>Ga0209345_10006159_pt1 | contig 10949 bp, 9 predicted proteins | sample Cruoilmetagenom7_FD_187294 | JGI IMG/M metagenome (GOLD analysis project Ga0209345, IMG submission 187294) | Oil polluted marine microbial communities from Coal Oil Point, Santa Barbara, California, USA - Sample 7 (SPAdes) (version 2) | ecosystem: Environmental > Aquatic > Marine > Oil seeps ...
TTTTTGTGCGAAAAATAACAATAAAATATGTTAAATGTTAAAATTAAATGTATTTCAACGATTAATTATGTGTTTTAGCTGATTTAATAAAAATAAATTACATATTGCAGTCCCAAACAAAATGAATTAAATTAACCTGATTTACCATAAACTTAATTTACCTTTTTGCCCCAAATCTACCATGAATTACTGCTTATGAAATCAAAACCAAATCTACCAGAACCTACTTTAAATGAAAACGATGAGTTTTCAGTATTAGAAAACACTTTTGAGTTAGTGTCAAATGTTTTTAAATTAGCAAAAAAAGTATTCATGCTATAATCCTTTTGGAATAGCATGAATTAACTTTTTTGTGTAAGCTTTTTTTGGTGAAGTGTAAATTATATCTGCATCACCAATTTCTTCAATTTTTCCTTTATTCATTACTAATAGTTGATCTGACATATATTTTACAACCGCCAAATCGTGCGAAATAAATATATAAGTAAATCCAAATTGCTCTTTTAAATCATTCAGCAAGTTTAAAACTTGTGCTTGTACAGAAATGTCTAAAGCAGAAACAGACTCGTCACAAACTATAAGCTGAGGTTCTAATGCAATAGTTCTAGCAATACCTACACGTTGGCGTTGTCCACCAGAAAACTCATGAGGATAGCGATCAAAAGCAGTGGCATCTAACCCTACTTTGTTTAAAATGTCAATTACCTTTTCTTTACGTGCTTCATGGGAAATTCCAATATTATGAACCGTCATAGGTTCTAAAATAGCGTTACCAACAGTTAAACGAGGGTTTAAAGAGGCAAAGGGATCTTGAAATATAATCTGAATATCTTTTCGCAAGGCTCGCATTTCTGAAGTACTTAAATTAGTGATATCCTTGCCTTTGTATAAAATTCTTCCAGCTGTGGCTTTGTCTAATTGTAGTATGGCATTTCCTAAAGTAGATTTTCCACAACCAGATTCTCCAACTAAGCCTAAGGTTTCACCTGTATACACTTTAAAGCTTACGCCATCAACAGCGTTAAACGGTTGGTTTTTAGAAAACCATCCTGTTTTTGAGAGGTACGTTTTTTCTACGTCAATGACTTCCAATAGCGGTTGTTGTGCATATAGCTTTTTATGATTTTTTATGCGATCTGCTTCAGAAATAATAGTAGTATTCACATTATCTGTCATAAAATCAGAAATGGTAGGTAGTTGTTTTAACCTAAAATCTGTTGAAGGTCTTGCTGCAATTAATGCTTTTGTATAAGTGTGTTTTGGTAAATGAAAAATGTCTTTAGTCGTTCCTTGTTCTACAATTTGGCCTTGATACATCACTAAAACACGATCTGCCAATTCAGAAACCAAGGATAAATCATGCGAAATAAATAAGACACTCATTTCTGTTTCTGTTTGGATGTCTTTTAATAGCTCTAAAATCTCTTTTTGAACGGTTACATCTAATGCTGTTGTTGGTTCGTCTGCAATGAGTAATTTAGGTTTACAGGCAATAGCCATAGCAATCATGACGCGTTGTTTTTGTCCACCAGAAATTTCATGTGGATAAGCCTTTAAAATTCGCTCTGGATTGGGAAGTTTTACTTTTTCAAAGAGGTTTATAACTTCAGATGTTAGTTCTGTAGTTGATAATTTAAAGTGTTGTTTTAAGATTTCTTCAACTTGTTTCCCGCAACGCATCGATGGATTTAAAGAACTCATAGGTTCTTGAAAAATCATCGCAATGTCTTTTCCTCTTAGGGCTTGAAATTCTTTTTCAGGCAAACCAACGAGATCTTTATCCTTAAATAAGATAGAGCCAGAGGTAATTTTGGAAATCTGTTTGGGTAATAAACCCATTAGAGCTAATGACGAAATGGACTTGCCAGAACCAGATTCTCCAACAACAGCTACAATTTCATTTGCTTTTATATCAAATGAAATGTTTTTTATAATTTGTTTTTCAACCTTGTCTTTATAAAAAGAAATATGTAGTTGTTTAACGCTAATTAAATTTGCCATAAATAAAGTTTCAATCTAATGCGCTAAATTACACATGTTTTATTTCATTATCGTGAAGTAATTCGTCTCCTCGCAATCTTAAGAAAATTTGAGCTACAGCAATGGTGTCTTTTTCACAATAAATGATAATACGATCTATTTCTTTCTCTTTATAATAGACACGATATACTTCACTGCCATCTATGTCATCTTTTGGTGAAGGAATGCCTAAAACGTTGGTTAATAGTTTTAAAGAGGTGTAGGTTTTATAATCTCCAAATTTCCATAATTCTAACGTATCGAGATGTGGTACTTCCCATGGTTTTTTACCGAAAAGATTCAATTTGTATGGTAATTCTATGTTGTGGATAATCATACGTCTTGCAATGTATGGAAAGTCAAATTCCTTACCGTTATGGGCACAAAGTAAATGTTTATTAGAACTGAAATGTGAAATCAGTAAATTTTTAAAATCCTTTAAAATCTTGACTTCATCACCGTAAAACGATGTGACTCTAAAGCTTCGAGATTCGCCTTGCATTTTAAAATAGCCGACCGAAATACACACAATTTTACCAAATTCGGCCCAAATACCAGCTCTGTCATAGAATTCTTCCGCTGTAAACTCGTCTTTACGTTGGTAACGCGATTTAGCATCCCAAAGGTCTTGTTTTGTTTTGTTTAAATCAGTGAAGTTTTCTGTTTCAGGAACGGTTTCTATGTCTAAAAATAGAATGTGTTCTAAGTTGAGTTTTGAAATCATAGCTGTTAATTTTCTAAATCTCAAAAGATTTAAAAAGCTTTAGAGATTTTAATTCTAAAAATCTATTTCTTCATCATCGCATAAGCTTCATCAATATAAACATAAAAATCCGAAGGGAAAAAATTAACTTTTTCGGGACTCCTATGGTGTCCTAGTCTGATAATGATGACGTTATCTTCAGGAATTGTAATTACATATTGCCCTAAAATACCAATCATTGCAAAGGTGTGTTTGTTATTATAATCACTAACCCAAAAGCCATAACCATAAGGCTGACCTTTAAACCTAGATTGGGTTGACTTGGCAACAAAAGTAGAATCAAGGAGCTGTTTGCCATTCCATTTTCCATGGTCTTTATAAAGCTTTCCAAAACGCGCAAAATCGCGAGCATTACTAGAGATACAGCAAAAGGCTTTTGCTAGTTTATTTTCATCATCATCTAATTGCCATAACGCATCATTTTCGGCTCCTAAAGGTTGCCAAAAACTTTCAGAGAGATAGTCTGCTAATTGTTTTCCGGTGGCTTCTTTAATGACCATACCTAGTAATTGAGTGCTGCCACTTAAATATTCAAATTCTTTACCAGGTGTTTTTACGACTTTCTGATTTAAAATAGTTTCAGCCAAATCATCATCATAATTTGCTCTTGCTGTAATAGAAAATGGACTTGTATAAGATTCTACCCAATCTAAACCAGAAGACATAGACGATAAGTCTCCAACTGTAGTTTTTGTATCTTTAAATTGCGGATAAAAATCACTAATGGGTTGATCTAAATTTTTTATATAACCCTCCATAATAGCCTTACCAAGTAATGCTGAGGTGATGCTTTTAGCCATTGAAAAAGAATTGGTTTTAGAGTCTTTACTGTAACCTTTTGCATACTGTTCGTAAAAAATGCTATCATTTTTTATAATCAAATACGCAATTGTACCGTACTTATCATTTATGGCTGTTAACTCGTCTGTAGCTGTTACAGCATTGTAATTTTTGTGTAAGGGCCAAGCATCAGTTTGGGGGCCTTTCTTAATTGTATCATTTTCAAAATAAGGGTAATCGTCAATAAAGGCTGTAGAATGACCAGTAAAATAGACAACGCGAACTCCTTTTAAAATATAATCATAATCAAAAATATAAGCAGCAATAACGAGTGCGACAACAATTCCGATAAGCCATTTTAGTAGTTTTTTAATGAATTTCATGTGTTTTTACTTATTGATTTTTACTTGTCATAGGCTATGTGCTATGTATGACTTGGTTGTTTGATACGTTTGTAGAACGCTTGTTTTGTAAAAGCGGATTAAAAAAATAAATATAGTAAAATTCTGACTAAAAAAGGGACTGTTGTTTGTGCTCACTTTCGTGATTAAGCAACCATTGTTTTCTGTGTAATCCACCAGCGTAACCTGTTAAGCTTCCGTCACTTCCAATGACTCTGTGGCAAGGTATAATAATCCAAAGTGGATTTTTGCTGTTGGCACTTGCGACTGCTCTTATAGCTTTTATATCTCCTAATTGTTTAGATAATTGTAAATACGACATGGTTTTGCCAAATGGAATGGTTTCAAGAGCTCTCCATACTTTTTTCTGAAACGCAGTACCTTCAGGGTTTAATTTTAAGTCGAAAGTTTTTCGGGTTTCGTTGAAGTATGCTTTAAGCTGAATTACACCATCTAATAAGGGTTCAGGAATAGTGTCAGATAGTTGTTCTTGTGTGTCTAAAATTGAAACAGAGGTTAAACCATTTTCATTTCCGCTAATTTTGGCATGTCCAAGTGGAGTGTCAATATAGCAGATTTGTAGAGGTAGCTGTTCCAAAAGAAGGTTTAGTTTTCTGGATTATCATTATCAATGATACCCAATCGTTTTGCTCTAGATTCCCAGCTTCGTCTTGCTAAAAGTTGTAAGTCGGATACATTATCGCTTTCATCCATAATTTCTAAGCCAAGTAATGTTTCAATAACATCTTCCATAGTTACTAAACCACTTACCGAACCGTATTCATCTACAACTAAGGCTAGGTGGTTTCTACTTTCTACCAACTGTTCAAATAAAGTTGGAATAGGTAAACTACGATTTACAATAATAATACTTCGTTTAATATCAGATAACAATTTTGAACCATTACCTAGTGCCATTTCTTTAAAAACTTCAGCTTTTAAAACCAAACCTGTAATATTATCTGCATCATTAGTAAATACAGGAATTCTTGAAAATCTAACATTAGAGTTTGCATTAAAAAAGGCTTCAATAGTCATGCTTTCGTCTTCCGTTTTCATTACTGTACGAGGTGTCATAACATCTTTAGCTTGTACCTCTTTAAAGCTCAATAAGTTTTTAATGACTTTACTTTCGTTTTCTTCAAAAACACCTTCTTCTTGTGCAATCTCTGCCATAGCAGCAAAACTCTCTCTGCTTAAAACACTACCATGACCTTTACCGCCAATTAATTTTGTAGTGAGTTGAAGTACCCATAAAATACCAGTGTATTTTAATGGAAATATTAAAATGTTTAAAGCTTTTGATGTAAAGTTTGCTAATTGTCTCCAAAATGTGGCTCCAATGGTTTTAGGAATAATTTCTGAAGCGACTAAAATAAGAATAGTCATTATTGTAGAAACAACAGCAACCATAATGTCCTCAGTGAATTCGAATCCTAAAATGCTTCGTTTAGTAGAGCCATAAAGCTCAACATAAGCCACTTTTGCTTGCACACCAACTAAAATTGCGCCAACAGTGTGGGCAATGGTATTTAGTGTAAGTATAGCGATGAGTGGACGATCGACATCTTTTTTTAATTCTTCTAATTCTGTAGCATAAGTTTTTCCTTCTTTCTTTTTTATATTAATAAAAGTAGGAGTAATGCTTAAAAGTACAGCCTCTAAAATAGAACATAGAAATGAAAAAAAGATAGAGATGACAGCGTAAAAAATGAGTAAGCCCATTAATGTTTTGTAGTTTTTATAAATACAAAGTTACGAAATGAATACTAATTACAACCTAGCTATTTTTTTAGTTATAACTAAGTTATAAGGAATACGAAATAAAAAGGGATATTAAAACATTTTGTAAATTAGACCTATGAGAACTATTATATTAATATTTGTTTTATTAGGGTACTATAGTTTGTCTGCACAAATAAAAGGAAAGGTAACCTATCGTCTAGAGACTATAAAAGATAGTGTAGAAGAGCCGTTTCAAAATCGTAAAAATACAGAGGCCAAAAATGAAGCCTTATTGATGATGAAAGAATCGCAACCGGTTGAAGGCTATTTAATGTTTAATGATAGTATCGCTATTTATAATGTGGAGCCAAAGATTGATATTCCGGGATGGAATAACAGTGATGACGGACTTAGCATAACCCCAAGTAATATAAACCTTACTTGGTTTATGGCTGGAGGGAGTTCTATATATTACAATGACAGGAGTCGTAATTATAGCATTACTCAAAATACTATAATGGGGCCTACAAAAAGAGTAATTCAAAAACCAAAAGACTGGGTAATTACTAATGAGACCAAACAAATAGACGGCTATACATGTTATTTGGCAACTATAGAGAAACGCAATAATAAAAAAGTAAAGGCATGGTTTGCTCCTGAGATTCCGGTTAAACATGGTCCAAGAGGTTTTAACGGTTTGCCTGGCTTAATCCTAGAAATAGAAGATGTAGCGCTGTTATGGACTGTAATTAAAATTGATATTGACCACCCTGAAGCGGATGATATAATTGAGCCTACAGAAGGCGAACTGTTAACTCAAGAAGAATTTATTAGGTTTAGCGGTAATCCTTTTGGAGATAATTAAAGAACAATTAACATGATATAGAAAGTAAAAAGTTAGCTTTCTAAAATAATACGTGTATTTGGCACACCATATTGCGATATACGTTCCAATAAGGTTATTAAATCCTTATTGCTTTTAAAATAAGCCAAAATACACAGACTATCTTCACCTGTAATGCGATCGCAACGTTGAACTTCATCTAGGTATTTAATTTGATTATAGGCTGTTCTTAACGTGCTCGATTGATGAATTTTTAGATTGATATAAGCCTTAACATTGGCTCCTAATTTTTCATGATTAACGCGAAGTGAATAGCCTAAAATAAATTCTTTTTCCTCCAATTGTTTCACGCGTTTTCCAACAGCAGGGGCAGATAAATCTACAGATTTTCCGATAGTTGCAAAGGACTCACGTGCGTTGGCACTGAGCATTTTTATGATTTTTTCGTCAATGTCGTCCATTTTTAGTTTCGAAATCAATTTATTGGTTATTCGATTGATTCGAAACTAAAAATAGTAAAATTAATTTGATTAATAATTGATATTTATTAATCGTTAAGTAGTTTAACCACATCTTTAGCGAAATAGGAAGCAATAATATCAGCACCAGCACGCTTAAAGGCCATCGTGGTTTCTAGCATTACCTGATCGTGATTTAACCAGCCTTTTTCTGCGGCTGCTTTTATCATGGCGTATTCACCAGATACTTGATACACGGCCACAGGCACATCGACTTCATTTTTAATATCTCTTAAAATATCGAGGTAAGAAAGCCCTGGTTTAACCATTACAATATCGGCACCTTCTTCAATATCTATTAAAGTTTCTCTAACCGCTTCAATTCGGTTACCAAAATCCATTTGGTAGGTTTTTTTGTCTTTTGGGACATCAACTAAATCCACAGGTGCAGAATCAAGAGCATCGCGAAAAGGCCCATAAAACGAAGACGCATATTTTGCAGTATAGGCCATAATGCCTGTGTTTTTAAAGCCTTCTTGTTCTAGTAATTGACGTATTTGTAATGTTCTTCCATCGTTCATATCGCTAGGCGCTACAAAATCAGAACCCGCTTGAGCGTGTGTTAAAGCCATTTTTGCCAGTACTTCGGCCGATTCGTCGTTAATAATCATCCCGTTTTGTACAATACCATCGTGGCCAACGGAAGAATATGGGTCTAGCGCAACATCTGTCATCACAATCATATCCGGACAAGCATTTTTTACTGTTTTAATAGCGCGTTGCATCAGTCCATCTGGGTTTAATGCTTCTGTTCCTTTATTATCTTTTAAATTATCTGGAACTTTTACAAAGAGTAACACTGCTTTTAAACCTAAGCTCCATAATTCCTTGACTTCATTTTCAAGTAAATCTAAACTGTACCTAAAATAGTTGGGCATAGATGGAATTTCATCTTTTACACCCTTGCCTTCAACCACAAAAAGTGGTACTAAAAAATCATTTGGTGTAATGTAGTTTTCTCTAACTAAACTTCTAATAGCCGCGTTAGTTCTTAGTCTTCTATTTCTTCGTAATGGAAACATGATGATGTGTTTTAGACTTGTTAGGCGTTGTGCTGAAGTTAATTCAGTATCTAAAACCTGACAGGTTTTTATGTATGAGGATTATGATTACTTTTATGAAATACAAAGTTAACGATTTAAACCCATTTTTGAGTGCTCAAATCCCTAGATGATTTAGAATTTATTTTTCCTTGGCGCAGCTATCAGGCTGAACTTTTAAAGCATTTTAATAGTCATATTGCAGACAACCATTTTCACGTGATTGCACCACCTGGTTCAGGGAAAACCATTTTAGGATTAGAGATTGTTAGGAAACTAGGAAAGAAAACATTAGTGTTGGCGCCGACTTTGACCATCAGAAACCAATGGGAAGACCGCTTACAAAACTTTTTTACCGAGAATTGTGATTTTGAAGCCTATTCATTCGATATTAAAGCGCCAAGCGATATCACGTTTTCTACCTATCAATCACTTCATGCGTTTTATAAAACGTTTGAAGATAAAAACGACTATTATCAATTCTTCAGAAGCCATAATATTGAAACTTTAGTTTTAGATGAAGCCCATCATTTAAAAAATGCGTGGTGGAATTGTTTAATGGATTTAAAACGGAATTCTGAATTTTACATTGTTGCGCTCACAGCAACACCACCTTACGATAGCAGTAGAGCAGAGGTGTCTAAATATTTTACACTTTGTGGTGAGGTTGATGATGAAATTGCGGTTCCGGATTTGGTGCGCGAAGGCGATTTAAGTCCGCATCAAGATTTTGTCTACTTCTCAAAACCCGAAGATTTAGAGATAAATTTTATTGTTGATTTTAGACGCGATATTGCCGATTTTAAAGACGAAATAGTAAAGGACGACACCTTTATTAATTTTTTAATAGAACACCGTTTTTATAAAAACCCGAATTGGCATTTAGAAGAACTCTATGCGAACACCGAATATTTTTCGGCCATTCTTATCTTTTTATACGCTTGTGGATTTGAAATTGACCATCACAAATTAGAAGTTTTAGGCTTTGCTAAGCAAGAACTGATTCAGTTTCCTGAACTCGATTTACATTGGTTGGGTATTTTGTTTCAGCATATCCTAGTTAGTGATAGAGAACAATTAATTGAACAGGAAGTCTACGTTGCTGCTTTAGAAAAACGACTCAGACGATTTCATGTTTTTGAACGAAATTCAGTTGATTTTATTGGGGAACAACGGCTTTATAAATCCCTTTCGAACAGTCCGAGTAAATTAAAAAGCATCGTAAGTATTGTAAATGCCGAACGTAAGAGTTTAAAACGCGATTTAAGATGTGTGATTCTTACAGATTATATTCGGAAGGAATTCTTAACGATTAAAGACACAGAAATAGAACATATTGATAAAATTGGTGTGCTACCTATTTTTCAATACATAAGGCAGTATTGCGAAAAACCTGAAGATTTAGCTGTGCTTTCAGGAAGTATTGTTATCATTCATCATTCTATTTTAAGGCATTTTGAAGCGATTGAAACTTTAGATAATTTTTCATTTTCGCCCTTACAAATCGACGAATCTTTTTTATTAATCACACCAAAAGGGAAATCCCAAACATCCATCGTTAGCATTCTTACCCAACTTTTTGAAACCGGTTATATTAGAGTTTTAGTCGGTACAAAATCGTTATTAGGTGAAGGTTGGGACGCACCATCCATTAATAGTTTAATTCTGGCCTCATTCATTGGCTCGTTTGTGTCGTCTAATCAAATGAGAGGTCGCGCGATTCGAAAAGATGCCAATGCACCAAAAAAAACCGGAAATATTTGGCATTTGGCCTGCGTGGACCCAACAGATTTAGATGGCGGAAGAGAAGTAGATACTTTAAAGCGACGCTTTGAAGCTTTTGTAGGGGTTACCAACAGTACGATTCCGTTTATTTCAAATGGTTTTGAACGGTTAAATATTCCTGATGAAATTTCGGTAGAATCTATTGAAACCCTAAATGATGCCACATTAAAACGCGCTACAAAACGTGGTTTAATTACTGAAAAATGGGACAATGCCATCGGAAAGGGTACGAAACTAACTAAAGAAGTTAAGATTTTACATTCCGGACAACGGCCTTTTAAAAAGCAGAAACAAATCTATTATTTTGATGTGCTTCGCTTTTTTGTAGTTGAATTGTTGTTTACCATGATGCTCTTTTATGTCGAGTTTATTTTACAAAGTTTCCATCTCATCTTACAACGCGGTGTTTTTTATTTTATATATGCGCTTTTAGCGGCCTTTGTTGGTGTTTTTGGGTATAAGCTTTGGAAAGCGTTAAAACTCTACATTCGTTATGGGTATTTGTATAAGAAAATCGGGAAAATGGGATTAGCCATTTTAGATACTTTAGATGAATTGGGGTATATCACTTCGGGTAGAGCTAGTATAAACGTGAATTCTTATGTATTAGGAAAAGGCGATGTGGTTTGTAGTTTGGTTGGTGCTAATGCGCTTGAAAATTCGCTATTCGCAAAAGCGTTGACTGAGCTTTTAGAACCAATTGAATCGCCAAGATATTTAATTGTAAAAACGAATTTTTTCAGAAAGCGATTAGATGTTGAAAATTTCTATCCAGTTCCGGAATTGTTTGGCGATAAAAAAGAAAATGCCTTAGTGTTTCAAAAACATTGGAAACATTATTTAGGGCAAAGCAAATTGGTTTTTACACGAAACGTTGAAGGCCGAAAACTGCTTTTAAAAGCGCGATTGTTTCATGTGTATAATGCTTTTAAGGAAGTGACTAAGGAAGTTATGGTTTGGAAGTGATAAGTTAGACCTGCAAGGTTTTTAAAACCTGCTAGGTCAGGTTTGAGGTTTTTGCTATCGACTCAAGCCTAAGTAAAACCATTGCTCATTCTCTTTTACAAAAGCTGA
>Ga0209345_10006160_pt1 | contig 10946 bp, 6 predicted proteins | sample Cruoilmetagenom7_FD_187294 | JGI IMG/M metagenome (GOLD analysis project Ga0209345, IMG submission 187294) | Oil polluted marine microbial communities from Coal Oil Point, Santa Barbara, California, USA - Sample 7 (SPAdes) (version 2) | ecosystem: Environmental > Aquatic > Marine > Oil seeps ...
ACAGCATCTGGAATCTCAGGTTTAACTAATCCGTAGATAATTTCAAAGTTACCAGTACCATATGCTAATTCAGTAAAACGGTAATCAGCATAGATTCTTAATTGAGCTACAGCAATTTCATCATTAAGGTTTTCTAAGTCTTCTGAATATTCTGAATCATCAGAAACTATTGTGAATTGTGCAGATGGCCTTTCAAAGTTTGAACCTTTTTCAACTTCGATTAAGTGAACTCCAAATGAAGTTTCAATTAAAATGTCAGCTAATAGAGATTCTTCATTTTCATTTGCTTCTAATTTATAAAGGTTATTTAAATTAACTAGTTCATCAACGAATTCTTGTTCGTACGCACCATAAATACCCGAGTAAGTTAAATCGCCTAAGCTCTCAGTAATAATATTGAAACCATAGCTTTTGAATTCACCCCAAGTTGCGTCATCTCTAGTTGCTTTGTTGTATTCATCAACTAATGAAATAAAATCATTATCAGAGTCAGCTTCTAAATAAGCTCTAATCGCCACTTCTAAATCAACTAGTTTTTGATCATAGACAACTGTATCTTCTAATTCAGAATAGAATTCTTCATAGTCATCAGGTTCTCCATTTTCATTTCTGTCAACGTAGATTAATAAATGATCTACATCTAAACTAAAGTAGTTATCATAATAAGGTTGGCTTAGTTCTAATAAATAAGCTAAAATATTTTCATAATCTTCAACGACTGCGTCGTAGATTAAATATGGTTGAAGTGTTGATTTAACATAATATTGATACATCATCTCATACTCACTAGTAACACCATACGCTAAGTATAAATAATCTTCAAATTCATAGTATGAAGCATAATAACTTTCTTCAAACTGTATTTTTAGAGAATCGTAGCTTTCACTGTGTTCAGTCATTCTTTCAGATTCGTTTTCTAAAACATCATAAACACAAGTTTCTTCGGGGTCTGTACAATAAATATCTTCATAATGGGCAGATACTACTGCTTCTGCTTGAGCTGCGTAGATAGTATATAGTGGAGCATTAAATCCTAATGCGTATTTTAATAGATCATCCGCTGTGATTACTTCATCATCATATGTACAAACATAAGATTCATGTCCATCTAAGTTAGTTTCAAATGCACCATCAATATTTTGGTAATCTACTCCAAAGTAGTAATCAGGTAAATCAAAGTCATGTTCTTGTCTTAGAATTACTAAACGATTAGATACAAAGTTTGAAGTTGATAAGTTCATATCAATGATTTCTTGTTGCATTTCATCATAGATTTCTTGACCTAATAAAGCTACAACAGTTGCTTCACTTCTTTCAGCTTGTAATGCAGCTAAATCGTCAATAAATTCATCTGCTTCGATAATTACTTCTTCATGATCTTCTGCAACTACTAATTCGCCATCTAATAAAACATATTCTACAACATCTGCATCTTCATCAGCTGCTGTAAATACATAGTTTTCATCTTCTGAATTGTATGTATAAACTTCGTCACCAGCATAGTTATAAATATTATTATTTGTACCAATGTAATAAATATATTCTGAAGCAGCTTCTAAAAAATCTTCTAAATCCACTGTTTCGGTTTTTTGTAAGTTAAGAATCATATAATATGAATTATCACTACTTGAATTAAATTCTTCTGGTTCATATGTATAATATGATAAATCAGATTCATCAGTTGTGAAATCCGAGTATGTTCCTAATGTTTCATAAATAAAGTCATCTAAGTCTGCATTAGCGCTAGATAAATCTTCTCTATTGGCTACTAAATCTTCATTAGCTAATAAATCTTCCAAAGTAGCATCGACAGCTATTACATCACGGTATTCACCATAAATGTAGTTATAGATTAAAATAAACTGTTCTAGAATTTCTTCATCAGTTAACACTTGCGTATTATCATCATTTAATTGGCTAGAAGGAACTTGATCAAGAGGTGTAACACCAGTATATAATCTTAATTCTGTACCATAGGATACTAAGTTAAATTCTCTAAGTACTGTATTAACATCTGTTTTTGACATAAAACGGATTTTGATAGTGTTAATATCAGTTGTATAGTTTGCAGCATAATATTCAGCTACAGCAGTCGAGCCTGCATACCAAGCCTCATAGAAATTATCATCAGCAAGAATTTGTTCGATTGCATAGTTTTCTCTAGCGATAACTAATTTAACATATTCTTCTTCCCAGTCAGTATAACCTAGAAGGTACATACTTTCCTCGTAATTTAATTCTAGTTCTGCCAATTCAGTAGCTGTGTAATCAGCTATTTCATCTGGATCGCTTGTTCCATATGTTAATTCTAAAATTTTATCATCTATTTCTTGTTGCGTAATTGCCCCAAGATAAGAACTTAAAAGGTCAGTGTCAACCATGTTTAAGATGTGGTTTAATCCATCATTAATTTTTACTTCTTCATATAAGTCCTGGTATGTAATTTCATAATCATCTGTTGATAAGAAAACACTGTCAGGATCAGATAATTCAGGAAGCATTGAATTGTTCGGTGTTGTTTCGGTTGTAGTTTCATCATCCTTACAACCTATTACAGTTACTCCTACTAATAAAGCTAGGAAAGCAACTAAAAATCTCTTAGTAAATACCTGCATATTATTGACTCCTTTTTTAAACGTATCTATACTATTATATAACAAAACTCTATATAAATGAAACACTTTTTTTTGTTGTACAAATTAAATCAATTTATTATAGCTTAAGGTTGTGTAATATTTGTGATAAAACCTAAAAAAGACACTCAAATTGAGTGTCTTTATAAGTTTAAAATTATTCAATAATTTCTGAGTAATCCATAGCTGCTAAACGTTTGTACATAGCCCAACGTTTCTTAGAGTCAACTAAATTTTTATGAAGTAATCTTTCAGCTCTTTCAGGATTTGCCTTAACTAATTGTGCATAACGGTTTTCTCTCATTAAGAAATCATTATAAAGATCCCATTTAGGTTCTCTAGAATCTATTTGAAGAGGATTTTTACCTTGATCAATTAATCTTGGGTCAAATCTGAAGATTGGCCAATATCCACATTCAGTAGCTAATTTAGCTTCTTTGTTAGAATTTCCTAATCCTCCGACAACACCATGAGCAATACAAGGTGCGTAAGCTAAAATTAGTGATGGTCCTGGATATGATTCAGCTTCTTTCATTGCTTTAAGAAGTTGTGTAGGGTTAGCTCCATGAGATATACTAGCAACATATACATGTTCATAACTCATAGCTAATGCAGCTAAATCCTTTTTCTTACCAGGTTTACCAGCAGCTGTAAATTTAGCAATTGATGCAGCTCTAGAAGCTTTTGAAGATTGTCCACCTGTGTTAGAGTAAACTTCAGTATCTAATACTAAAATATTTACATCTTCATCATTAGCAATTACATGGTCTAATCCACCGTATCCGATATCATAAGCCCATCCGTCTCCACCAATAATCCAGTTAGATTGTTTAACTAAGAAATCTTTAAGTTCTAGTAATTCACTAGCTGTTGCATTATTCTCTTTTTCAAGTAATGGAATGATTTTATCAGCTAATTCTAGAGATTTATCTCCATCTTCGCGATTTTCAATCCAACTAGCTAATAATTCTCCTAATTCACCTTTGAACTCGCTGTTAGAGATGATGTTTTCAATTCTATCAGACATAGTTTTTTGGGCAATTCTCATACCAAATCCATATTCTGCGTTATCTTCGAATAATGAGTTAGCCCATGCTGGACCGCGTCCATTTTCGTCTTTAGTATAAGGTGCAGCTGGGAATGAACCACCATAGATTGATGTACATCCAGTTGCATTAGCAATAACCATTCTTGGTCCAAATAATTGAGTTGCAAATCTGATATATGGAGTTTCTCCACAACCAGCACATGCTCCTGAGAATTCAAAGTAAGGTTTTGCAAATGTTGCATTTTTGTAGTTAGCTTTACCAACTAAACTAGATTTATCTGTAACTTCGTTATAATTATAATCAGCTAATATGTGTTCTTTGTTCTCGATATTGTCTACTAATGGTTTGTATTCTAATGCTTTAGTTTTTGCAGGACAAGTATTGATACATACACCACACCCAGTACAGTCTAATACTGAAACTTGAATACGATATTTCATACCTTCTAATCCTTTTCCTCTTGCATCTAACCATTTAGTGTCTACTGGTGCGTTAGCAACTTCTTCTTCAGTAGCTAAAATTGGACGAATACAAGCATGAGGACAAGAGAATGCACATTGGTTACATTGAATACAGTTTTCTGACAACCATGTTGATACTTCTTCAGCTACTCCACGTTTTTCATAAGCTGTAGTACCATTAGGGATTTGACCATCTTCGATTCCTTCGAATGCAGAAACTGGTAATTCATAACCTCTAATTGCATTTACTTTATCAGCGATGTTTTTAACGAAATCAGGTCTATCAGTTACTTCAACTGCTTCAACTTCTAAATTAGCCCATTCAGGGTTAACTGGAACTTCTATGAATGCATCTCCACCACGGTCAACTGCTTCGTAATTCATTTTAACAATTGATTCGCCTTTGCTTGAGAATGATTTTTTAGCAAATTTTTTCATTGCATCTTGGGCTTTTTCAAAAGGCATGATTTGTGGATTTAATTTAAAGAAAGCAGATTGCATGATTGTAGATACTAATTTTGTATTTCCGATTTCTTTAGCTAATTCATATGCATGAATAATATATAGTTTAGCTCCGGCTTGAGCTAAGTCTTTTTTAACATTGTTTGGCAATAATTCATCTACTTCTTCAAGTTTTCTAGAAGTAGATAGTAAAAATGATCCACCTTTTCTAATTCCACCGATTAATTCAAATCTTGTAAGATATGAATCTTGTGAACAAGATACAAAGTGAGGGTTACTTACTAAGTATGTAGAACGAATTGGATTTTTACCAAAACGTAAATGCATTCTTGTTACACCGCCTGATTTCTTAGAATCATAAGATGCATAGGCTTGACCATATAAATTAGTGAAATCACCAATGATTTTTGAAACGTTCTTAACAGCTCCAACAGTACCGTCTGAACCTAAACCAAAGAATAATAATTCAGTTGTGTCTTCATCTGTTGTATGAGGTGAAGCAACTAATTCTAAGCTTGAATGCATTACATCATCATTAATACCGATTGTAAATTGATCTTTTAATTCAGATTGTAAGTTTTTATAAACTGCGAAAACTTGTTCAGGAGTTGTATCTTTAGAAGATAACCCATATCTACCACCAACGATGTTTGGTTGGTTTTCTCTTCCGTAGAATACTGCTTTAACATCTAAGTATAATGGTTCTCCAGTAGCTCCTGGTTCTTTTGTTCTATCTAATACAGCTATTGATTCAACTGTTTTAGGTAAAGAATTAAAGAAATATTTTTCTGAGAATGGACGATATAAGTGAACTGCTAATAATCCTACTTTTTCGCCAGCGTTTGTTAAGAAATCAACAACTTCTCTAATTGTATCTGTTACAGATCCCATAGCGATAATAACTCTTGTAGCATCTTTAGCTCCATAATATGAGAATGGTGCATAATCTCTACCAGTTACCTTTGAAATCTCTTGCATATAGTCGTTTACAACATCAGCTACAGGCACGTAATATTTTGCTTGTACTTCTTTTGCTTGGAAGTATACATCATCATTTTGTGCGGTACCTTTAGTAACAGGATGACTTGAGTTAAGTGCTCTAGTTCTAAATTCCTTAACTGCTTCTCTGTCTAATAAACGATCATAAACTTCATAATCCATTACTTCAACTTTGTTAACTTCATGACTTGTTCTAAATCCATCGAAGAAATGCATAAATGGTAAACTAGTTTTGATAGCTGATAAATGAGCTATTCCCCCTAAGTCCATTACTTCTTGAACAGAACCAGATGCTAACATACACCAACCAGTTGGTCTAGCAGCATATATATCTTGATGGTCGCCGAAGATTGATAATGCATGAGCAGCAATTGAACGTGCAGCTACGTGCATAACTCCTGGTAATAATTCCCCAGCTATTTTATACATGTTAGGGATTTTAAGTAGTAATCCTTGAGATGCAGTGTAAGTAGTTGTTAAGGCTCCAGCCATTAACGATCCGTGAACTGTACCAGCAGCTCCAGCTTCTGATTGCATTTCAACTACTTTAACAGGCATACCGAAAAGATTTTTCTTTCCTTGTGCCGCCCAAGTGTCAACATGCTCAGGGATTGGAGATGAAGGAGTAATAGGGTAAATACCAGCAACTTCAGTAAATGCATACGATGTGTAAGCAGCCGCTTGGTTTCCATCCATTGATTGATAAACTTTCTTTGTTGTCATAAACAACCTCCTAAAATAATATATATTAATTTAATTTCGCATAATTCATATCATATTATAACGCAAAAGATAAATAAAGACAATGAGAAAAAAGTGATAAAAACACTTTCTAGTAATAAAAAAACTATCCAAGCTTGATTAGCTCTGTTGGATAGTTTTGTTCAGCTACAATTAATCTATATGCATAGATGTCTACGCCTTGTGCTATAAATGCCTTATTATAGGCATCTAATGCCTTTTCATTTACATTACATTCTGCAGATAAATGGGCTAAGATAATATATCTAGTTTTATCTCCTGCTATGTTTAATAAAAGATTAGCAGAGTCTTCGTTTGATAGATGACCTTCATCATCTAATATTCTTCTTTTTAACAGCCAAGGTCGATCGCTCTCTAAAAGCATTTCAACTTCGTGATTGCTTTCAATAATATAAACTTCTGCATTAGCTATTAGATGATATTTTCTCATTGGAAAGTATCCTGTATCCGTAATGTAGACAACTGACTTTTCTCCTTCAAAGAATCGATATCCTAAAGGTTCAGTAGCATCATGATAAATATCAAATGGTAGAACATTAAAATCATCAAACTCTAACATCTCTTCGGGTAAAATTGTTTTATATCTTCGACAATCTATTGTATATTTAATTTTCTTCTTTAGTTTAGCTAATGTTCCCTCACTAAGATAGATGTCAAAATCATGTTTTTTAGCTAACATACCTAAGTGGCCAACATGATCACTGTGTTCGTGAGTAATGAATACTTTTGTTAACCCATCGATAGTTTTATCATATTCGGCTAATCTATCTTTTATTTGTTTATATGAAAGACCACAGTCTATTAGTATTTTTTCATTTCCTATTTCTAAGTAAGTAGCATTTCCTTTGGATCCACTTGCCAAGACAATTAATTCCATTATTTTTCCTTTTCTGCTTGTTCTTTTCTAAGTCTAGCTAACTCTATTTCGACTAATCTTGCTTTCTCTTTTTCTAGTTCTTCTTTTTGTTTTGCCATACTGATTTGTTTAATTATTGTAGTTACTTCCATAACTCCTATAATTATAAATACAACTATTACAACTCCAAATAGTATGTTAATTCCACCTTCTCTAATAAGCGTATAAACCCAGCCTATAAAAGAAGATTTTGATGTATATTTACCAATTACTTGGTCTTCTGTAATACTTAATTCCCAATCATTTGAAGTAGCGCCTACTTTATCGCCTTTGGTTTGATAGTATGTTACACCTGCTTCTTCGGATATTTCAACAATTCTATGAGTAATGGTTACAAACTCATCTACACCATTCAGGTCTAAATCTGCCCAAGTTTCAAAGGTAATTATATCACCTATGATTAAGAAATCATAATTTGCATCAACAAAAATCACATCTCCAGTCATAATAGTATCTTCCATTGAATCAGTTTCAATATAGAAAACTGCAGTTCCAAGAATAGTTGGCGTTTCTCCTTTTTTTAAAGAAACAGTCAAAGATATTATTAAGATAAATGCGATTAACAATATAAAATATGGAATTAAATTAGTTAAACCCTTTAACACTTTTTTCATTTTGTTTCCTTTTAAAATGGAGTCCGCAGACTCCATTATTTTTTAAGTAGTTGGATATCCAGTTGAGAAATCATATGAAGTTAGTTCACTCCATGTGACATTATCACTTTGCTTTACTTCTATGATTACAGTAATACTTACTGCTTGACCAACATAATCAATGTTAGTATTCAAACCATATTTGATAGAATCTAATATTGGTATAGCTCCTGATGTAGCTGCTATTACGGAAACAGTTGAATTATAGTACCAATAATCTGTATCATAAACAAATGTACTAGTAGGATCCCACTCTACTACTAGGTGATCATTAGCTGAATCAGTTAAAATAACTGTATCAATGACTAAACCTGTGCCTCCAGGGTTAGTTATTTCTGTGTATTCTATTTTCACCCTTAGTTGTGATGTTATTGGTGATTGATTATCTATGTCAATATCAGCATCTAATAATTCTAAACCAGGTACAATTATTTCATCTGTTATAAAACTTCCTGATTGAGTATAACGAAGATCACCTACAGATAGAGTGCCCGGATTTAAATCAACAATAAAAGCAAACCATCCATATGTAATTCCTATCATTACAAATGAAGCTAAAAGTAAAACTAAAGAGGCTAGTGACATGTATAAATTCTTGCGTTTCATACTGTCACCCCTACTCTGCAGCTTGAACATAGACATTGTCTATATTAAGCATCAAATTTTGATAATCATTTCCAACAGTATCAGGAAAAGTTATAGAAAAATACAGTTCTGCCGTTCCTGAAGCAGGTACATCAACAGATTCATGAGTAACAATTTTTATGGAAGCAATCAATAAAGAAATCAATGTTTGATCTGTTATTGTATCTGAATTAATATTATTTGATGAATTCAACAACATAACATCCATTAATGTTTGCCCAGCTGTATAGTTTGCGGTGTCTCCACCTATATCAGCATATGTATCTGTAAATCCATTTAAATACATTTGAGCCCTAACTGCAAAATCATTATTGTTTGTTATGTCGACTCTAAAATATTTTGTATTACCTGGAACTTGATTTTCAAAACTTATACCATTTTCACCAGAAACTTCAGTGAAGATAACATCATCATCCGATTCATAAAGAACAGCAGTGACATCAACATCCCTTACATTAACAGTGCTAGTATCAACTTCACCGATATTTGAGATAGCAAACCATGCAAAAGAGGCGACAACTAGCAAAAGTGCAGAACCTATTAACGCGACTAGCGATAAGGTTAAGCGTCTTTTTGTCATACTATCACCTCTCTACTTTTTTATATTTTGTTATATTTAATAAAACTCTCTTAATTCTTTTATCTTCTTTTCTCTACGTTCTTTTTCAGCGTCATCCAAGATGTCTTTAGCTTTTTGAATTTTCTTTTTCTTCTCGATTTCAGCTGCTACTTCATCATGTTTTTCTTCCATAAGTTTTCTAAGTTTTTCAGCTTTATCAAGTTCTAATTTAAGCTTAGCTTCTTCAATTTGTTTTCGCAAGTCCTCTTCATAATTATTCAAAGACAATTGTGCCAAAGCCTTTTGAGTTTGCATATTTGTCACATTGGCTTTTTGAATCTCATGAATGTTTGTATATGCTTCTAAAATCTTCTTCTGAAGAGCTATTTTTTCTTTTGGATCTCTTTCTTCATCAGGTCTATAGTTTTCGTTAATGAAATTAACAAAAGCTGCATCAGCTATATTAGATAATCTTTTGTAAATCATCTTTAAGGCTTCTTGTTCGCTAATTCCTGCGTTAGTAAGAGTGGTTAGCCTTGCTTCATTTACTTTCCTTACTTGATCAAGGAAATATTGATTTAAAGTATTATCTTTAAATGCAAATGCTCCTGGTTCAATGTATTCATCATTTACATAAGCATCTAAAACTTTAGGTGCTTTTCTTTTACGATAGTCAAATGGAACATCATTCGCTAACTCAAATTCTTCTACTTGATTATTAGCAACAGTTGCGTATAAAACCATAAGTGCATTTTCTATTTCACTTAAATATTTTTCTTCAAATTCGATATCTCTTTCGAAAACATCTACGTCATAACCAATACGATCAATTTCATCTAGTAAGCTCCAAACATCATAGCAAGCTCTAAAATCATAATTATGTGTGATTTTATTAGTTTTCATGATTGGTGGTCTTACTGGAGGGAAACCTCGCATATCCTTCATAAACTTAGAAAGTTTATAGTTTGTGATCAAAACTCTAATATCACCAATTCTCTTTAGGAGTTGTTGGTTTCTTTTCCCAATTTCACCAGTGGCTGTATCCTGATGAACTCTAAAAGTAATATCGTAATCAATTGATGTGTCTTCCCATTCCAAAGAAGAGTCAATTTTTAAGTAGTTAATATACTCTGTTTTTGCCTTTTCTACAATAACATCGTATCTTAATTCAATAAATGTATATAACTTATTAACAAGAGTCATTAGGAATCTATTTTCATATGTTCCTAAATCCACTTCTTGATAACTGGTTAAAACCTTTTGAGGTACAACATTACCCTTGTCATCAGCTGACTTAATAAATTGAGTATTAGCAGCTAAATGTCTCACTGTATCTGCGTCAATTTTCTTTGCCCTTTCTACAGGGACTACCTCTTGAAATTTCTTTAGGTTCTCAGAAGGATTTCTTGTTAATTTATCTAAAACTGGTAATATAGCTTCAATTTCGTCCATAAAAGAGTCTTCAAAGACTCTTCTTTCACGTCTTTCTTTATGGTATAGTTTTGTGTCTGCGTTCTTTAAAATGTTTATAAAGTTTTTCGCAAACTCATCTTGTTTATTTACACCTTCGAAAGTCGTATTTATTTTTTTAAAATATTTTTTTGCAGATCCTTTATCCATGCGTATCACCTATATAATTAGTGCCCCATAAATTCTTGAACCGACATTATTGATTGGTTAAATTCATTCTTACCAAAGATCTTCTTAATTTGAGCTACTAGTTGAATTAATTCATCTTGCAAGAAAGCAAGATTCAATGACTCAAATTTTCTCAAGATTTTGATTGAGAATATATAATCTAAGCCGT
>Ga0209345_10006161_pt1 | contig 10945 bp, 9 predicted proteins | sample Cruoilmetagenom7_FD_187294 | JGI IMG/M metagenome (GOLD analysis project Ga0209345, IMG submission 187294) | Oil polluted marine microbial communities from Coal Oil Point, Santa Barbara, California, USA - Sample 7 (SPAdes) (version 2) | ecosystem: Environmental > Aquatic > Marine > Oil seeps ...
TGGAGGAGGAAGCTTTCTGATACACCGGGGATCTAAAAAGGGTGAGTGGGAGAAACTGCTTGAGTCTCTTCCTTTTCAGCCCGGAGAAATACAGGACCCAAAAGCTCTGCCAGCTACTCCAGTAAAGCTACCACGGATTGCCCTGGTGGAGACTTTCTTTCATGATATGGATGCAGGATGGACCCGCTCCTTGTTCGACAAGTACCACCTTCCCTTTACCGTGCTGCACCCGGGAGAGTTTGGCAAAAGCGATCTGGCCGCGAAATTCGATGTGCTTATTTTTCCAGATACCGATAAAGATGTCCTGATGACGGGGAAAAGGAAATCTGGAGGCTCCTATTATATGGGAAGTTACCATCCCGATTATGTGAAGGGTATCGGTAAGGAGGGTATGGAAAAACTGATGGCTTTCAGCGATGGAGGCGGAATCGTTATCTCGTGGGGACAGTCTGCCCGGCTCTTTCAGGGGATGCTGAAAATCAAGCAGGAAAAACAGGAGGAGGAGTTCAGTCTTCCCTTTAAAGATCTCTCTCAGGACCTGGCCAAAGATGGCTTATATGTCCCGGGAAGCCTGGTCAGGATTAAGCTGATCCCGGATCATCCGCTTACCCTGGGAATGCCTGCAAGCATCGGGGTTTTCTCACGGGGGCGTCCGATATTCACTACCTCGGTTCCGAAATTTGATATGGACCGACGGGTGATTGGAACCTATCCGGAGAAAGATATTCTTATATCCGGTTATGCCTCGGGGGAGGAGAAGATGGGTAACAGGGCGGCCATGATCTGGATGGAGAAGGGCAAGGGACAGTTTGTCCTCTTTGGTTTCGGGCCCCAGTTCCGGACCTCGACCCAGGCAGCTTACAAGCTCCTGTTTAACTCGATTCTTCTCGAGCAGACAAATTAAGTTCACTGGCCTCCTCTCGCCGAGAACTAACGTCCCAGGAGCTATCTAAATGGTGGCCGCTATCTTCTTTTTCGGCACGGAAGATCTCTTCCAGCTCCATGGTGTGTCTTTTGGTCTCGGATAGGTAAAGCTTTTCATCATCCTGGTGGTGCTGATGCAGTTCAAAAAGCACCTTGCGGGCGTGTTTTCGAAACGTATGTGCCAGGCGATGAGCCTGGTAGCGCTTATAACCCAGGTGGGTCAAGGCTTCAATGCCCAGAAGGAGAGAGGATTCAAGCATATCCCGCTCAAAGGCATCCACCTTGCGATCCAGGAGCTCATAGGAGTGTTTCATGTTCACTGCCCGTACCAGAATTTTAAGATGGGGATAATTGCGCCGGGCCTGGTCAACAATCTTCAGTGATTTCTGCGGATCATCAACGGTTACGATCAGCACCTTTGCCTTATCAGCTCCGGCCGATGCCAGAAGGTCAGCCCGTGAGGCATCTCCGTAATAGACCTTAAATCCAAATTTTCGAAGCACATCGATATTTTCCGGGTTATTATCCAGTATGGTGGCACTCATACCATTGGCAATGAGGAATCTTCCCAGCACGACCCCGAATCTTCCAAATCCTGCAATAATAAGTGGAGTCTCCTCCTCCTCGATGGTGTCTTCCTCCCTGGTATTTTCGGATTTAAACACCAGAGGCATGATGATTTTGTCATTGAGCAGTAATAGCAAAGGGGTCACCGCCATAGACAGAGCTACAACCAGAAAGAGGATGGCAGAAGTATCTGGACCAAGAACACCGTTGTCCGCACTGAAGGCGACAAGTACAAAGGCAAACTCTCCACCCTGGGCCAGAGAGAAGGCAAACATGGTATTCTGACCTCCCCTGATTCCAAAGACCCTTCCCAGGATAAAGAGGACCACAAATTTGATCCCAATCAGGGCAGCCAGCAAGGAGAGGATTGTTCCCGGGGAAGAACCCAGCAGGCCAAAATTGATGCTGGCACCTACGGATATAAAAAAGAGTCCCAGCAGAAGGCCCTTAAAGGGTTCGATATCTGCCTCCAGCTCATGTCGGTACTCATTATTTGCCATAACGACTCCGGACAGGAAAGCCCCCAGGGCGGGAGAAAGTCCAACCAGTTCCATTAAGGCAGCGGTGGAGATCACCAGCAACAGGGCCGCTGCAGTGAAAATCTCCCTCAGTCCGGTACGGGCAATAATTCGAAAAAAGTATTTTACCAGGTAGAGCCCCACTACCACGATGCCGGTAATAACGGTCAGCATCAGAGCCACCTGGACCCATCCTGTTATCTCAATTCCCGCAATATACTGGACCTCGGTAGAACTGTTATGACCCTGGGAACTGCCTGCCAGTAAGGGGATCAATGCAAGGATGGGCACTACCGCAATATCCTGAAGCAGCAGCACCGAAAAGGAGGCTCTTCCCGAGGCCTGTTTCATCAATCCTTTTTCAGCAAGGGTCTGCAATACGATGGCTGTGGATGATAGCCCGAGGGTCAGACCAATGGCAATTCCGGCTCCGATGGATTGGCCCAGCGCCACGGCAACTGCACCTATCACCAGGGCTGTGAGAAGCAATTGCAGTCCTCCCAATCCAAAAATGGACCTTCGCATTCCCCAGAGCAGGTTTGGCTTCAGCTCAAGCCCGATCAGGAAGAGCATCATCACCACACCAAACTCGGCAAAATGCATCACATCTTCTCCTTCGTGTCCGATATAACCCATTATAAAGGGACCTATGATTATTCCGGCCAGGAGGTAGCCCAGTACCGATCCAAATCCCAGCCTTTTGGCTATGGGAACGGAGATCACTGCTGCCAGCAGATAGACCAGTGCGTTCTGGAAAAAATCCTGTTCATGCATGGGCTAGGACTTTATATCGTTAATATATTTTTGTTTCATTATATCATCTTCTGAGAAGGATCCATCACGGAGACCCTCAATAATGCGTACGTAATCTTCAGCAGCGTGCGCAATCTGATCGGCTCTCAGCATGTGGGTCCCATGGGTAACAAAGGGTGGTAGGTAATTCATTCTGCAAAGGCACACGGTCTGCTCAAAAGGAGCCAGCAGGTCGCGTATGGAAAACTTCAGTCCCTTCTCAGATCCATAGGTATCCCTGCTGCCTCCTGAGGAGATCGCTGAAAGCACACTTTTACCTTCCAGAGCCCGTCCGGATTTTCCATAGGCAAATCCGTGCTCCAGAACCAGGTCGAGCCACTCTTTCAGAAGTGAGGGGGAAGAGTACCAGTACAAAGGGTGCTGCCAGACTATGATATCATGCTGCAGTAAAACCTCCTGTTCAGCTGTTACGTCAATCTGATAGTCGGGGTAGAGATCGTAGAGGTAACGGATGCTCACTCCTTCAAGTCCTTCGACCGCCTCTAACAGTACCCTGTTTACCCTTGATTTGTGTAGCACCGGGTGAAAAACCTGAAGCACTATTTTATTCTTTGGAACCATTCGCTTATAAAGGTGTTATCTATTCATAACAACTAACTCTTACTTTTGTCAAAATAAAAATATAAAATGAAGATGAATTTTATGAAACGATTGTCCCTGAAAACTACTCTGGTCCTTCTTATCTCGGGATTTTCAGCCCTTGCACTATATGCTCAAAAGCCTGCCTACAAGCTATTCCGTGAAGATGGCAAGAAGTTGAAATATGAGAAAATGCTGGAAGCTGCCCTGGAAGCCGATATCGTTTTATTCGGGGAGTTTCATACCAATCCCATCTCTCACTGGCTGCAACTGGAACTTAGCACTGATCTTTATGAGCAGAGGGGGGAAGATCTGATCCTGGGAGCTGAAATGTTTGAAGCCGATAATCAGCTGATCATGAATGAATACCTGGCAGGACAGATCACGGAGGCCAAATTTGAGGAGGAGGCCCGGCTATGGAAGAACTACAAGACCGATTATAAACCCCTGGTAATGATAGCCAAAGAGAACGAACTGACTTTTGTGGCGACCAATATTCCAAGACGTTATGCCAATATGGTATTTAAAAGGGGGGTGGTCTCCCTGGATAGCTTGAGTGCTGAGGCCAAAGCCTATATCGCTCCGCTTCCGCTGGATTATGACACCTCCCTCTCGTGTTACAAACAGTTGATGGGCTCCCCAAACGGGCCCATGCCCAAATCTCCCATGAAAGAGGCTCCCATGTCAAAGACTCCTATAGGAGATACCCTCATTCCATTGGCCGATACCCTCAGTCCGATGGCCGATACCCTCAGTCCGATGGGCGATACCCTCAGTCCGATGGGCGGCAACAAAAAGCCCATGGGCAGCACCAGCCCCATGGGTGGACACGGGAGTATCAACCTGGCCGATGCCCAGGCCATAAAGGATGCCACCATGTCGCACTTTATCATGGAACACTGGAAACCGGGAAAGCTCTTTGTCCACTACAATGGGGCCTATCACTCCGACGAATATGAGAGCATGTACTGGTTCCTGAAGCGGGCCAATCCCGATCTGAAGATTGTTACTATCTCCACCGTGAGCCAGGATGAAGTGGGGCTGCTGGAAGAGGATTCACAAGGGAAAGCAGACTTTATCATTGCCGTGCCGTCAACCATGACCCAGACACATAGATAGATATATTCTATTTTCGAATTTCTTCCAGGTCACAGGGTTGTTACTTTTATATAAAGAGGTGACTTTCGAAATATCAGTTCATATTTTCCATATCTCTTTAAAGGTCAGATATACAGCACGTTATATTAATGCTAATAATCTCGTGCTATCCGCTAAAAGTCACACAAACAGGAATAAGTCACGTAGGTGTGACCTCCGGATTTTCTGAAATGAACATCCCTGATATAAGGATTTGAATGGACTGGAAAAGGCTGAGATTCAAAAAACGCTCTCTGGACTTTTTAAAAAATATGTGGTAAGTTTAGCTATGCTGAGCCCATCAGGGTTCATAATTCTTAAGGGACATAAAATTCTGAACAGATGAAAGTTTACCACCTATTTATTGCCTGCCTGCTTGTTGCCCTCTGCGCACCTCTGAAATCTCAGGACAGCAGCAGCGAAAACAAAGCTTATCTCAGAGTGGATGCCACCGGAGGCACAGAAACCATCAGCCGTCATATTTACGGACATTTCTCGGAACACCTGGGCCACTGCATCTACGGTGGATACTGGGTGGGATATGATACAGATATCCCCAACACCAGGGGGATCCGGAATGATGTGGTAAAGGCACTCAGGCAAATAGCCATTCCCAACCTGAGATGGCCGGGGGGCTGTTTTGCCGATGAGTATCACTGGATGGATGGCATTGGCGATCCGGCCACTCGTCCCAAGATGGTGAATACTCACTGGGGTGGGGTTACGGAAGACAACAGTTTTGGGACCCATGAGTTCCTGGAGCTCTGCGAGCAGCTGGGAACAGAACCGGTGATCTGTGGCAATGTGGGTAGCGGTTCCGTCAAAGAGATGTCCCAGTGGGTAGAATATATCAATTTTGATGGGATCAGTCCCATGGCTGATCTCCGTAGAATCAATGGGCGTGAGAATGCCTGGGGACTTAAATACTGGGGAGTGGGAAATGAGAATTGGGGCTGCGGAGGCAATATGACAGCCGAATTTTATGCCGATCAATACCGGAGATATGCCACCTTTTGCAGAAACTACGGGAAAAACCGGCTATTTAAAATAGCAGGCGGAGCCAATTCGGAGGATTACGGGTGGACCGAAACTCTGATGAAGAAGATTCCCCACTGGCAGATGGATGGTCTCTCTCTGCACTATTATACTACCAACTGGAATAATAAGGGAAAGGCCACAGGTTTTGGAGAGGATCACTATTTCGAAGTGTTGAAAAGATGTCTGCATATTGAAACGGCCATTGACCGGCATATGGAGATTATGGACCAGTACGATCCTGAAAAACGAGTGGCCCTGGTATTTGATGAGTGGGGTACCTGGTATGATGTGGAGCCCGGTACCAATCCGGGATTTCTTTACCAGCAGAATAGCATGCGCGATGCCCTGGTAGCGGCACTCACCCTGAACTATTTGAATGCCAGGTGCGAGCGCGTACGCATGGCCAATATAGCACAGACCATTAATGTGCTTCAGGCCCTGATTTTTACCAATGGAGCTCAAATGGTACTAACCCCGACTTATCACATATATGATATGTACCAGGTACATCACGATGCCACCCTGCTGCCACAGGAACTGGAAGGACCGGAGTATGTACATGGCAGCGAGTCACTGCCGGCAGTCAGTGCCAGCGCCTCCATGGACAGGGAGGGCCGGATTCACCTCTCCCTGGTGAATATTGATCCTGATCAGCCAACCCATATGGAGGTGGAAATCAAGGGCAAAAAATCCGGGAAGGTTAGCGCAACGCTGCTCAGCTCTTCAGAGATGGACAGTCATAACAGCTTCGCCAATCCCGTGGAAGTAAAGCCTGCGCCCTATGATGGTGCACGATTTAAGCAGGGAAAACTGGAGCTGACGATTCCTGCTCATTCGGTGGTGGTACTTCAGCTGGATTAACTAAATCTTCCTACAGGGGCGATTCGTCCTTTTCTGCCGGACGGGTGAAGAAACGCTGGGTGGGATAAGCAAATTCGATCTCCTTGTGCCGGGCAAACTCCTTCAGTACATCTTCCCATATTTCATGTTCGGTGGATCTTCGTTTCCGGGGATCGCACATAAAACGCATGGTCAGCAATATGCCACTGGGATCCAGAGAGGTGTAGACAATGGGGGTGAGGTGTTTATATTGAATCATATATTTCTTGGATGCCTCAATCATCTTCTTTTCGGCATCTTTGGAGAGGTTCTCCACGTGATTCCTGACAATCCCCAGCAAGATTTTTTTGGCTTGCTTCCACTGGCTCTCGAAGGTGACAAGTACGGAAATTTCATTCCAGATATAATTAAATCCGGAAGTGTAGTTGGCCTGAGCCTGGGTAAAGACGGTTCCGTTGGGAACATGGATAATTCTTCCGGTACTCTGGTCGGCCTGAACCCAGTTCCCGATCTCCAGCAGGGTGAACTGGAAAATCCGAATATCAATTACATCCCCTGATAGCTCCCCGATCTGTATCCGGTCTCCCAGGCTGAACGGTTTCCGCGTAAGGATAAAGATCCAGCCAGCAATATTGGTTAGTGGATCCTTGAGGGCAATGGCCAGGCCGGCTGTGAGCAGTCCCAGGAAGGCTCCAAAGTGGCCAATGGCCTCTATCCATACACCGGCAATCAGGATGATGGTGAGGAATCCCAGAGTAAAGGAGACAGTACGCTTCCAGGTGTAACGTGATTTCGGATCCTCGGTCAGTCTCCAGACTATCTTGAGTATAGTAAAACGGATCACTCCAAAAGCAACCAATATCAACAGAGAGTAGAGGATTTTATTCTGATACTCCCCTGAGATTCCGAAGGTGTCGTGCAATATTTTTGTAATTTCATCCATGGCCCACCCTGATCTGTTCAGGAAATTTAAGTAAAAATAATCAGACCCTGAAACAAGATTAAATCCGCGCAAGGGCCATGGTGGCTGCATGCAGGGAAATGGTAATCAACAGGTAGAGGTTTCTGGCAGCCCGGGAGGAGAGTCCCGGGAACCGGTATTGAAGAGAGCCGGCATGACAGGAGGAGAGACAGTCGCCGCAAAGGGTGCAGGTAATTCCCGGTTTTCTGGCAGCGATATCCTTTCGGTTCAGTGCATCGTATTTGCATGTGGTGGTACAGACCATGCATTCGGTGCAGCTGTTCTGGTCTATGGTCAGCCGCATTGGATTAATATAGCGGCCCAGGTTCACGATGGTGCCAATGGGACAATAAGCCGTACAATGTACCATGCGACCCTCTTTTCTGGACACAAGCAAAATCAGTCCAAGACCAATCACCCCAAAACCAATGGCCAGCAGGGTCGCGCTTAAGGCAGGAACCTTCAAACATCTCAACACAATGGCAGCTGCAATAACCAGTAGAAGCACGGTGGATTTAAGCGCCCATTTGTTGCGCATGGGTGTCCTTCTGGTTTTGCCTCTGGCACTGATGGAATCGATGGCCCCAAAATAACAGAGATGGCTGCACCAGGCAGGTCCGGAGAGGACCAGGGTGCTCACAAAGAGGATGCTCATGACCGAGAGATGTCCCCGGTAAATGGGACCTGCCAGGATCATCATGGGGATGGGCAGATGTAATTTCCCGGTCATCAGGAATCTATCAAATCCAAATAATCCCAGGATCAGCTGGGAGAAAAAGACCACTGAGAAGGCCAGCCAGGTATACCTTCTCCAGGTCTGGACTTTGGAGGGATCCTGCATATGAAAGGCTACTATGGCCCCGTATAAGGCTATCAAAACAAGCTCGATCCATCCTCCGCCTGGTATAAAACGTTCCAGAAGAAGCATGGGATTCTCTACCTTTAGCTGGACAGGAATAAGCAAAAGTAGAATTAAGAGGAATACAGCCAGGGGAAGCCGCAGCAGCTTTGGTGCGCTCATTGTTATTCTTTCGTTTTAATCACAAGCAGTTCCAGGGTCTGATCCCCCGGGTTGCTCCAGAATCGCTCCTTGCCCGCCTCCACGGCAATGGAGTGCCCTTCTTCCAGCTCAAAACCTTTCCCTTCCACATCCAGTGAGCCTGCTCCCCGGAGGACAAAAAAGATAATTCTCCACTCATTGATGTGATTCTCCATGGACTCTCCCGGAGCCAGATGGAGCCTGATAAGCTCCAGTTCGTCGAATTGATAGAATAACCAGGCATCCTGGTTTATGGGTAGTTTTGTGGCAGTATCAGTACTGGTCGGTATTTGGTACATAACTTAGTTTAATTCCACTCTTCGCTCAGGATCTCTCCTTCGACTCCTACAATAACTTTTTTTATTGGTACCTTTCTCTCAGCTTGCCCGGCTGCCATTTTTACCAACTGCAAAAGACCACCGCAACAGGGTACCTGCATCATCATCACCGTTAAGGTATTAATTTCTGCCTGATCTATCAACGCTTTGATCTTTTCCACGTAGGTTTCCATCCCGGAGTCGAGTTTAGGGCAGGCGATGGCCAGGGTTTTTCCCTTGAGCCATTTGGAATGAAAATTACCCAGGGAGAAAGCTACGCAGTCGGCGGCCAGTACAAGATCCGTTTGTCTGAAGTAGGATGCTCCCGGATTGATCAGGTGCATCTGAACGGGCCACTGCCTCAATTCTGAGCTTTGTTCTGCTACCGCACCTCCAGCCAGGGTCATGGTACCTGTGGCCGGAATAGTCCCGGCAGCTGCTGACTGCGGGGTGAAACTCCGGGCTTCAGATCCAGCGCAACCACAGGCCAGTTGCTCCTCTTCCACCTTCGCATGATGGACTCTGCTCATGACTTTTTCCATACTGAAATTCAGTTCTGACTGATGATCTTTCAGGTACTGAACCCCCTCCTTTAAAAATTCCATTTCATTGTGTTCCTTCAAATGTTGCAGGTGAGCTACCACGGTATTTTCACCCTTATCAACCATAATCTCCATAACCTTGGTCTCATTATAGGGCTCTGCCTCTCTTTTTTCAATGGTAATGGCACCCTGAGGACAATGTCCCAGGCAGGCACCCAGCCCATCACACATCAGGTCGCTGATCAGCCTGGCCTTGCCATCGATCATCTGTAGTGCTCCCTCATGACAATTTGGAATGCAGGCTTCGCATCCGTCACATAACTCTTCATCTATATGGACCATTTCTCGTATCATATCTCTGTATTTTATAGTTTTCTATTACAAAGATGTGACCAGTCGGCCAATAATATCGGTAACATATGTTACAGCTTGCCTATTCCGCTATGGAATTTATTATATTTGGATCACTTGAAAAATAATCAAAGCATGTTGACCCGATCCAACAGGAAGCGTTGTTATTCCTGGTTTAAGCTATTAGTTTTATTCCTGTGGATCCTTCCATTATCCCTCTCCTGTAAGAAGAGTGAGGGAACGGGTGGAACCGGATCCATTGCCGGGACAGTCGTAAAGCAATTTTATAACGATGATTATTCCCTGCAAATTTTTGAAAAACCGGCAGTGGATGAGGAGATCTACATTGTTTACGGCGACCGGGAGGAGCTGGGAAACAGGGTGAGGACCAACCACCTGGGACAGTTTCGGTTCAATTATCTGTATCCGGGAAACTATCAGGTCTTTTTTCTTTCGGGTGATTCAACGAACCTGTTGAATATGGAGGTGGAAAAGCTATATAAAGTGGAGCTGGAACGTGGCGAGGAGCTGGATCTTGGAAGACTGGAAAAGTTGTCTACCCTGGATTATGATGAGGGCAGTGCCATGATAAAAGGGGTGGTGAAGGTGATCGATTACGTGGACCTCTCCAGCTGGCCCAACCTGGTAGTTGAAAAAACTTATTACGCCACCGAAAAGGAGGTTTACCTCACCTATAACAATCACACCTTCTATGATGACCGTATCCGTACCCAGGCAGAGGGTGAATTTGAGTTCGGGGGGCTGATTCCGGGCAACTACCTGGTGTTTTTGCACTCCGACGATGTAACAGGTGAGACCGACAAAGTGACCCTGGAGTTTGAGGTTATTATTGACGAACTGGATCAGGTGGTTGATCTGGGCGAGATTGTCACTGAAAAATTATAAATTTGGTCCTTATGAAACTAAAAATCAGGATTTTCTTTGCCAGCACCTGTGCGATTCTGCTGACATCCGGACCACTTCTTGGTCAGAGCACAAAGACCATCCAGGAGAAGCAGATTACCACCCGTACCGTTTATGAGTATTTTGTGGAAGAGGGCCTTGATGAGCCCGTGGTTGAATCCATTGAAAAATATGATGAACGGGGCGATCTTCTGGAGATAAAGGAGTATAACAGCAAAGGAGAGGTGAAACGATGGGAGAAATTTGTCTATGACCAGGAGGGCCAAATAGTCGAAGAGCTTTTCCTGAATGGGAAGGGCAAGGTGGAAAGAACAGAAAAAAGCGTCTATGCGGATGGATTAAAAGTAGAGAAGTTATACTACAATAAGAAGAATAAGCTTTACAAGAGGAAGGTC
>Ga0209345_10006162_pt1 | contig 10944 bp, 4 predicted proteins | sample Cruoilmetagenom7_FD_187294 | JGI IMG/M metagenome (GOLD analysis project Ga0209345, IMG submission 187294) | Oil polluted marine microbial communities from Coal Oil Point, Santa Barbara, California, USA - Sample 7 (SPAdes) (version 2) | ecosystem: Environmental > Aquatic > Marine > Oil seeps ...
AAATGGACTATGCCCATTCAAAATTGGAATGAGGCTATGGCTCATTTTTTGATTAAATTTGAAGATAGAATCCAGAACAATATTTAGGGGCTTATTTATGAATTTACACAATTAGATGGAAAGTCCCTTGTTTGCAAATAGCGCAGATAATTTTGGTACACTCATCCTTTCATTAACTCTCCTTTTCCTTTTCTAACTCTAAGTTTTTTTAGTTCAGATTGTAACCTTTCTTCTCCGCCGAAAAATTCAATAAACTTTTTGTATTGTTCTGAATTAGCTAACAGTGTCTAATGATACTGCGCTGCGTGAGGCCAGACTTGTCGCTCCTGCCTGCAACATTGCCGTACTCATCGTCGACATCATACTTGCTGTGGTTACTGTAGCCGTAGTTCCAACTGCTGCTGCCGTTGTTACCCCTGCCGCCGCCGCCCCTGCTGTTGCCGGTGCTGCAAACAATCCGATTCCGCCTGCCCACACCGTACCAACAGCCGCTGCCATGGAAACTACTGCTGATGCTTCCGGTGTCAGGCGAGTATCTGACTCATACCAGGAATCGGAACTGTCCTGCAACGGATTCCATCTTACTTGAGTGTGCGCATCAGATTCAAGCTGCCTTGCCCAAGCGGGTTTGTGGTTTTATAACCAGCCTAGTGATTTTAGAAAATCGTAATAAGTATTATCTTCTATATAATCAAATTCATGATATCTTTTTCCTATTAAACAATCCCCTACAAATTCCTCAAAACTATCAGCAATTTTTTTTGGTGGATTTTCAAAATCATAATCTTCAATATCAAACCACACTACTTCCTGCTTTTGATTAAAAGCAAACACACTTCCATCTACATCCTTGCCAAATGGAAAATACTCTTTTTGAAAAATATCGGTGTATTCTGATAGTTCTTCTATTTCGTCTGATAATGGAATGATTTTACCAGCTTTAGAGCCATAGAACGTTACAAATGATAAACCCAAATTATCAAATTCTTTGAGAAATTCTATATATTCTTTCGGTATGTAATCATAATTTTTTACTATATTTTCCAATTCATCCTTTTGCCAACAAACTTTTTCTGGAGCTATATCAATATAATATTCTTTATTATACGCCTCCGTTTCTTTTCGGTGCTTTAAATATCTTACTTTTTCAATCCAGTTCATTTTACTATTCTATTTTTTCTTTATAATCACACTATCAATTTTTGTGCCTATTGGCAAATCCTTGATTTGATGTTGTATTTGTCTACCTATTGATCTATTGGGAGGTTTAAGTAGCGCACGTAAATTACCTGCTATATCTTCACCTCCTAATTGTAATTCATGTACATGATCCATATCAGATTTTTTTACCCAAGCTTTCGCCTTTACAGCAAATTCAGGATTTTGTTTGCCGTATTGCATGTCTATTCTATCGTTTAACTCTCTTCTATGCTTTGCAAGCAATTTGCTGTTTCTCTTCGCAGGCTTAGCTTTTTGTAACTTACCTTGCTTAGCAAGTTGTTGCAATGCATCAACTTTGCGATTAAATCCAACTTGACTTTCACCTGGCTTCTGCTTTAATTGCAGCGTTACTCCACTTTTGACTTTGGTTGCTGGACGGATTACTGTACTAATTATTGCTTCTTGCGGCACATGCTCAATCACTTTACCGCCAACTGAACCACTAATTTTTTCTACTTTTGCCACTTTTGCACTTAAAAGATTCGCCAGTTTCTTCGCAACACCTTTGATCGAATGTACTACAGCGTTCTTGGCAACAACCCCGCTTGGTCCCATTGTTGCCAGTGAAGCAATATCACTGCCAACATCAAGAGCCAGTATGTTAGCCCGGTGTGCCTGTTCAATAGCCTCAAGCGTAGTTCCAGGCTCAACGTAGCCCATATATTCCAACATCTGTAAGGTTTCAATCTGATGTTTCTCTAAATTATTCTCAATTACACTGAGGGCAACGCTGCCCGAACTGCTAATATCCGAGGCTGACCCACCAACAAGCAGCATGCTCGTCGCAGCTGCCAGCTGTGTTATTGCTTTGACTCTGCCGCTAGTTTGGTAAGTAGGTAAATGCAAGCCTGCAGGTGGCCCGGTTTCTCCGGCAGCAGATTCCATTAGGGTTGGGACGACCTCACCAACCACACCACCTATGATTCCGGCTGTAACATCACCACCGGTAGCTATGCTGTATACGCCGCCGGTTGCCGCATGTAGGGCTATTTTACCTACGCTACCATTTTCTAAACGTGGGCTATTATCATCTCCTGTTTGTGCTGCAAAATCTCCCACTACTGACTGGCCAAGAGCTAATGCACCAGATAATGCCTCACCTCTCCATGCTTTTTCTACTCTCTCACCGCTTATTCCGGCTAAACCGGTGCTTACTGCACCTCCTATTACTCCTTGCTGGGCAAGTATCTTGCCACGTTCAGCGATATTCATCCCAGGGGCTAGCTGTCCTAACTCAAGTCTGTGACCAATGCCAGCAGTAAGACCGGATGCTAGCATGCTTATTCCTAAACCCTTTAAGGCTGCTGGAGTAGTTAAATCTGAAGCTACCTTGCCTAAGTCAAAATCATTATTGATTAATGATACTGCGCTGCTTGAGGCCAGACTTGTCGCTCCTGCCTGTAACATTACCGTTCCCATAGTCGACATCATACTTGCTGTGGTTACTGTAGCCGTAGTTCCAACTGCTGCTGCCGTAGTTCCAACTGCGGCTGTTGCCCCTGCTGCTGTTGCCCCTGCTGTTGCTGTTGCCGGTGCTGCAAACAATCCGAAGCCGCCTGCCCACATCGTACCAACAGCCGCTGCAATACTAACTACTGCTGATGCTTCCGGTGTCAAGCGTGTATCTGACTCATACCAGGAATCGGAACTGTCTTGTAATGGATTCCATCTTACTTGAGTGTGCGCATCAAATTCAAGCTGCCTTGCCCAGGCAGGCTTGTGGTCGGTTGTAACTCTTGGGCTAAAGAAGCCGCCACTCTTTTCTTGCTTGTAATCTACTGATAATGATTCCGATTCAACTTTAACAGGAGCACCATCTTTTACACTTAAAGTGCTGTGTACATGACTAGTGCTGCTATCACCAAAACTCTCCGTTTCTTCCAGCACCATGCCCTTATCATAATTATTGGTGGAATTGTAATTATCCAGACGGCTAGCTAGTATCGACGTTTTTCGCCCTTTCAAACGAACTCCCTTGTTGCCACTAATCTTCGCTCCGTACAGTACCTGATCCCTGCCATTAATTAGCACATTCTTGCCACCTGCACTTAATGACGATGCGACTAAAGTTTCCGTGCGTGATTGATGCGAGTGACTGCTTTTACTGGTTCCACCTAATGCATTTGTCGTCTTGCTCGATGAATGACTGTCAACACTCTCGGATGCTACCTGGCTGATGAGGTGACTATTACCACCTACTGCGATAGTTGAATCGCCTCCTGCACTCATGCGACTGCCAATCAGGCTAAAATCACCACTGACAAGGCCGGCAATATCTCCAGCAGCAGTGATAGTGCCTGGGCGGTATGACACCGAACTTTGCCGATAATGATAATTATCACCGCTATTTTCCATGCCGGATGCTACGGTAATTGATTCATTACTTAAATTACCCTCAACCTCAAAATGAAAATCACCACTCTCAATTAATGCTCCATGATTGATCAGATCGCCAAGACTCTTTAGCTCCAGTACACCGCTTACCTGTATGCCGGCTTTGTCAGCAACTATCGTAAAATGATTCCTGTCATCTCCTATATGCTCACTTTCCGTGATGTTCTCTATATTGCCACCGGCCAACATCACACCACTACCGTCACTTACGATAGTTGAGCCGATATTGGTAATGTTGCCGGCTGAACTTAAGCGCAGATGCTCACCTGCATAAATCTCTCCGCCATCACTATTGATTATATCACCATCGCGGGCTGTCAGGCTGACTGTACCACCTACTATGCTCGATGTATTACTGATTGAGCCTGCTTCAATATCAATAGTTTGAGCTAGCATACCGCCGGCTTGCTTGCTGCGTTTACTACCTGCTACATATAATTTGGGAATAATTACCTTGCTGCCATCAAGCACCATTTCTTCCGCCCAAACCATATCATCCTGCAACTGATCGACTTGCTCCTTCGTCAGCGTAACACCGGCTGTAAGCTTTAGCTCTTTGCCATATTTAATGCCTGACTCATAGAGCTTGCGCATTTGCTCGGTGGAATCCAAATGATCATCCAAAGAGCCAAGACCGGTAAGTTCAACCCTTTGTCTGCGCACCAGATCCATTTGCTTCATTGCATCGCCATAATGTAGATGCTGCTTCTTTGGATCAAAACCTTCGATTCTCCTTATGAAATTATCGGTGGAGAAATACTTTTCTACGTCGGTAAACACCGGAGAAGTCTCGGTAATATAATAATGACCCGGAGCTGTTGGCTTATTCCAGTCTGAGTCACGCAAAGCCGCCATAATCTCGGCATTATCAGACTCCCATGATACATCAAAACCAAGGGGTTTATGTGAATCAGAGGATGCTTCATATGTTTTAGCTAAATCCTCTGCCAGTTTGCCCAAATCTGCATCCTGCATCGAAACCCTGGCAGGTTCGGAGGCTTCACTGGAGTCGGAACGGTCTCTGGCCTTGCTGCGCTGCAATGACAGTTCGATTGCCGATGGTTTTACAGGATGAGTTGCAGCTACTGTAGCCTGCGATAAAGCCGAGTTGTCTGCCTTAAGCTTTTGACTGTCAATTGTTTTGAATCTGGCCTCATAGGACGCATCAGCAGCTGTTATGTCTGCGGGCTCTTTACCGGTAACTGCATAATTGCCTGCAGCAGCATGGCCAACAGCAGATGCTGCAAGAGCTGGATTTCTACTGCCACCACTTGACGCTGAACCATTAGTAACACTGCCCGCTAATGTGCCGGTAATAGCACCACCTGCCTGGATCAGAGAGGGGATACGGCTTATTTCCTTCGCTGAGTCTGGATCAAAGTATAATGGTTTTGCCGTAAAAATATCTATAAGTTTATCTTTAGTGCCCCACCCACTACTCTTATCGATGGTTACCCATCTAGCTGTCCTTTTATTTTCTGCTATTAGTGTATATTTTTTCTGCACTATATCAGCATTGATTAAACCTCCACCGGTAAGAGTAATATGACTTGTTGCCTGGATTAATCCAGTGGTATTATTTATATGCCCAACACCTGCTGTAAGATTAATAGTTCCACCAGATGTTATTTGTGGCTGAATTGCAGCTATATCAGATAGTTTTTTATCATGATATTCAAATTTGTGCCTTATAAAATAATATGGATTTCTATTTAATGCTTCCCACCAACGGCTACCAGGCCCTGGTGTAATCAATTCTTTTATATTTCTTTCAATTTTGTCTGCCTTATATTCATCAATAGTTCCATCAAACCAATCCCAATCATCATACTCACTATATACTCCCCAAGACACATTTGGTTTTTTTCGAAACATAGGACTTTTTTCTTTTAACTCATCTGGATTAATGATTTGATAATGTTGCCTATATTCCCGATCATTGCGAATATTTCTGGCAGTAATAGACAGGACGCCAGCACCAAGGAGACTAATTTCCTGTTTATTGCGTACATCACCGCCAGCTGCTATAGTTAATCCATTTCTGGCAATGATTCGGTCTTCATTACTGACAGTTCCACCGGCTCTTAAGTCGATGACGCCACCATAGATCGAGCCGCTATTGCCAATATCACCAGCCTGATTTGTCGTTAATGTACCAACTGCTTGCAACGTACCATAATTACTTAATGTAGAACTTCCAAGTCTGGCATTGCCATGCGAGGTAATATAACCTGTATTATAAATAGACCCATTACCGGCATTTACTGTCAAACTACTATCTGATACAACTGTGCCGCGATTGGTAAGCGCACCATTTATTACCAGTGAGTTTCGACCGGCTAATGTTCCTCTGTTATCCGTACTACCAGCTGTTATTGCAACTGATCCCGATGAATTAATTACACCGCTGTTACTTAATGATTTTGCACTAACTGTTACGCTACCGGCTCCGTAAATACCTTTGCTGTTAGTCAGGGTTTTGCCTGTCTTTAATGTCGTAGTTCCGCCTGATATTATATAGTGACTATTGGTAATGCCACCAGGGGCATTAATATCAATTACGTGTGAGCCAAAAATCATGCCCTGATTATCAAATGTACCCTCTGTTGTTGTTGCATTAAACTTGCCAGCTTTAAACTCGCCCTTGTTAGTGACTGATTTTGCTGTCAGAGTTAAGATAGATCCAAGTGCATGTAGTTTGCCAATATTTATAAAGTTATTCTTAATTCTGATATCGGACTTACCTTGTACAACCAGAATATTTGTTGTCATATTACCTGCATCCAAATCCAGAATACCACCCAGATGCGTTTGCCCGGCATTAGTAAAACTATCAGCTTTTACTATTAAATCACCGCCCCTTAAAGTAGCACCTTCCTTGTTATCAACATTGCCGACGCCAACATTAGCCAGCATCTGCCGAAACTCTATCAAACCGCTATTTTCCAGTGTTTGAGTATCAGCTACTGTAAAATTTGCAGCAACCTTGATCTGACTCTGATTATCAATCCTGGTTCTAGCTGTGAGAGTTAGATCCGCAGCATCTATATCACCCCTGTTGCTAATGTCTTTGGCCGCAATCAGCTTGAGATCAGCCGAAGAAGAAACAAGTTTGTTGTTTTCAACATTACCGGCCAGGGAAATGAGAACTCCTCTGTTAATTTGTATATTGCCGGAATTAATAATATCTGTCTCTGCTGTAATAATACCTGCATCCAGGGCATTTATTACCCCGGCATTGGTAATCTGACCGCTTGCAACTAATTCCAGTAATTTACCGGCTTGCAGATATCCGCTACCATCACTACTGTCTGCATCACGATTATTAATGATATCCATCGCTTTTATTTTTAAAATATCTCCAGCAATAACTTTCCCGCCATCATTGTGGAAATTTTTTGCCCTTGAGCTAATGCCTAATGCTTCTTTTGCCTGCAAGAGTCCGGAACTGGTTATCTCTCCGTCGGCATTGATTGTCACATTACTGCCAAGAGAAACTATACTGGCTTTACCGGATACGTTTTCTATTCCTCCTCTATCGGATATAATAAACATAGCATCCTTTGCAATGACTGTACCCTCATTCTTAATATCACCCTCTGCATGCATGCTAACTCCTGCATCTGCTGAAAATATCTTTCCTGCATTGCTAATTTGCCCTTGGTTGCTTGTTAAAGTCACAGATTTTGCTGCATCAAAAACTCCCGTATCCTTAATAGTAATGTCTCCTCTGGAGACTAGCTCTATATCCTGTAATTGCGAAAAAATAACTCCTGTATTTGTAAAACCACCGGTATTAACTGTCAATTTTATCGCATCACGTGCCCGGATAATTCCGCTATTTTGAGTATCGGTTTCTAAACTAAAATCCAAATCAGCTTCTGACGAAATCAGACCAGAATTAGTCAAGCTTCCTGCAACCGTTTCAGGCTGCAGGCCACGCAACAACAATTTATCACCGGCTTGCATAATAGCTGTGTTACTTACTGCTCCATTAATCAATAAATCAAGCCTTCCACCGGCTAAAACAGCTCCGCCCCGATTATCAAAACTGCCGGCACTTGCTATCTGCATATTACCTTTAGACTCAATATGACTATCTATATTATCAACTCCCAAAGCTGATTTAATAACCAGATTGGCAAAAGCACTAATCCCACTATCTTCACAAGCAGCGGGATCATTGTTGATACTGATTACCTTGCCTGCCTGACTTGTAATAGTTAAGTCACCATGTGCTTCAATTTTACCAATATCAATATTTTCTATATTACCAAGTGCCTGCAAAGTGGTTACATCTTGCCCTAAAATTAAACCATAATTTTTTATTGCATCCCCACTGCTAATTACTAATGTACCGCCTGCGCCGATATCGCCTTTATTGGTAAATTCATCAGATGTCTCTATTAATAGCTCACCCTGTGCTTTAATTATTCCATCAATATTATTTAATCCAGCATTTACAGATGTCAGCTTTAAATCTTTATTCCCAATAATCCTGCCCGACAAATTATTAATGCTATCACCTGTCTCAATAGTAATATTTCCACTTGAATATATTAAACCTTTATTTTCCAATATCCCTTCCTGAGCCTTTAAACTTAATTCCGGATCAGAGGCAATAATATCAACTATGAAATCTTCTTCCTGTGAATGCATGTTTTGTGACATGCCAGGATTATGGTATTTTGTCAGATCATCATGATCAGCATTAATTATATCCTTATCGTTAATTATATTACCCTTATTATAAATGTTGCCTTTTACGCTAATATTCAACTGTTTGGCAGCAAAGATATTACCCCGATTATTTATGCCACTATCAATGGAAGAAATTGTTAAATTATCCGACATAATCAACCCTTCATTAATAATCTGCATAGAGCTTTTGGCAGTAATGTCGTGTAGTGCCTTGATCCTGCCACCTTGCCTGTTTCTAAAAGACTGCCCACCCAGCACATCAATTCCTGCTTTAGACGTTAACAATCCTGAATTTATAAAATTATCTTTATACCCGGCAACCAGCTTCCCAACAGCAGATATTTTTCCACTATTAAAAATATCGCTTGCTGATACAATATTTATACCTCCACCTTTTGCATATACGTCACCGTGGTTTTGAAAAGATTGACCCGCAACTTCAATACCTCCTGATCTATCAGCAACGACTTTACCTTTGTTTGTGATTACACCTGATTTAGAATCAAGCTTTACTGTCCCAGTTGCATTTATTATCGCTTTATCAGCAACCTCAATTCCTGTTTTCCCATGATAAGTAACATCACCTTTAGCATCTGCTTTTGTACTTGCAGAAGATATAATGCCAGAATCACGTGACTCTACTTTAACAGACGATGCTGAACTGATATTCTTATGAACTATCCTGCCACTACTGGTAATTTCTATATTACCTGAGCGGCTTGCCATATCAGGTAAATTAACTCCAACGCCATCTTCATTACTTATTAACGCTATTCTACCTGCATATAAACCACCCAAATGTGAAGAATCTATAGAGATACCAGGAACAGTACCGGTAGCCTTTTTAGATTTAAAACTTTGATCTTTTGCATTAAACTCACCCTTTCCGGTGATAATCCTGGCTTCTCTGCCGGCATGAATTTTAGTATTGATTCTTGTGGTCCTGGCTATGATATCGAAATAATCCAAATTGGAAATGTTTAGCTCCCTGCCAAGAATCTCCACATTCCCTTTTTCAATAAGTAACTTTTCCAGATTGCCGGACGCATCCAATATCACACGACCCGTTGTAAGCATTGCTTTATGGGTATTGATAAAATCTCCACCATTTACTGAAATACCGTTAGGATTTGCCAGAATATAATCAGCTCTAGCTCCAAATATCTCCTGAGTGCCGTTAATATGCGACCTCCTTGTACCGGTAACTTCATTAATAATTGCACGAGCCGATACCTGTAAATTTGCATTACCAAGTACCACTCCGCCAAGTATGGATTTTGCTTTATTCTTGCTATTATTTATTATAGCACCTCGATTACCTACATTATATTCCGTAAACCTGTTATGTGATATACCGGCACTATTTGGATTATTGATATTAACAATAGGAATACCATTGGCTGCTGTATCCATAAATACTTTATTGCCAATAACAGAACTATCCGGTATAATGGCTGTAGTGCCTGCATAAGCAAATTGACAATTCATGCAAACCAGTGATAGCATCAATAAATGCAACCATACAAATCTAATTACTTCGAATATTTTATTAACAACCATAATCTACCCCTACACATCAATAGCTACGCTAAAATAGAAAATATTTTTGTGCTTGTAATTTACAGGTGTCTCTATCGGCCGGGCTAGAGTCAGACTGAAATTTACAATACCATCACGGTTTTTAATGCCGGCTGCAATGCCGGACATAACACCATCTCTTGTACCGATTTCTTCACGATTTTTAAAATACCCGATATCAAAAGCGGTAAATATACTAATATCTCCAAATAATCTTTGTACTAGCCTGGAATTACCGGTTGCAATAAAACCTGTTAACTCATTACGGGCAACTATCATATTGTCAGAGTTTTCACTGTAATCCTTAAAACCACGAACCGAGCCAAGTCCACCTAAAGTGCTTTTTTCACTAGCAACCAGTAAATCCGGACTATACTGCCCGTCAATCTGTAGATGATATTGTAAATTACGCTTGGCTAATTTTACCGGCAAATTCTTTAATAGAGAACCATTGAAATTGATTCTATTAAAATACTTTGCAGGACTTTTAAGATTACTGAAATTAGAAATAAAGCCCTTATTAATTCCATAAGTAAATGTAAGACCACATGCCACAACACCCTGGGTAAAACGCCTTTGATGATTAATACCAAAATCATATTTTCTCACTTTATATGTTGATATTTCGATTTTATTATCAGCCAGGTAATTTTCATAATCGTCACCGCCAATTCCTGCAGAAACTATGGTCTTGCCATTGCCATTGCGGTGAATTACTCTATTGAAATCAAATTTATAGACCTTACTACCACCCTTATTGCTATAAGTATTCCCAGAGCCCTGTACAAAATTTCTATAATTTGCATGGTTGTAACTAACAGTAAAGTCATTGTAACCAAATGGAATTGAAAAAACACTATTGTAGGATTTTGTATATAAAACAGACGGGTCATCCAATGAAGTCCTGTAACCAAAAGAATATAATACTAAATCCCATTGCTAATAAGACAGATAAGAGATAGATTTTTTGGTAAAACCCTGCTATAGTGAAAGCTAAAAAAGGAGTTTGCAAAAAATGAGTTCAGTAACAAAATTATTAGATGAGAAAGT
>Ga0209345_10006163_pt1 | contig 10944 bp, 15 predicted proteins | sample Cruoilmetagenom7_FD_187294 | JGI IMG/M metagenome (GOLD analysis project Ga0209345, IMG submission 187294) | Oil polluted marine microbial communities from Coal Oil Point, Santa Barbara, California, USA - Sample 7 (SPAdes) (version 2) | ecosystem: Environmental > Aquatic > Marine > Oil seeps ...
CAGCCATCAACTGCCGCAAAAGCATTTCTTCGGACATGCTGTCTTCTGCCGGCTTGTCCTGCTCGGCGCCCATAAGAATCGCCATTGCGTCTTCTTCGGGCTCATCAACTTCGATCTGGTTCTGGTTGCTTTCGATCAGACGCTCGCGCAGATCATCGGCGGACTGCGTTTCGTCCGCGATCTCGCGCAGCGAAACCACAGGGTTTTTATCGTTGTCACGGTCTACAGTTACAGCAGAACCTGCGGAAATCTCACGCGCGCGGTGAGCCGCGAGCATCACCAGCTCAAACCGGTTCGGGACTTTATCAACACAATCTTCGACGGTTACGCGGGCCATTGGACGCTCCAATAAAATATCTGCTGGAAAACGCTACCTAGGCCCGTTCGCCCCGATTTACAAGCAGGTATTATAGCGCAAGCACCTCATCGCGCATCGCCTGCGGCAATGCATCATGCATCTGCTTGATGCTTAGTCCGGTCACTGGATGGCGCCAATCAGGGGCGACATCAAGCATCGGCACCAGGACAAAGGCACGCTCCGCCAAACGGGGATGAGGCAGGATCAACTCCTCCGGCGCGGCGCTTTTTTGTGTCTCAAGCGGCATCTCACGCCAGTATTGGTGTGTTTGGGCATTCGGCAACACCAAATCTTCCGCTGCAATCATATCCAGATCCAACGTGCGTGCGCCCCAGCGAAGCTCACGCCGCCGTCCAAGATCAGCCTCGACCGCATGCAATTCTAACAGCGCACGGTCTGGAGACAACGCCGACCCAAGCACAGCTGCCGCATTCACGAAATCCGGACCAGAGCCTTCCGGAAAAGCTGGTGTTTGAAAAAACCGGCTTTGGGCGCGAATCACAAAGCCTCTATCTCGAAGGGAAATCAATGCGCGTTCAAGCACTTCGGCAGGTCCGATTTCATCGACACCAACGTTAGAACCCAACGCAATCAAGTAGCTGATGTCTGCCGCCGCAGATCTATCAACAATTTTCCCCATGACATTCTCCAGCAATACCTGTCATTCTATTCGGATAGCCCGAAAAAACTACGGATAGGTTCAAATATCCGAAAGTATATAAGAAATATCCATAAGCTGATTATCGGTACCACAATTCCCATTTGACGTATTTGAAAATGTACTGCACTACGCTCCTAAATTTGAGGACTTTATATGTTTTACAAAGACGAGCGGCTAGCTCTCTTCATCGACGGCTCCAATCTTTATGCGGCAGGCAAGACGCTTGGCTTTGACATAGATTACAAGCTGTTGCGGTCTGAGTTCATGCGCCGGGGAAAGCTTTTGCGCGCTTTCTACTACACTGCTTTGCTAGAGAATGATGAATATTCTCCGATCCGCCCGTTGGTAGATTGGCTGCACTATAATGGTTACTCAATGGTCACCAAAGCAGCTAAAGAATACACCGACAGCATGGGGCGACGTAAAGTAAAAGGCAACATGGACATCGAATTGGCAGTCGATGCAATGGAGCTTGCTCCCCACCTTGATCACATCGTCATTTTCTCCGGTGATGGAGATTTCCGACCACTAGTTGAAAGCCTTCAACGACAAGGTGTGCGCGTGTCGGTGGTTTCAACTATCCGCAGCCAGCCTCCGATGATTTCAGACGAACTGCGTCGTCAGGCAGACAACTTCATTGAATTGGACGATTTGCGTGATGTAATCGGCCGCCCTCCGCGTGAAGTGCCCGACAACACCCCAACAACCTGACTGACGGCAGAAAATGCCAACGAGAAGCAGACCAAAGAATAATGCACCGAGCCATTTTCACAGCATCGGTGCATTGTCGTTATAAAAATCTAGCTCATCTCAAAACAAGCGGGCCAACAATACGCATTCTGAGTGCGCGGCCCGGAATTTTACTACCATCCTCGACAAAACATATCTCCCCCCTTAAAAGGGGGATGCGGATGGAGGCCTCTGATGATCGTTGATACAGCCGCGAAAATCGAAAAGGGTCTGACGATTGATGAGGTCTGGAACGGGCTGCTTGAGGTCTTGCCGCTCATCGGAATGGATTTTGCGATTTACATCAGCGTGACGAAGGACTTCGAAGCTCCCTTTACGCTCAGCAATATCCCTGACCTATACGAGAAAACACCCCCCACAGAAGACCCCTTCCTGATCCATTCCTGCAATAGCTATGAAATCTTGCCGGTCGGTCCGGCCTTTTATCATAGATACACCTATATCACTGACGCTGATCGGGCCTTCATCGAACGTGCAGGGAAGCGGGGCTTTCACGCGGGGATCGCTATTCCAATGCGTTTGAAGGGCAACGACCGATTTGGTGGCGTCATCCTTGGTAACGGCATGGATATTACTGAATTTTCAGAGAAAATCCTGCCCAAGGCGGATGAATTGCGCCTTTTCTGCATGATCATCCATCGCCGCATCGAAGAGCTTGTCGCCTCTCCAGAGCAGCCGGTGACGGCAGAAAACCGTACCGCTCTTGTGGCGCAAGCGCTTCCGGAAATTTTTGACAAGCTGACACCCCGCGAAGCCGAAGTGATCATGCTGCTGTCACAGGGAAAGACACGCGCACAAACAGCCCAAATCTGTAATATTTCAGTACATACCGTGTCCGACTACGCAAAGCATGGCTACCGCAAACTTGGTGTGCACAACCGTGGCGAAGCCGCTGCTCTGATGCTTCCGCCCGATAGGAGAGTTTAGGTCCGCGGATTTGCGTCAATTCTGCACTGGACCTGAAGCAAACCGCACCTTACCTCTGTAGGCCAATCACGGAGCAACCGATGAAAAATCCGCACCTTACCCTTTATCTTGCCGCACCCCGCGGCTTTTGCGCAGGCGTCGACCGCGCGATCAAGATCGTCGAGATGGCGCTCACCAAATGGGGGGCGCCTGTCTATGTCCGGCATGAAATCGTGCATAACAAATTTGTCGTCGACGGCCTGCGCGAAAAGGGGGCTGTGTTTGTCGAAGAGCTGTCAGAATGCCCCGATGACCGGCCTGTTATCTTTTCGGCCCATGGCGTACCAAAATCAGTCCCCAACGCCGCGCAGGCGCGCAACATGGTCTACGTTGACGCGACCTGCCCACTGGTAAGCAAGGTCCACATAGAGGCCCAGCGCCACGCCGATGCCGGCTTGCAGATGATCATGATTGGCCATGAAGGCCACCCCGAAACCGTAGGTACGATGGGCCAGCTTCCCAAGGGCGAAGTGTTGCTGGTCGAAACGCCCGAAGATGTTACCCGCGTCACAGTTCGCGACGAAACAAAGCTGGCCTATGTCACCCAAACCACGCTCAGCATCGATGACACCGCTGATATCGTCGCTGCACTACAGGCACGATTTCCTGCGATTGTCGGCCCGCATAAGGAAGACATCTGCTACGCTACGACCAACCGGCAGGAGGCCGTCAAAGCGATGGCGCCAAAATGTGATGCAATGCTTGTGGTCGGCGCGCCAAACTCTTCCAACTCGAAGCGTCTGGTCGAGGTTGGGTCCCGTGCCGGATGTGCCTATGCGCAGCTGGTCCAACGTGCAGATGACATTGACTGGCGCGCGCTGGACGGGATCACCAGCATTGGCATTACCGCTGGCGCATCTGCCCCCGAAATTCTTATCAACGAAGTAATCGACGCGTTCAAAGCACGCTATACTGTCACAGAAGAATTGGTAGAAACCGCCATCGAGAACGTAGAATTTAAAGTTCCCCGTGTTTTGCGAGAACCGGCCTGACGGCAGAGTCCCTGTTCGACTTCGCATGAAACACAGTACCGATGATACGGGTCCCTGAACCGATCTCGGCGCGCGTTCTTTATGTGGGGCAGGCAGTCACCTGCTGCGCGCAGGCAACGCCAGCACCACCGGCCACCATTCGTTCTTACTCTCCTGAACACCCTACTCACCAGATAGCGAGCATGGACACCAAGGGGATCGTGCGGCATCGTAGCAATGCACACAGCAAAGGATTGACTGATGATCACCCTCCAATTCCTGCTTACCGCGCTTGTTGTCGTCATCGCCCCCGGCACAGGCGTGATCTACACCCTCGCCTTGGGCCTTGGCCAAGGTCGGCGCGCATCCCTCTGGGCAGCATTGGGCTGTACCGTTGGGATCGTTCCACATTTGGCCGCGGCGACCCTTGGACTGGCTGCCGTTCTGCACACATCCGCACTCTTGTTCACGGCCGTGAAGTGGGCTGGTGTCGCATATCTGCTTTATCTTGCCTGGCAGGCCCTGAAGGATGGTGGCGTGCTAAGCGTACAGGAAACCGGCACCCGCCAAAGTGGCTGGCAGATTGCGCGTCGTGGAGCGTTGATCAACATCCTCAACCCCAAGCTGTCGATCTTCTTCCTCGCTCTTTTGCCTCCCTTTTTATCGGGCAACCCCACTTCGGCAACGGCAGAGATGACCGTGATGGGCGCCGTGTTCATGACCCTCACCTTTGCCGTTTTTGCCCTGTACGGCATTTTTGCTGCTGCCGCCCGCCGCCGTCTGCTAGGGTCAACGCGCGTCATGACGTGGCTCAGCCGCTCCTTCGCTGCTATCTTCGCTGCCCTTGCTGGTCGGCTCGCATTAGAGCGCGCCTGATGTTCGGTATCCCACGCGCCCCTCTGATACTCGGCCTTGCGGGCTTGCTTCCTTTCTTTGCGGCGGCATTCGTGTCCACCTTCCCCGGCACCGCCTCTGATGCGCAAACTGCCCGCTTACTGACAGCAGTGGACGGGCTCGCCGCCCTATCGCTTTACGGCACCATCATTTTGTCATTCATGTCTGGCGTGCTCTGGGGGTTTGCCACCAAGGTCGAAGGATCGAAGGCAACCATCGGATACGTACTGTCGGTTTTACCTGCGCTCTGGGCATTTTTTCTGCGCGGCAGCTCGGTTACAGACACTCTCTTTTACCTTTCCATCGGGTTTCTCGGCTTATTGATCCTTGATTGCTATTTCTTCCGCAAAGGGTTGACCCCGCCGTGGTGGATGCGCCTCCGGATCATGTTGACCGCCATCGTAGTTGTTTGCCTCTCCATTGGTGCAGCCCAATGAGTGATCTTGAAACGCTATCTGTCTATGCGGCACAGTCTGCGCAATACGCATCTCTTACAGATGCGGTATTGACGAATGACCCAATGCTTGCGGACTTTATCACCTCCTTGCCAGAAGGCGGCAGCGCGCTCGACCTCGGCTGTGGGCCCGGCGCCGCAGCCGCTGCAATGGCCGAAGCTGGATTGAAAGTACACGCCACTGACGCTGTTCCAGAGATGATCGCTCTCGCCAGCCGTCACCCTCTCGTCAAAGCCGAAGTCAGATCTTTCGACCAGATCAGCGGAGCTGAAATTTACGATGGCGTCTGGGCCAACTTTAGCTTGCTTCATGCGGACAGAGACGCGCTCCCCACAATCCTCAAGGCCTTACACACGGCGATGAAGCCTAACGGCCGCTTTCATATCGCAATGAAGCTCGGCTCGGAAACAAAACGCGACGCGATAGGCCGCCAGTACACCTACGTCACCGAAACCGAACTGCGCAGCTTGCTCTCCAACGCCGGCTTTACAGTTGGCAAAAAACACACAGGTCGCGATAAGGGGCTGGACGGCACCTATGCGGATTGGATAGCACTCGCCGCAGATGCCTAAGCTATTCGCATATACAGACGGTGCCTGCTCGGGCAATCCCGGCCCCGGCGGCTGGGGTGCATTGATGCAGGCTGTCGATGGCAACACCGTCGTCAAAGAGCGGGAGCTCAAAGGCGGCGAGGCAAATACAACCAACAATCGAATGGAACTGCTGGCCGCCATCAACGCCCTTGAGGCGCTGGAGCGGGACAGCGAAATCACAATCGTAACAGACAGCAATTACGTCAAAAACGGGATCACTGGCTGGATCTTCGGCTGGAAGAAAAACGGCTGGAAGAACGCCGCCAAAAAGCCAGTGAAGAATGCGGAACTCTGGCAGCGCCTTGATGCGGCAAACGCCCGCCATCGTGTCACATGGGAATGGGTCAAAGGCCATGCAGGCCATCCGGAAAACGAGCGCGCCGATGCGCTTGCCCGTGCCGGTATGGCCCCCTTCAAATCCAAATGACACTGATCAGCTTTCTTGATTACGCCTCCGTAATCGTCTTTGCGCTTACCGGCGCATTGGTGGCCAGCCGCGCGCAGCTAGATCTGGTAGGGTTCGCATTTATTGCCTGTCTCACAGCCGTCGGCGGCGGGACAATCCGCGACCTGCTGCTGGATCGCAACCCGATCTTCTGGATTGCTGACCCCTCCTATCTTGGCGCAGCCGCTGTCGCCGCGTTGGTTACTTTCTTTACTGCCCACCTTCTAGAAAGCCGCCTGCGCACAATCATCTGGCTTGATAGCTTTGCGCTGGCCGTCGCCGTTGCTGCCGGCGCAGGTGTCGCCATGAGCCTCGACCAAGGGCCAGTCATCGTTGTACTGATGGGTATCGTAACAGGTTGTATGGGCGGTTTGATGCGAGACGTCGTCGTAGGTGATGTTCCAGTCGTCCTCAAACAAGGCGAACTTTACGTGACGGCCGCCTTCGCAGGCGCGGCAACAAGCGTTTTATTGAAATCCTACATGCCCGAAGTGCCCTACGGCCTCATCATCGGTGCCGCTGTCACATGGGTGTTGCGGGCTGGCTCGATCTTTTTCGGCTGGCATTTACCAGTCTACAAAAGCGCCCCGCCAAAAAGCTGACATTACCTATTTCTTTTGGCCAAAAATATCCCGGGGGAGGTTTTTCCGCCAGGAAAAACCGGGGGCTGGCCCCCGACCAGCTATTTTCGCCAGTGAAACGGCACAATAACCAGCGCACCGATAGAAGATGCAATCGCATTCACGCCCGGCGATGCAAACCCGATGCCAAACATCAGACGAATGAAGTAGAATAAGAACGCCCCGCCAACGCAGATAATGATGCTCGCCAATATGCCATTGTGCGTAAACTCTGTCTTTTCCGAGAGATACCCGATGATCCCCGCAATCACGACAGTTCCGATCATGGTGGGAAACATGGTGGTTATCCTTTGCTCAAATCAGTACCAACAGCGACCTGCGCGCCACGCTGGAATACACCAACATCTTGCGCCCCTTTGCCGGCCCTTTGCAAGCGCGTCAGCGCAACAGCACCGTCTCCGCAGGCCACGTGCAAAGTGTCGGTAAGCACCACGCCAGCCTTCCCTGATCCTTCGACACAGCTCGACCCGAGCACCTTTATCCGCTGACCATCAGATTCAAACCAAGCACCGGGAAAGGGGGAAAGGCCACGAATTAGCCGGTCCACCTGAACGGCAGGCAGGCTCCAATCTATGCGAGCTTCGGCCTTGTCGATTTTTGCGGCATAGGTCACGCCCTCTTCTGGCTGCACCTGCGGGGCCAATTCATCCAGCTTGCCCAGCACCTCCACAATCAGACGCGCACCCAGAACGCTCAACCGGTCATGCAACTGGGCAGTAGTTTCCTGCGTGCCAATGTCCAACGCCTCGCGCAGCAGAACAGGGCCTGTATCCAGTCCAGCTTCCATCTGCATGATACAAACACCGGTTTGCGCATCGCCCGCCATAATGGCGCGATGGATCGGAGCGGCACCCCGCCAGCGCGGCAGCAGGCTCGCGTGGATATTCAAGCAGCCCTTGGCAGATGCGTCCAGAATCGCCTGTGGCAAAATCAATCCGTAAGCCACAACAACAGCGACATCTGCGCCCAGCGCGGCGAATTCTTCTTGAGCATCTGCTGTTCTCAGCGACACCGGCGTGCGCACTTCAAGACCCAAAGCCTCAGCGCGCGCATGAACCGGACCGGGGCGGTCCTTTTTGCCACGTCCAGCAGGGCGTGGTGGCTGGGAGTAGACGGCCACAATTTCATGTCCAGCCTCAACCAACGCATCCAGCACCGGCACTGAAAAATCAGGCGTCCCCATGAAAACAATCCGCATCGGCTTAGCCCTTCGTTTTACGCGCGCGGCGCAAAAGCATATCGCGTTTGACCTTGCTTAACCGTTCAAAGTACAGCTTGCCCGCAAGGTGGTCGATCTGGTGCTGCACGCTGGTGGCATCCAGTCCGACAAAGTCGCGTTCAACACTTGTACCCGTCTCATCCAGATACCTGACGCGAACTCCGCGCGGGCGACTGACTTTGGCTGAGACGCCGGGCAGACACGGGGAGGCTTCTTCATGCACGTTCATGATGGCAGAGGCGTCTATCACTTCGGGATTGGCAAGCCGGATGCGTTTATCCCGTGCCTCGGAGGTATCCACGACAGCAAGCCGCAGCATCACACCGATTTGCGGTGCACCAAGGCCGACACCCGGCATCGCGTCCATTGTATCGATCATGTCCTGCCAGATTGCACGTACTTCGTCTGTCACCTCGATGACGTCTTCGCAGGGAGTGCGTAGGCGTTTATCGGGCCACTGCAGAATGGATCTGACGGTCATGCTGCATACTCCGCTTCCAACGCTGCGCGGGTCTGCGCATCAAGATGATCAAGGGTAACGACACCGTCGAGGTGGTCCAGTTCATGCTGGACACAGGCTGCTGCAAAACCTGTAAAGCTTTGGACATAGCGACCACCATTCAGGCCGGTCCACACCATCTGAACCTGCGCAGGTCGCGAAACGTCCGCGCTGATACCTGGGATGCTGAGACAGCCCTCGCTATTGGTCGCACGCTCTTCGCTCACTTCTTGTAGCATCGGATTGAGGCACACCAGCGGATCAGGTTTTCCTTCTTTCCACCCCGCATCCATCACGAATATACGCTGCATGGCACCCACCTGCGGCCCTGCCAGACCACGGCCCGGTGCCGCATACATCGTCTCCAGCATATCGGCGGCCAACGCTTCGATATCAGGAGTGATAGCCTCAATTGGTGCGCAGATTTCCATCAACCTTGGATCAGGCCATTGCAGGATCGGCAGCACGCTCATCCGCGGGCCAGCTCGCGCTTGAACTTGACCATCTTGCGGGTGATCATCTGCCGCTTGAGCGGCTTTAGGTGGTCGATGAAAAGCTTGCCATCAAGGTGGTCGATCTCATGCTGGACACAAGTGGCCCAAAGACCATCCATGCCTTCGCGATGCTCTTTGCCGTCGCGGTCAATCCATTTGACCTCAACCTCGGCGGGGCGCGTCACATCAGCGAACTGTTCGGGGATGCTGAGACAGCCTTCTTCATAGGTGTTCAGTTCATCCGATACGCCAACGAGCTCCGGGTTGAACATAATTAACGGGCGCGGCTTCTCGCCTTCTTCCTTGACGCAATCGAGCACAATCAACCGCGTCAGCACCCCCACCTGAGGCGCTGCAAGCCCCACACCGGGGGCATCATACATTGTCGCCAGCATATCATCTGCCAAACCCCGAAGATCTTCATTCAGATCTTCGACGGGGGCACAGGATTTCTTTAGGCGCGGATCGGGGTGATATAGGATTGGGCGTTTCATGCAGGTTGATGTAGGGCATGCCCCTTGCTGCCGCAAGCAGGGCTTGCACATAAGTCTTTCCTCGTTACGGTTCTGCGCAAATCTATCTGGAGAAATATGATGAGCTTTGACACCCCGATTGAACGCCGAGGAACGCATTGTGTGAAATGGGACGGCATGGAGCAAATCTATGGAGTGCCTGCAGAAACCGGCATCTCCATGTGGGTCGCTGACATGGATTTCGCCACAGCACCGGTTGTCCAGAATGCAGTACAGGCGATGGCAGACCACGGCGTCTACGGGTATTTCGGTGACGACAGTAATTACCGCGCCGCTATCCAGTGGTGGATGAAGGAACGGCACGGCTGGGATCTGGACCCCGCGCACATCTTCACAACGCATGGTCTGGTGAACGGCACAGCCATGTGCGTTGACGCCTTTACGGCGCCGGGCGATGGCGTCGTACTATTCACCCCTGTCTACCATGCTTTTGCGAAAGTGATTAACGCCGCCGGTCGCAAAGTGGTTGAATGTCAGATGCAGCCTCAGAACGGCCGCTATCACATGGATTTTGACGCTTATGACGCGCAGATGACCGGCGCCGAAAAGATGGTGATCCTCTGCTCACCTCACAACCCGGGCGGATGTGTCTGGTCCCGAGAGGAACTACAACAGGTCGCTGATTTTGCCAAACGCCATGATCTGGTGCTTGTCTCGGACGAAATCCACCATGATCTGGTGATGCCCGGTCACACCCACATCCCCATGAGCCTGATTAACGGTGTCGAAGACCGGCTGGTCATGATGACGGCAACAACCAAGACTTTTAACATCGCCGGAAGCCACTCTGGCAATGTGATCATCGCTGATCCCGACCTGCGCGCGCGCTTTGGGGCCCGAATGATGGCACTGGGAATGTCACCCAACAGCTTTGGTCTATTTATGGCCACGGCGGCCTATTCTCCCGAAGGGGCGGCATGGGTAGATGAATTGATTGCTTATCTGGACGGCAACCGCCGCCTGTTTGACGACGCTGTGAACGCCATCCCCGGATTAAAATCAATGCCGCTCGAAGCGACATATCTGGCGTGGGTTGATTTCAAGGACACAGGCATGAGCCGCGAAGAGTTCACAAAGCGGGTTGAACAAGGCGCAGGAATCGCCGCCAACCACGGCCCCACTTTCGGCAGCGGCGGCGAAACCTATTTGCGCTTTAACATCGCCACGCCCCGCGCGCGCGTTCAAGAAGCTTGCGACCGCTTGGCAGAGGCGTTCAAAGACCTTCAATAATACAGAAGGGCGCCCAGAAAGCTGGGCGCCCATTCGCATCCGTATAAAAATCCTATTGTCCGGATTAACGCGCGGTCAGAACAGCGCCTTCAATCTCTGCGGCTGCTGCGTAATCCAATGTAGCTGCTCGCTTAACCGTGAAAATGCGTTCCCCGCCGACCGTTTCACGTGCTTTGATCAGACACTGACCCAGATTCTCTGCCCCGTCATAGAGATCAACAACGCCGTCCAGAAC
>Ga0209345_10006164_pt1 | contig 10944 bp, 10 predicted proteins | sample Cruoilmetagenom7_FD_187294 | JGI IMG/M metagenome (GOLD analysis project Ga0209345, IMG submission 187294) | Oil polluted marine microbial communities from Coal Oil Point, Santa Barbara, California, USA - Sample 7 (SPAdes) (version 2) | ecosystem: Environmental > Aquatic > Marine > Oil seeps ...
CGTCTAAAAGCAATAACACACTACTTTTGGGGATCGGCTCCTAATATTTGATAGTTATAGCAAGAAAAATTGTTCTACTTCGAGTTTAACAAAGCTTTTAAGATGGGGGGCGTAAGCACCTCATTGTTATTGCGGTTCCCAAGCCCTTTCTTGGAAACCTATCTATGAGCGAAGGGTTGCTTCTGAATAAAAACCACCAAATTCTTATTGAAAGGAGACATTAATGAATAAAAGGGGACTCATGACTAGGCTTGCGTTATTTCTGTTTTTGTTGGCTTTAACTGTCACACTGGCATGCGGTAGAGCTCATGTTCAGATACTAAAACCGCCGATGAATATTTCAACTTATCAAAACATCTATGTAGCTGATGCAGAAGTATCTTCACGTGAACAGACTGAAAATGCAAATGCTATGAACGAAAAGTGGGCAGTATTTGCCAAAGAGGAAATTATAAGGGTCTTGGAAAATAATGAAAAGTATAATATCTTTCAAGACTCAAGCGCTACCTCAGGTTCTCTTATATTAGAGACTGAAGTCAACATAGTTTATGGCAGCCGAGCTTTAAGGTATTGGATTGGGTTCGGAGCGGGGGCAGGCCACTGCACGATTCATATGAAACTGAAGGATTCCTCATCCGGCGAGCTTAATTATGAACTAAGGAGTGAAGCTGATTTAGGCTTTGGGGCTTTTGGCGGTAGTATGGACAAAGTAATCGAGGATAGTATTAAGGAGGCTGTAAGACAATTTGTAAACGGTATGTAGGGATGAAGGGACCTATAGTGGGAGCAAGTTTACGTAAAGAAGCAGATCACTGTGGCCTCTTTCCAAATAAAATCTATCACGCTGCCTACTTGGGTTAATAAGAACTCACTAAGTAGTGTCAAGGCTGTAGCAAGAGGAGTGTGATTTTTAAGATGATTATCCCATCCTCTTACTATGACCGAGGCATTACTTTGAATGCTAAACCCTTGCTCGGAGATCCATCTATTAGCGAAGCTTTGTTTGTATAAAGTATAGTGTTTTGCACTCAACGATATTCCAAAAAACTTCGTGATCGAGCGGTAAATCATGATAGCTATCACAGGAATTGGCTGGATTACAATTAAAGAATACGGCTGTGTATTGAAAAAATTGCAATGGGATTATCCTGATATGAAATCGTTGTATTCATGTTTGCAGCAAGAATCAGTATTTTTATCACCGGTTAAGAATTTCGGCAGGTTTGACAGGGTCTCTAAGCTTACCTGCCTTACTGCTGCCCTGGCGCTGCACGATGCCGGGATACCGTATTCCAAAGACCGGAAACAGGACATTGGGATTCTTGGGACAAATATTGCCGGGTGTTTGCAATCGAATGTGCGTTACTTTAAGGATTACGTAGAAAGCGGCCGTACCCTTGCTCGAGGAAATCTTTTCATCTATACACTACCTTCCACCCCGTTTGCGGAAGCAGCTATTTATTTCGGCTTCCAGGGACCGTTGTTGTATATGGCATTTCCCCATCACGGGGCCGGCACGCTACTTCGCTGCGCCTGGAATATGATCGAGCGCCGCGAGACGCCAGCAATGATGGCTATGATAGCTGATGAAACAGAAGCTGTGTGTTTTTCGCTGGCACAACAAGACGATGTGTCTTCTTCAGATAAAGTGTGGAAGTTTGATGATGCCCTGAATAGTATAGGGGAAATGTTTTGTATAGAAGAAATTGTAAATAAATGTATAGAAACCGTATCATGTAAGGGTGGCTATTGAACTGAGGGATATAAGCTGATAAACGTTCAGAGTATGCTTTAGAACGGTTTGAAAAGAGGGGATTTGTGAAGATAAAGCTGATATATCCTAAATGGCCTAAATTGAAAAACCAGACGGAATTTAATCTGCCGCCACACGGGCCAGTGGTTTTCGCCGCAGCGGTAAAGGATGATATTGAGATTTCATTCTGCGATGAAAATGTTGAGCAGATTGACTTCAATGAGAGTGCGGATCTGATTGCCATCTCTGCTATGCTGACATGCCAGATGCCGCGGGCATGGGAAATTGCCGATCAGTATCGAAATAGCGGAAAAGAAGTCGTATTCGGCGGTATTGGGACAATGCTTCATGCTGAAGAGACCATGCATCATGCCGACGCTGTTTTCTTGGGGGAGGCGGAAGGCCTGTTTGATAGGGTTATCGATGACTTTGAAAAGGGGGAGTTAAAAGAAATATATGATCACCGTAGTGATTTCCCTGATACAAAATTAATAAAGACTGCCCGGCGTAGTATTCTCAAGCGCGAACTGTATAATTACCGCGGGGTGCAAATGGTTGACTTGGTGCATGCGTCCAGGGGGTGCCGATTTAACTGCTTCCCTTGCTGCACTCCTTATCTTGGCGGACGTAAGTTCAGACCGCGTCCTATTGAGACAGTAGTCAGGGAACTGGAGAGCATTGATAATAACCGTTTGTTTATTGTTGATAATTCCCTGGCCCAAGATGATGAGTGGGAAAAGGCGCTATTTAAGGCGATGGCTCCTCTGAAAAAGAAGTGGATATCTCACCCCATAAAAGATGACAATGAGATACTGGACCTGGCTGCAGAAGCGGGTTGCTGGTATGTTTATCAGGCCATCGTTGACACATCGGACCATATCCGCAATAGGATAAAGAGGCTTAAAGAACACGGCATTGGGGTTGAGGGAACCATTCTTTTGGGACTGGATGATCATGATGAAGACTATATTAAACGAATGGTCGATTTTCTCCTGGAAGTAGACCTTGATCTAGCCGAGTTTACCATCCTTACACCATTCCCTCATACACCGATCAGGGAACAACTGGAAAAGGAAAACAGGATTCTTCATAATGACTGGAACCATTATACAGCAGGAGAAGTTGTATTTAAGCCGAAAAAAATGGGTGTGGACTCACTGCAGAGGATGTATGCGTATGCCTGGAAAGAATTTTACGCTGACTGCTGTCAGGAAATACAGATGGCAAAACTCTTACTGAAAGTTATTGAAAAAGAAAAGAAAGACGACATATACAAGAAAGTAAAACCGAGTTCCAATCGTGCGTGGGGATACTCTAAGAAACGGAAGCGGGCCTTATGAAGGTTTTGCTCATTTCTTCCAACAGTGCAGATACTCCGTATCCTGTATATCCGCTTGGATTGAGTATGGTTGCGCAAGCTTTACACAATGCCGGGCATGGAGTTGAGCAGTTCGACCTTCTCCGGAACGACAGATCTCTCGATGCGCTTTCCAATACTATTAAGGAGAACAACGTCGATATTATCGGTGTATCGGTCCGTAATATCGATAATGTAAATAGTTTAAGTGAGCAGCGTTATATTGATGTTGTCAGGGGGATTATGCAGATGATACGGCAGGAAACAGATGCCCCTGTAGTACTGGGCGGTTCGGGGTTTTCTATAATGCCTGAGACGATCTTGGATGAGGTTGGCGCTGATTACGGGATTGTCGGAGAAGGTGAATCTTTGATGGTTAGTTTTGTTGCTAATGCATCAAAAGGTGTATATCCCAAGGAACGATGTATTCGGGCATCGTCGAGTCTGAGTGGAAAGGACATCCCCTCGGCATATTATGATCCCCACCTTATGGAGTTTTACCTAAAAAGCGGCAATATAGCTTCTGTCCAGACAAAAAGAGGATGTACTCATAAATGCGTATATTGTTCTTATCCCCTTCTGGAAGGATCGACTATACGCTGCAGAAATCCGCAGACTGTTGTTGATGATATCGAGATACTGGTGGATACATATAAAGCTAAATACATCTGTTTCACTGATTCAGTTTTTAACGACGATGAAGGTTGTTATCTTGATGTAGTCCGCGAGATGAAGAAAAGAGGCGTATATATCCCATGGGCGGCCTTTTTTAAGCCAAAAGGCTTGAATGATGAGGGTATATCGCTGATGAAACAGACCGGATTAAAGGCAGCGGAAATCGGAGCAGATGCGTCTACTGATACGACACTACGTAAACTTGGGAAATCATTCCTGTTCAATGACATTATTGACGGTAACGACCTATTTATCCGGCACGGCATTTCTACGGCTCACTTCTATATGTTCGGCTGTCCGGGGGAGACCCAGGAAACGATTATAGAGGGAATAGAGAATATTAGACATATGAAACAGACGGTTTCTTTTATTTTTATGGGCATAAGGATCCTGCCTGACACCGCCCTTGCCAGGATAGCAATTGAGAATGGGGTCATTTCAAACGACCGGAATTTGCTGAAACCCGTTTATTATATTGCGCCGGGCATTGACAAGAAATGGCTGGAAAAGACATTAACTGATGGATTTGCAGATGTCAGGCATTGTGTTTTCCCCCCTGATGCTTTGGATAGTAGTCTGAAAATTCTTCATAAATCGGGATATTCGGGTCCAATGTGGGATATGCTTATCCCTGGGGTTGAGAAAAGAAAAAGACGAAAAAGAAATGGCACAAAATAGCTCTATTCCCATAGACGATATTTGGTGTGTTATCCCTGTATTTAATAATAAAGATACTGTGAAAGATATTGCACTGGAATGTCGTTTGCTTTTGCAGCATATTTTGGTTGTTGATGACGGGAGCACGGATATTGATGTTTCAGCGCTATTTTCCGACGCTGATATCACTATTCTGAAACATAAGAAAAATAGGGGTAAGGGGCAGGCGATCCTTACTGCTTTAAAATTTATAGAAAGCAGGGGCGGCCGTTTCATAATTACTATTGATGCAGACGGTCAGCATTATCCTAAGGATATAGAGAAATTCGTCCCTCTGCTTCATGACGATGAGGCCTCCATTATCGTTGGGTGCAGGACATTCAAAGGGAAAAATGTCCCCGGTTCAAGTCGGTTTGGGAGAAGGTTTGCCAACTTCTGGCTACGTTTGGAGACAGGTGTTTCCATCGACGATTGCCAAAGCGGATTTCGTGCCTATCCTGTAAAATATATCTCTCAGATAAAGTTGAAAGGTTCCTACTATGATTTTGAAACCGAGGTGCTAACAAAAGCGGTGTGGGCAGGACTGCGTCTTAGGACAGTTGAAATTGACGTATGGTATCCCGTATATAAATTCCGTATTTCCAGCTTCAAACCGTTTGTCGATAATTTTCGTATTTCCTGTATGCATACTCGGTTGGTAGGAAGGCGTCTTTTACCGTTTCCTCACCGGAAACTGATTCCTGCAACTGAAAAGCGTTTCGATTTAAATATATTGCGCCATCCGATCAGGCTATTAGAAATATTGCTGAAAGAAAATGCAAGTCCTGGTAGTTTGGCCGTATCTGCGGCTGTAGGGACTTTTCTTGCCGTGCTCCCGCTTATTTCGATCCATACTCTGGTAATTATTTATGTGGCCACGCGTTTGCATTTGAATAAAGTAATGGCCGTAAACATACAACATTTATGTATGCCTCCTTTTGTGCCCGCAGCCTGCATTGAATTGGGGTATTACATGAGGCATGGATGCTGGTTAACAGATTTTTCGCTAAATGTTGTCTTTGACCAGTTGCATGAAAGGCTATTTGAGTGGCTACTAGGATCATTCGTCATTGCACCGACAGCAGCGGCTGTTGTGGGTGGAAGCGTGTTTTTTGCTGCACGCACAATACAACAGAGGACAGCTAAGTTTGGAAATAAGTGATAATTTACGGAAAGCTGGAAGAAAGAAGAGGGGGAATAGTTTTGGCTTCCGGCTCTTTGATATTTCGCTCCGTATATTCGGATTGAGAGGAGCGTATGGTTTGCTGTCTATGGTTTGTGTTTATTATGTACTTTTTGACAGATCAGCCGTTTCAGCAGCCTTGGCTTATATCAATAGAAGGTTTTCAGTCTGCGGATTTTGGCAGAGGCATCTGCATGTTTATAGATTATTCGTAAACCAGGGTAAGCAACTTATTGATCGGTACACAGTTATACTGGGACATAGAATATTTGATATTCAGATAAAAGGACGCAAACCATTTTTAAACTTGGTTCAGGCCTCCGGACAAGGGGTAATCCTGTTGACATCTCATGTCGGCAACTGGCAGATTGCCATGACAGCGTTAAAAGACCTGGATAGAACTGTGTATCTGCTAATGCGTCCGGAAGACAACCTCGCTGTGCATAATTCATTGGGTGTCAGCATAGAACAGGGGAATATAAAAATAATTTCTCCTGAACAATATCTTGGCGGTATTGTTGAAATTATGGATGTGTTAAAGAAAGGCCATATTGTCTCTATTATGGGCGACCGTAGTTATGGGTCTAATACACTTGATGTCTCATTCATAGGGGCAACCGCTTGGTTTCCATACAGCGCTTTTGCTATAGCTGCGGCAGCAAGATGTCCGGTGGTTTTTCTGACATCAACCAAAGTATCCGCATATAAATATGCCATTGATATGTCCAATGTGTTATATCCACACTATGAAGGAAGACAGGACAAGCGAGAGCAGCTTCGTCAATGGGTACAGGAATTCGCAGCATTAATTGAGACATTCGTAGATCAGCATCCTTACCAGTGTTTTTTGTTTCATGATGTTTGGAATGAAGAATTGAACAATGCGGACAAATGAGGGGAGTAAATTGGCTACAGTACTGCTGCGGCAGGGAGATGTATAAGTGGAAGGTCAGAAGGAAGAGCAACTAGCAAAGATTCGAACTAAATTAAAGGAATTATTAATTGATAGTTTGTCCTTAGAGGATATAGAACCGGAAGATATAAAGGACGATGAAATATTGTTCGGGGAAGGGCTCGGTCTGGATTCTCTGGATGCGGTGGAAATCGTTGTGCTTCTTCAGCGGAATTTTGGTCTGCAAATCAAGGATAAAAAACAGGCCAAGAATGTGTTTTATTCAATTGATACCCTGACGCGGCACGTATACGCGAATAGAGTAAAATAACGACATCGTTCATAGTAAGGGCAGACCTGTGTGTTTGCCCAAATGATGGCCACACAAAAGGCGAACACGCAGGTTCGCTTAACAGGTTCAGTATGAAAGTAGTAATAACAGGCATTGGGGTAATTTCTGCTGCAGGAGTAAATCTTCCTCAAACCCTGGAAACGTTTCAACATGTTAGGAGAAATGCAGACTTTACTTCTCTCTTTCCCATTGATTTGCCGTACCCTGTCTTTGAAGTGCCGAATATACCTGAAAAATGGCAGGGCAATAGGATTCGCACTTTAAGTCTTGCCCTGTGCGCGGTAGAAGAAGCCCTGGATGATGCCCAATTGTCAGATAAGCTTTCCGGTTTAAGAGTAGGGGTATGCCTTGGGACTACCGTTGCAAGCCAGTTGAATGATATTGATTTCTACGACACATATAGGAACACGGGATCAGCGCCTATGGGGCCTGTCGATCGATTTTTAAAGGGAAATCTTGCCGAGGCAGTTGCCGGAGCCATAGGAGCAGATGGGCCGTGTTGTACCGTGGTAAACGCTTGTTCTTCAGGTTCTGATGCTATCGGTGTAGCATTGTCATGGTTGAAAAGCGGGGTATGTGATATCATTATTGCAGGAGGCGCAGACGAGTTGAACCGTGTGCCTCTATGCGGTTTCGGGAGCCTGGGGATTGTCAGTGATTCGTTGTGTGCTCCATTTGACCGGGATCGAAAGGGATTGAACCTGGGTGAAGGAGCGGGGATCGTTGTTCTTGAAACAGAACCCGTTGCGCGTCAACGAGGAAAGAACCCGTTGCTATTTCTTGCAGGATACGGGCTTACAAGTGATGCATACCATCTCACATCTCCACATCCTGACGGCATCGGGTTGGAATCCGCATTGCTCAAATCCTTGATAGATGCAGATATTACCCCCCAGGATGTGTGTTTTGTGAATGCTCATGGTACGGCAACCCGGGACAATGACAGAGTCGAGGGAATGGTTCTGGCCAGGGTTTTGGGACAGGATATCAAGGTCCTCTCTACTAAAGGATATACAGGGCATACACTTGGCGCAGCAGGAGGCTTGGAAGCCGTTTTTACCGCCGCTGCCCTTCGAGAAGGTTGGATACCGTCCAGCGCCGGTTTTGTGAATAGAGATGACGAGATACCAATAACCCCGGTGACAAAGAAAACACCGATTTACGGACATTACGCTATTTCAACGTCACTGGCGTTTGGCGGAAATAATGCATCCCTTGTTATTGCCTGTACAGAAAGCCATAGTTGAAAAGGAACGGAATTGAGCTTAAGTATTGCCGGAATAGGGATTGTGTTTACACGTGGACGGGGAATCGATAGCTATGATGATGCATTGAGACAAGGCTGGATTCCTCCTTCTCAAATAGAACTTCCTTATGTTCCTGACAAACCGTTCCTTGTATATCAAATAGAAAAAGAAACATTAACGGATAGGTCGATTTTAAAGAGAATACGTCGGGCAGACAGATTTAGTAAGATGGCCGTGTTGGCAGCATTCGACGCTGTGCATGACAGCGGAATTACACGAGAGGATGAAATATCTTCCCTTGGTATTATTACAGCAACAGCGTTAGGACCACATACAACGACATTTCGTTTCCTCGATGATATTCTTGATTATGGTGATGTAAATGTTTCCCCCACTTTATTTTCTCATTCCGTTCATAATGCCGCTACATCCTACATCGCATCAGTATTGAACAGCCATGGCCCGACTGTGACACTTACTCACTTTTTCTTTTCGTTTCATCAAGCGCTTATTCTTGCCGAAGCCTGGCTTAATGAAGGACGATGCAAGCATGTCCTTGTGGGTAGTGTTGATGAGTGCGGCGCTGTTATGGAGTACATTTGCAGCCGGAAATTACGGACTGCACAAGACGGCAGGATTAAACCGTTTAACTTCTCTCCCTTTCCATTAGCAGTGCCCGGAGAGGGTAGTGTGTTTTTTCTAATAACGCGTGGGGAGTGTCGAAAGAGATATTGTGAAATAACCGGTGTTTACATGGGAACCAATAACATTGAGGAAGACAGACCGGATATGTATGTTATCGACGCCAACGGTTTAACTGAGGATGAGATAAAGTATAAGGACACACTAATCCCTAATGCCCTTGTCGCGGGATATGCTCCAGTATTCGGCAGCATAATGACGGGAAGTAGTTTTAATTGCGCCGCCGCCGCTCTTATGTTAAAGAACCAGGTTCAATACGCCTGCCCGGTTCAGGACAATCCATTTGGTGTTAATTTGTGCGCTATGACTGAACATGCACAAATCGAAGAAATTCAGTGTATTAAAAACAGTTGTGATCAAAAAAAAGCTGTCATTAAGCTTAAGCGAAGTTAGGTTCTAAAGTTCAGGGTTCAGAGGTCGAAAGGTTGATGTCCCCATTGTATTGCCCCAATGGGATCAAGGGTAAAGGAGAAAAGCGGGAAACGGTTAACCTTAAACCTTGAAGTATAAATGGGGAAGTTATTTCGACCCCGTCCCTAATCGCTCGTTAGTTCTTGCAAACCTGAGAAAATCTCCTAAGTTCCGGGCGAAACGGAACCAGCTGTCAGGAGAACGCCACAGCATAGTGAAATAGCCCCAAAGTATTTTGGGCCGCATAAAATGGGTTTTATAGAATTTTATGAAGAGTTCTTCCATCTTTTCTTTAGTCATACCCTTGGGAATGAACTGGAAATTCATGCAGTCCATCTTTTCCCAGTCTTCATCAAACTCTCCCAATTCATGGATCTTTTCATAGATCGGCGAGCCGGGAAAGGGAGTGAACTTTGCAAGGTTAAAGTCATCTATGGGAAGGGAAAAAACATAATCCATACTTTTCTTGACGCTGGCTTCCGTCTCACCCGGCAACCCCATCATTAAAAGTCCTTTTGCGCGAATCCCCGCCTGTTTTATTAAGTGTATTTTATCTGCCAGTAGGCTTAGGTTTGCATGCTGTCTATGTTGAGACAGAAGGCTCTCGTCGCCGGTTTCAATTCCAAGGCTAATCATCCAGCATCCCGCTTCTTTCATTTGTCGAAGTAAGTCCGGATCAATGTGCTCAGCCCGCGCTGCGCAGTTAAACGTCATTCCCAATGGACGATCGATCAGCATCTGTGTAAACTCTTCAATCCTTCTACGATTGAATGTGAACTGGTCATCGTAGAAGTTTATGTGTCGTATTCCAAAACGTTCATTCATGTAGTATAGATGCTCATACATATACTCAGCGGAGTTGTAACGAAAAGAACGTCGAAATACCGATCGATCGCAATAACTGCAAGTATAAGGACAACCGCGGCTCGAAATACAACTTGAGTTAGGCGCGCTGGGATAGTTGAATATGGGCAGCTTATAGGCCTTGGGATAACCTTCAAGCTTTTCGTATGCAGGAAACGGAAGAGAGTCAAGGTCAATCCCTTTCTCCCGATAACCGGTGGAAAGGATTTCTTTATTAGCCTCTCGGTATATTATCCCTTGGACTGAGGGAACCTCTTTGGTGCTGCCTTTAGCCAGTTCGGTCATTGTTTGTTCTCCCTCGCCTACTACTACGAAGTCAATCTCAGGGTATTCTTGTAATACTCGTTTCTTCAGAGCCGAGACATGCGCACCGCCGAATACCGCTTGAATATTTGGCAGGATACTCTTTGCAAGCCGTACAATACGAACCCCATCGAGAAAGCTTGATGTTGTGCAACTCAGACCTATAAGCGCCGGTCGTTCTGTCAACAGAAAGTCGCGAATAATACGATCGGAGTCAGGCCTGACATAGCAGTCTATAATTGTAGCTTCTATGCCATGATTCTTCAAGTAGGCCGCAATACTTGCAAGTCCTATTGGAGGCATGATATTGGCCAGCCTTGAAATATCCCTGCCGGCGGCATCTGCCTGGTAGCCCAGGGGATGCACTAGTAAAATACTCTTAGCATTCAGAGTAGTCATTCTCTAATCGCTTCGTTTTCTCATGCATATCAAAGGAAGGGGTCAAGTCTACTATTGACCCTTATTAATTGCTACGGTTTTGTAGTAACCGTTCACTCCCCCCCCCCCCC
>Ga0209345_10006165_pt1 | contig 10943 bp, 9 predicted proteins | sample Cruoilmetagenom7_FD_187294 | JGI IMG/M metagenome (GOLD analysis project Ga0209345, IMG submission 187294) | Oil polluted marine microbial communities from Coal Oil Point, Santa Barbara, California, USA - Sample 7 (SPAdes) (version 2) | ecosystem: Environmental > Aquatic > Marine > Oil seeps ...
AGCGGAATGTTACTAGGAGTCATTTCAGGTTTCTTATTCTACAAGCTTTTCAAATACCTACAGTTGAGAATTGAAGGTAACTAACGTTTAAAGCTTCTGTTTACTGACTCTATAATTAATCGTTTTTTTCTTCATCCATAAATAAGCAAAACAATCTGCTAAAGGTCCGAGTAAACGATTACCAATTCCAAATTTTGAGGTTCCAGCAATTCTAGGAAAGTGCTGAACAGGAATTTGTTTAATAGTTCCACCTTGCAAAAGAATCATTGCTGGTAAAAATCGATGTAAACCTCTAAACATTGGAATGCGTTTTGCATATTCAGTTTTAATTACTTTTAATGGACAACCAGTATCGTCCATTCCATCCTTAGTAAAAACTCTACGAATACTATTTGCGGTTTTTGAAGCGATTTTTTTTATTAAACTGTCGTTTCGATTCGTACGTACACCTGTCACCAAATCATAATCAGTGATATGTGCTAAAAGTAAATTGAAATCTTTTGGTGACGTTTGTAAATCGGCATCAATATATCCAACAAGTTCAGTGTCTGTATAATCAAATCCAGCTTTTAGAGCAGCACTCAATCCATAGTTTTTATCAAATAATAAAAAACTAAAGCCAGTGTTTCTATTACAAATAGATTCAATACTAGCCTGACTTCTATCTGTAGAGCCATCATTAATAAATAGAATTCTTGTAGCTATTTCTGATGTTTGAGTAAAAGCCAGTAATTCCTCTTCAAGACGTTTTAAATTGTCGTCTTCATTATAAATTGGAATAAGTATGGTGAATTCAAATTGCATTACAAGAAACTTAGTAGTGCAAAAATATTCTTTTTTATAAGCTTGTTGTTGATTTGGTTTGTTTTAAAAATTGTTAATTTGCCATTACAAATAGTAAAAATGAAAATACTCGTTACTGGAGCTGTTGGTTTCATTGGTTCGCATACAGCTGAACGTCTACATAACTTAGGTCATGAAGTCATTGCATTGGATAGTTTTAATGACTATTATAGTTTAGATTTAAAACATCTTAATGCTAAAGCTTTAACTGAAAAAGGCATAACTATTCTCAAGAAAAACTTATGTGATTCTAATTTTGCTGAAGACTTGCCAAATGATTTCAATTATATATTTCATTTTGCTGCACAACCAGGAATTTCTCAATCTTCAACCTTTGAAGATTATTTGTCAAACAATGTTATTGCTACAAAGAATTTAGTAGACTTCGCCTTGTCTTGTTCTGATTTAAACCTCTTTGTAAATATTAGTACCTCTTCAGTTTATGGATTAGTAGCTACTTTTACTGAAGATGAAGCACCAAAACCAGCATCCTATTATGGAGTGACAAAATTGGCAGGCGAACAATTAGTACTCCAAAAGAGTAGAGAAGCGTATATGAAAGCTTGTTCTCTACGATTGTATTCTGTTATTGGTCCGCGTGAACGTCCTGAAAAAATGTATACCAAGCTTATTTCTTTAGGCCTAAAAGGGAAACCGTTTCCATTGTTTGAAGGTAGCGATAAGCATTTACGAAGCTTTACTTATGTAGAAGATATTGTTGATGGTATTGTTAGTGTGATTGGAAAAGAAGATATCGTTAATAAAGAAGCGATTAATTTAGGGACTGAAGTAGAGCATACAACTAAAGAAGGAATTGAAGCTGTAGAAAAAGTTTTAGGAAAATCTATTGAACTTAATATAATCCCTAAGCGTCCAGGTGATCAATCTCGTACAAAAGCTAATATTGATAAAGCTAGAAAATTGTTGAATTACAATCCAAAAACGACACTTTTAGAAGCAGTTCAAAAGCAAGTAGACTGGTATAAGGCTAATTTTACAAACTAAGCAAATACTCAGCAGCCACAAAAGGCGTTGTTTTTCCATCTTCAATATATTGCAACTGAAGTTTCAGTGCGTCTTTAATTTTTGGTTGATTAAAAAAATCTGATTTCAATCGATCTTCAATAGTTTGTAACAACCAGAATTTGTTTTGCTCTGTTCTATTGTGATCAAAGTAATTGTTTGCTTTTGTATGTTTTATATAAGACTTAATGACTTTCCAAAGGTCTTCAATACCTTCTTGTTTCAAAGCGCTACACAACATCACTTTTGGTTGCCATTCTGAATCTTTCTGAGGATATAAATGTAAAGCTCTATTAAATTCAACTTTAGCAAGTTTAGCAGCTTTAAGATTGTCGCCATCTGCTTTATTAATGGCAATAGAATCTGCCATTTCAATAATTCCGCGTTTAATGCCTTGAAGCTCATCTCCAGCACCTGCTAATTTCAGCAATAAAAAGAAATCTACCATACTATGTACTGCGATTTCACTTTGCCCAACACCAACAGTTTCAATCATAATGGTGTCAAATCCTGCAGCTTCACATAGGATAATTGTTTCACGAGTTTTACGAGCCACACCACCTAAAGAATTACCAGAAGGAGAAGGTCTTATAAAAGCATTCTCATTTTTCACTAAGTCTTCCATTCGAGTCTTATCACCTAGGATACTTCCCTTGCTTAAACTACTACTAGGATCAACTGCCAATACTGCTACTTTTTTTCCAATGGAAGTTAAATGCATTCCAAAAGCTTCAATAAACGTACTCTTACCAACACCAGGAACTCCTGTAATGCCAATTCTTACTGAATTATTTGCATATTCAAGACTGCCTTTAATAATAGCATTAGCCTGTTCTAAATGCTTTGGATTAGAACTTTCAACTAAAGTTATTGCCCTACTTAAAGCAGTAATATTGCCGTCAATAATTTGAGAGATTAACTGTTGAGTCGTTGGTTTAGTCTTACGTTTTTTTTGAATTTTGGTAATAGAGTATGCGTTGGTGATTTCAGATTGAGAAACACCTTCCTTATTTTGTAATGCAGAAGATTTTGTTTTTTTGGTCAAATGCCTTTATTCCTTTTTGTCTTTTAACACCACTAAAGGTACGGCAATTTTTGTTTTGTCCCAAGCCATAGTGAGCTTTAGGTCATCAGTAGAATTATCAAATGCAATTGTGAATTGCTCTACGACTTTATTTAAAGTTTCTGTAGTAACTTCAATTTCTAAAAGATCATAATTTGGATCCCATAACGGCTGCATTTGCTCATCAACTCCCCAAGGGTATTGCTTTGTATTAAGCATTATTTTCCAAACACTATCATTAGGAACAGTCCAAATTGAATATTTTCCAGAAGGAACATAGATACCATCTATCATAAGGTTTTTATTAGTTTCAAAGGTTGTCGCTTCATTAGCTCCAGTTCTCCAAACTTTATCAAATGGTACTAAAGCACCAAAAACATCACGTCCTTTTTTTGATGGCCTGTTGTAGAAGACTTCTAATTTTAAGTCGTTCAGTTTAAATTCCACAGTATCTTTCGGACTTAGACGATTGGAAAAAATATTTTCTACAAAATGTGAGTAAAGAAAAAGTCCAATAGCTACAATGGACAAAATAATGAGAAGTCGTTTTAAAAACGTATTCATAAAAATTTTTAATTTCAAAGTGGGTTATAAAGATACTAGTAAATCAATAACATCCCAACATAACTTAACGTACTTTTAGGATATCTGTTTTATTTTTAAAAAAAAGTTAAACATTTTTGCAACACTCTGTTTTTTGTGTCGTCTTTAAATTGAACTATACCAAACCAAAAGAAGTTTTAGATGTTACAATCTAATATTATTGAAAAATGTAGGCAAAATAATCGCATTGCTCAACTGCAGTTGTACAAGCAGTATTGTGATGGAATGTATATCGTTGCCATGCGCTTTATGAAAGATTCTATGGAAGCTGAAGATATCGTACAAGAAGCTTTTATAAAGGCGTTTTCAAAATTAGATCAATTTAAAGCTGAAGTTACTTTTGGAGCTTGGTTGAAACGTATCGTTATAAATAAATGTATTGACTCTTTAAAATCTAAAAAGCAACATTTGCTAGAATTAGAAGAGGTGCACCTGAAAGTAGTCGACTCAAGTTATGAAAACGAATGGTTAGTAGATGATACAATAACAGTAGATGAAGTTAAAGATGCCATCCAACGGTTACCAGATAAATATCAATATGTTGTCATGTTGTATTTGGTAGAAGGTTACGACCACCAGGAGATTTCTGAAATTTTAAATATTACAGAAATCGCATCAAGAACTCAACTCTCTAGAGGAAAATCAAAATTAAAAGCACTTTTAACACCTATTAAAAATGGCACAAGATCTTAGAAATCTATTTGAAAATGAAGAGCAAGATTCGCAATTAAAAATGAGCGAAGGTCATGAGGCACGCTTTCTTAAAAAGTTAGACAGCGCTTTGCCTGAAGAAACATCAATCAATAAACGTTTCAGTGTTTTACAAATAGCGGCAAGCATAGTGATTTTAATTGGATTGGCCTTCGGAGCTTTTAAGTTCACGCAACAACCAAAATCTATAGAAAATCAAGTTGTAGACAATCAAAATCAAACTAATGAAGATCAGCTTAAATCACTTGGAGATATTTCTCCAGATTTGAAAACAGTTGAAGATTATTATTTGGCTAATATCAATTTGGAATTATCTAAAATCAAACAAACTCCAGAAAATAAAGAGCTTTTTGATGGTTACGTTGTTAGACTTGCAGAGTTAAATCAAGAGTATAAACGTCTTACAGTAGAGCTTACTGAAAATGGACCAAATGAATTAACCGTTAGCGCCTTGATTGATAATTTAAAACTACGTCTTAATTTACTGTATCGCTTAAAAGAACAATTACATGATTTAAACACTTCAGATGGAGGTGTCATATTATAAACATATCCTTAAGACTTAAATTGAAATTTTATTTCAAAACAAAAACAAAACCATGAAAACAAAATATACAACGTTAATACTATTGTTTTTCTGTTTCACAATACCTGTTACAGCGCAACAAAAGTTAACAAAATTATCAGAAAAAATTGATGTTACTAAAGATGTTAATATCGATTTAAATACTAGCTATGTACAAATTGAAATTGATACATGGAACAAGAATACTTTAGAAATTGAAGCCTACATTGAAGGTGAAAAGCTTTCAAAAGAAGAGTTGCAAGAAGCACTTAAAGCTTGGGATCTTAAAGTAGAAGGATCTGGCGACTATGTGAAAATCAGTTCTGAAGGGTCTCCAACATCATGGAACAATCTACATGAATTAAATCTTAACTTAGAGGATTTAAATCTGGATTTAGAGTCTTTAAAGCATTTAGAAAATCTTCATATTGAATTTGCAGAAATGCCTGAAATGCCAGAGATGCCTGAATTGCCAGAGATGCCAGAGATTGCTCGACTCAAAACTGAGAAAATGCCAAAAATGCCAAAATTACCTAAGCTCCCAAAAGGTGTTAAAAACGTTAGTTTTGATACTGAAGCTTATGAAAAAGATGGTGAGGCTTACCTGAATAAATGGAGTGAAGAGTTTGAAGAAAAAAATCAAGAAAAAATGAAAGCTTGGGGAAGAGAAATGGCTAAAGTAGATTTTTCTAGTTATGAAAAAGAGATGGAGAAATGGGGAGAACGCTTTGGGAAAGAATATGGTGAAAAAATGGAAGCTTGGGGAAAAGAATTTGAACTGAGATTTGATGATAAATGGTCAGAAAAAATGGAAGCTTGGGAAGAAAAGTATGGCAAGGAAATGGAAGAACATGCACATATAATTGAGCAACGTGTGGAAGCCAGAGAAAAAAGCAGAGAAAAAAGCAGAGAAGCTAGACTTGAGGCTATGGAAAAACGTCTTGAAGTAAGAGCTGAAGCAAGGGAAAAGCGTCTTGAAGCTCATGAGAAGCATCGTAGTGCAAACCATAGTAGAAGTTTGCATTTAAAAAGCAATAACGTTAAAAGAACGATAAAAATTAAAATGCCTAAAAAAGCAAAGTTGAAAATGAATGTTAGACATGGTGAATTAAAAATGTCTTCAGTAATAAACAATTTAAAGGCAGATATATCACATGGTATATTAGTAGCAAATCACATTGATGGAAGCGAGACTTCCATCAATGTGTCTTATTCTCCAATTGATATTACAACTTGGAGTTTAGGAGAACTTAATATAAAGTATGTTGAAGATGCACATATTCAAACTGTTGGAAGTTTGGTGCTAAATAGTATTTCATCTGATATCGTCTTAAGTAACCTAGTCAATAATGCCATTATTGATGGAAGTTTTGGAGATTTAACAATTGCCAATATTGCAGATTCTTTTTCTAATCTTAATATTATTTTGGAGAACAGTGAAGCCTTATTAGCATTGCCTAAAAATGATTATAGTTTTTATTTTAAAGGCAATCGCTCAAAACTAAATAATGTCATGACTAATAAAAAGACGATTGAAAACTATCCAAGTGGTAAGAATAGTGTAAAATCAATTGTACTTAATGCTAAGTATAGTGACATCATTCTTAAAAACTAAAACGGTACTTATATGATATAAAACTACATGTTTTTAATTAATTTACACTAGTATGCCTCATTTCGGTATGCTTTTTTTTATATATAAATATGAGCAATATTATTTTTGGTGATTATCTAGGAGAGTGCTCAAAACAAGATTTGAGTATTTTAAAATAAATGCCCTGATTCAAATCTGATTTTGTCGTATATTTATGTAATAAAACTATCATGTTATGAAATTTACGGTCTCATTATTTTTAATGATATTTTCTTGGTCTTTGACTCAAGCTCAAATTGCTAATGTATCTGATTCAACTGACGATCCTGAAAATATAGTTTCTGGTGATATACAAGCTAATACTGCACAAGTAAACGGTAATTGTGGAACAAATACTATTATTGCTAATCCACTTAGATTTACCTTGTTTCAAAATAACACTCCTGTTTTAAATTATCAACCCACAAGTGGTAATACGTATTCGCTTCCTGTTGGACAGGGTGATTATCAAGTTGTTCCTTCGGTGAATTTTTCAGATGGTTTTAATGTTGTTCCTGATCAATTTGATGTATCATTTGTTGGGAATAGTGGAGAGCTTTTTGAGCAAGACCTATGCATGGTGCCAAGAGTAGAAACTGTAGATGGTATAGAAATAAAGTTTTATCCTTTTTATGATAATCCAGATCCCTTTATAAATAGGTTTGATGCTTATATTGTATTAAAAAACACAAATGCGATAAGTTATACGGGACAATTACGACTTAATTATGATGATAATTACACGCTTCTTATTGACTATGATGAGATTCCAAATAGTGACACTAATGGAGATGCGATATGGAATACTATTAACATTGGTCCAAATAGTGTGTCTAGTATTTTTTTAAGAATTGGTTATAATGCTGAGAATCATCCAAATTATCCGCTTTTGGTTGGAGATGAATTGGTATTTGATTTGTTTTTAACGAATACAGGAAATGGTGATACTGAAAGTAACATTCCAAGTTTTAGATTAACACAAACTGTTGATGCAGATGAAGAAGTGCTGAATACTGAAGAATTTGAAACTATAAGTCCTTTAAAAATTAAAATTTATCCTAATCCTTCTAATGGGATTATTAATATAGAAAATAATGAGCATATTAAGGATATATCAATTTTTTCAATGACTGGTCAGTTAGTCAATTCCATAAAATACGAACAGAATAATTCGAAATTAATTAATATGGATATTTCCCAACTAGATAAGGGAATTTACTTCTTATCCATACAAACTGAAACGTCTATATTTACCAAAAAGATAATCAAGAACTAAATTTATAATTCTGAATTGTCTTATTCTTTAGAAATCTGCTTTTTTGTTAGTGATGTTCCAACCAAGAATCCAATGAACGCAAATGCACCATCTGAGATTGAGAACCATAATTCTTTTGGTAACATGAAAATATTGAAAAAGGTTGCAGCGATCATGAGTCCAGCCACAATATAAGCAGGAACCATACTGGTTTTAGAAATTAATCCTGCGACAAACATACCAACAACAATTCCCATAAAATGTGCGATAACAACAAATGCTTTTGCGCCAGTAGGAATTTGATCCATGTTGTTTTTTATCCATTCCATATCCATAGGATTTGCGCCTTCTGGTAATGGAAATAAATTATGGCCTAGTAGTGATTCAAAAATATAAACAGTTACAGAAGCGACAATAAAACCAACAATGGTAGCTAGGATATTTTTCATGATAATTTTGTTTAGTTAGTGGTTTCAAGGTAATAAAAAAATCCTGAACGGTTAAGTTCAGGATTTTTTGGATTCCACATCAAGTTCGGAATGATAGTTTATGAGATCCTGAATCAAGTTCAGGATGACATCTTATTTACGTCTGAGTGAGAGAACCAAATACCACTTAGCGTTTATTCCTCAATCAAAACCCATTCGCCTTTAGCAATTAACGGTTCTGCTTGTTTGTATTTTACGGTTTTGTTTTCTCCGCTCATCACGTGTTTTATTGTCACACGATCGTTACGACCAATTTTTGGTTTATCACGCACAATGGTTTCTACAATTTCTTGCTGACGTTGTGTGTTTCCGGCTGCTCTACTTTCTGCAGCACGCTCATCCATATTAGGGATTTCGTCTTTTTGAGTCTGTAGTTTTTCTTGTTTACGTGCTTTAGCTTCTTGAATATTGTCTTGAGTTTCAGTAGGTAATTCACCTTTAAATAAGAATGAAATCACATCCTTATTCACCTGATCAATCATTTCTTTGAATAATTCAAAAGCTTCAAACTTATAAATTAACAATGGATCTTTTTGTTCGTGAACAGCCAACTGTACAGATTGCTTTAATTCATCCATTTTACGTAAATGGGTTTTCCAAGCATCATCAACAATTGCTAAAGTAATGTTCTTTTCAAAATCGTTGATTAACTGTGTTCCTTTAGTTTCATAAGCTTTTTCTAAGTCGGTAACAACTTGTAAATTCTTTACGCCATCTGTAAATGGAACAACAATACGTTTGTATTTATCACGCTGATTTAAATACACATTCTCAATCACTGGGAATGCTAATTCAGCATTACGTTGCATTTTTTGTCTGTAGTGCTCAAAAGCAGCTTTATAAACTTTTCCTGCAATATCTTGAACTGTAAGTTTTCCAAATTCAGCTTCAGAAATTGGAGAACTCATAGAGAAATATCTAATCAACTCGAATTCGAAGTTTTTGAAATCTTCAGCTTCTTTATTTGTCTCAGCAATTCCTTCAGAAGTATCGTAAATCATGTTTGCTAAGTCCACACGAAGGCGTTCTCCATGAAGTGCATGACGACGACGTTTGTAAACTACTTCACGCTGAGCATTCATCACATCATCATATTCTAGTAAACGCTTACGAACACCAAATTGATTTTCTTCAACTTTTTTCTGAGCACGTTCAATAGATTTTGAAATCATAGAATGCTGAATGACTTCACCTTCTTCTAATCCCATTTTATCCATCATTTTGGCAATTCGTTCACTACCAAATAAACGCATTAAATTATCTTCAAGCGACACGTAAAATTGTGAGCTTCCTGGATCACCTTGACGTCCAGCACGACCACGTAACTGTCTGTCGACACGACGAGAATCATGACGCTCTGTACCAACAATAGCTAAACCACCAGCTTCTTTTACTTTATCAATTAACTTAATATCTGTTCCACGTCCAGCCATGTTTGTCGCAATTGTAACTTGTCCTGGTTGTCCAGCTTCATCTACAATTTCTGCTTCTTTTTTATGCTGTTTTGCATTTAAAACATTGTGTGGTATTTTACGAATACTCAACATTTTACCTAATAACTCACTAATTTCAACTGAAGTTGTACCAATAAGTACTGGACGACCAGCTTGTGATAAATTTGTTACATCATCAATAACTGCATTATATTTTTCACGCTTTGTCTTATAAACTAAATCTTGTTTGTCATCACGTGCAATGGGTCTGTTGGTTGGAATTTCAACGACATCTAATTTATAGATCTCCCAAAATTCTCCAGCTTCAGTAACCGCTGTACCTGTCATACCAGATAATTTGCGATACATTCTAAAGTAATTCTGTAAGGTAACAGTTGCGAATGTTTGTGTTGCGTCTTCAATCTTTACATTCTCTTTCGCTTCAATCGCTTGGTGTAATCCGTCACTATAACGACGTCCATCCATAATACGACCAGTTTGCTCATCAACAATCATTACTTTGTTCTCCATTACTACATACTGAATATCTTTCTCGAATAAAGCGTAAGCTTTCAGTAATTGATTGAGTGTATGGATACGTTCAGATTTGATTCCGAAGTCTCTAAATAAATCTTCTTTTTCAGCTGCTTCTTCCTCTTTAGAAAGACCTTTAGCTTCAATTTTTGAGATTTCCATACCAATTTCAGGCATGACGAAGAAATCTGGATTGTCTTTACCAGATAAATATTCAACACCTTTATCTGTTAATTCAACCTGATTATTTTTTTCTTCAATAACATAGTAGAGTTCTGCATCAACCTTAGGCATCTCTCTATTGTTATCTTGCATGTAGAAGTTTTCAGTTTTCTGAAGCAATGCCTTAATACCTTCTTCGCTTAAGAACTTGATTAACGCTTTGTTTTTTGGAATACCTCTGTAAGCTCTTAATAATAAGAAACCACCTTCTTTAGTTTCACCTTCTGCAATTAATTTCTTTGCTTCAGCTAAAACACTAACAAGTTCTCTTTTTTGAACATTTGCAATGTCATCTACTTTAGGTTTAAGCTCAGTAAATTCATGACGATCTCCTTGAGGAATTGGTCCAGAAATAATTAATGGTGTTCGTGCATCATCGACTAGTACAGAATCAACTTCATCGACAATTGCGAAGTGATGTGGACGTTGTACTAAATCATCTGGCGAGTTTGCCATGTTATCTCTAAGGTAGTCAAAACCGAATTCGTTATTGGTTCCGTAAGTAATATCAGCTCTGTAGGCTTTTCGTCGAGCTTCAGAATTAGGTTGGTGGTAATCAATACAATCAAT
>Ga0209345_10006166_pt1 | contig 10942 bp, 20 predicted proteins | sample Cruoilmetagenom7_FD_187294 | JGI IMG/M metagenome (GOLD analysis project Ga0209345, IMG submission 187294) | Oil polluted marine microbial communities from Coal Oil Point, Santa Barbara, California, USA - Sample 7 (SPAdes) (version 2) | ecosystem: Environmental > Aquatic > Marine > Oil seeps ...
TACAAAAGGACTGGAATCAGACATTGGTTACTAAAATCAATCAGATTTCTGCACAAATTCACAAGGCAACACTTCGTGGTGGAGCATCTTGGGTAGTTGTTTCTCCTGAAGTATCTGCTGTATTTGATGACTTAGAGTATTTCCACGTATCTAATGCTGCTCCAGAGCAGGATAAGTACAACATGGGTATTGAGAAAATCGGTACTTTAAGTGGACGTTACTTAGTATATCGTGACCCATATTCTCCAGCTAACACTGTGCTTATTGGTCATAAAGGAACTAGTATCCTTGAAACTGGTTATATTTACGCACCATACGTGCCTATGCAGTTAACTCCTGTAATGTATAACCCATTTGATTTCACACCAATACGTGGTATCATGACAAGATATGCAAAGAAAATGGTATTGAACAGATACTATGGAAGAATCTATTGTGACGGTCTTCAGACTTTCGGAATTGGTGACTTACAGTAATCAATTGAAATAAATATATTAAAAGGAGCTAAATTTAGCTCCTTTTTTTGTTTTAAAAACTATTTATTAATGATATGAAAAAATTAATTATTTTTTTTCTTTTTTTATTATTAAGTATTAGTTCTTATTCTCAAAACAGTGTATATAATAAAAAAATTCATAAAGATTATGGTACTTGGTCAGTAAAAAATGGCGAAGATATTATTTCTGTTAGTGCATTTTTAACTATTGAAGACGAAATTGATGTTATTCATGAAAATGAAAAAGAAAAGACTAAACTTGACCCAGAAATAAAATATCATTATGAATTATATGTTGTAAGTAAGTCAATATATGAGGGTGATACCACGAATACATGGTTATATGGTGTTAGAATATTTGTTAATGGTAAAGATATATTGATTAATCAATTCCCTGATGGATTTATTATTTCAATAAAAACCGAACCAACATTAATTCATACACATCATGCATATAATAAAGATGTTGAGTTTGAAATAAAATGGGAGAAAGCAATTTATGAACCGAGAATTCGTAAGTAATATAATTAAAGTAATTATTAAGATATTAGAAAATATTAAAATAAAAAAGAAATCGATGCCAACAAATAATACACAACCAGCACAGCCAATTCAACCTGTAGTAACAACAATTGGTGCAAGTACACAAATTATTTTTACAGTTAAAAGTTTTTTAGCAACATTAGGTTCTATTTTAGGATTATTTCTTGGATTCTATTTTTTAGTTGTTGTACCAAGGCAAGAAAAAACTGAAGAATATCAAAAAGAATTAATGTCACAACAAAAAATTCAAATTGATGCACAATTTGAATCTGTTAATGATGGTCTTAGTAAAAATAATACTAATATTGAAGATTTAACAAAAAGATTTAGTGACCTTAACGATGCTGTTGAAAGTATTGCGAATACTGATGGTGGTTTTGGTGGAAACACAACGTCTGGTACTTCATCTACACCAGCAGTTGGTACAAATGAAGTGGCATTAGCATCTAATGATGGTAATTAATTGTCATCTTCTTCGAAAGCAACCCATTTTAATACACTAAATCCTTTATCAAGATTTTCATGTTGTTCGACTCTTTTATTCATGTCATTAACAACAGTAAACATAATTTCTTGTATTTTTTCTAAAGTAATTTCAATGTCGTCATGAATAACATGACTAAAAATATGTGGTTGTCCATTAAATTTATATTCACCAAAGAAATTTATTTTTTCAATAATTGGTTCAAATACAATTCTAATTTGTTTAGCTTTATTTTCTTTACCTTCAATTTTAACTATCCATTCCATATGTTATTTATTTAAGATTCATCAGTCCATTCTCTATCAAAAATTAAATCTAATTTTGCTCTGGTGTAAGCAACATATTCTAAATTTTTTTCTTGAGCATGTTGCCAAGGTTTAGGTGTTTGCATTGGTAATAAATCTGGTCTAATAATAAAGACTCTATTAGCTTCCAAACCTTTTATTTTATGTACTGTACTTAATACGATACCTTGTATTTCATCAGTAAATATTGTTTTGATTTTATATTTTAAATCTAAAATACTATCAGAAATCCTTGTAAGAAATAATAATGTCATTACTTTGTCTTCAAGAACATTATATCCACTATGTTCATTTGGATTTAAAATACCTTCTTTCTTCAAATCTTTTCTAAATGATTTAAGTTCGTTTTCCCAAAAAGTTTTTAATTTTTCAATATTATTGATTTTACCAATTAATTCGATTAAATGAACACCAATATCAGAACCTTTTATTATCGCTTTTTTATGTTGTGTTAGGAATTCAAAAAATAATTTCACGAGTGGCATTGTTGTTCTACAAACAACGAAATCACCACTTTGTGCCTCTTCAAGAACATTTCCATTCCTAACTGAACCTTCTGGAGCATCTGGAAGTGCTTTTATATCAGGAACAACTTCCTGTGCTTTTCTAATAACTGCTTGTGAACATCTAAATGATACTGAAAGTGGTAATATTTTTGTTTTAGGGAATTTTTCAAACCATTGGAACGATTTTTCATCGGCAGCATTAAATCCGTAAATCCCTTGAAAGAAATCACCAACACTAATTAATCTACCTTGAAGTTTCTTACTTACTTTATCTTTCTTCAATACTTTTTCAATTATTCTAATCTGACAACGATTTAAATCTTGAACTTCATCAACAAAAACATAATCTTGAGGGAAAAACCAAATACTATTATCTATTGCAGGTAAGAAAATCATATCGGTATAATCAAATGTTTTTCTATCATTAGTCATTGCATCTAATATTTTCAATGCACGTTTAATATCTTTAGATTTATTAAGTGGTATATCATATCTTTCTGATACGTATGGAATATATTCTGGTTTTGTTGTTAATGATAATCTACATAAGTTTGTGAGTTTCTTCATATTATTTAGATATATCGAAACTTCTTCTTCAGACCTTAACTCATCATTTAATCCCCAACTCTTTGATTTTTTTTGTATGATTTTATCAGCTTTAAATTCATCAAACTGGATTTTATCACCATATTTTCTTTTTATTGCACCCATACCCAAACCATAAGTAGTATAGCATCTAACATGTTCAGGTAATTTTGTTGCAAGTTCTTCTTTAATATGTTTATTAAATGCCAAAAACATTATTGATTTATCTGTTGGTAGTAATTTAACTGCTTCAACAATAGTAGTTGTTTTACCAGCACCAGCATATGCTTTTATTAAAATGTTTTCAGGTCTTTTTTGAGTGAACATGAAAATTCTTTCTTGTTCTTTAGTTGGTTTAATCATTATTTACGCCATTTTTCGTTAATTTCTTTAGTACTTAGTCTAACCCAATGTTCATTAGTGATTCCATCAACTAATTTATACATTTCGACAATTGGCATTAAGTCATGTTGTGTGAAAAGATATGGTGAAAAAGCACTTGGTTGTTCATCACATAATTTATTAACTTGTACATGTAATCCTTCAACTCTATCAAATATTTTTCCATTAAAGAAAATGTCTTTATCAGGTAATGCATTTCTTTCTTCAATAGATTTTACATTAATATGATAAAATTTATCCATTATAAAATCTAATTCTGCTTGTGCTTTCATACCACCGTATAATATTTCAGCAACTTCATCACCTAATTGACCAAGTAAATTTTCGCTTTCTTGTAGTGCAGTTAATGTATTAACATCCAATTCAGGACCTCTACGTGCGTATAAGTCTTGTAACATCCATCTCACTACTTCAAGAGCAAAGAATCTATCTTCAGGATTGTTTTCATAATCTTCAGGTAAAACGATATATGGTCTTCCATCATCATTTAATCCAATTTCATATTTAATAATATTAGACATAATTATTATTTGTTGGTAAGAACTACAAATATATGATAATCTTTTGAGATTGAAAGTATTTTTTAAAAAAACTTTTTAGTATTTATATTAAAACATTCGAATAATGGCGTTAATAACAGTAGCAGAAAAAAATAAATTATACCTTAAAATCAAACATGAGTTGGGGTATCCTTTAAGACCATTTGAAATTAAAGATGAAATGATGGATTCTTATTTGGAAATGGTAATTGAAGATTATTCATCATTACTTAATCAATGGTTAATTCATCAACAATGGATTGGTTTAGAAGGGATGAATAAAGAAACTGGTGATTTTCTTGCAGCATTTACAACTAAATCAAACACTTATATGGAGAGTTTTACTTATGCATATTCACGTCAAGTTGGTTTGGGTACAAATGCTCCAGCAGCAACAGGTTGGGAGCTTAAAAGAGACTATATTGTGTGTTCTGCACATACTCAACATTATATTATACCTGCTGGTAGAGAAGTAAATGAAGTTCTTTGGGAAACACCACCTGAAATTGATGGTGGATTAGTTGACCCATTTGCTTTAAATGCTTGGAGTGCTGGTATGATGGGAATGTCTTATCTTGGTCGTCCAGCATTATATGTTCAACCAACATATTCAACACTTTTATCTGCACAAGACAGAAGAATGAAACAAAGAGTATTACAATCAATATTGACATATCGTATAACAGGTTTAGCAACTGGTGAAAAAATGTTACATTTATATCCAGTACCTAATGACCGTCATGAAATTGCAAGTACTTGGGGTAAACATTATACAGGTAGAAAAGTATGGTATTGGTATTATGATACAATGGATGGTAACGCAAGTGGTGATAGAGATAAATGTTTAGAAGATAATAAAGATGTTGTTAAATTACCATCAGACCCACCAACAAAAATATTAGAATGGAGTAGAATGAATGATGTTGCTCATCAACAAATAAGAAATTTTCTTATTGCTAAAGTTAAAATGGTAATTGGTGGTATTAGAGGTTTCTATAGTGGTGAACTTGGTGTAACTGATAAACAATTAACAATGGATTATCGTCATTTACTTGATGAAGGAACTAAGTTAAAGGAAGATACTGAAAAAATAGTACTTGAACAATTAGAAAAAATGAGTCAAGCTAATTTAACTGAAGAACGTGCAAAAATTGCCGAAGCAGTTAATAGAGAACGTCAGTTTCAACCACCAACATATCCAATAATACCAATTTAAGATGAAAAAGAAAAAACAATTAAAAAATCTTGAAGATGATAGAATGGGATTATTTATGTCAGATAATTCATTTGATTTGGATGTGATGTATGGTAGAAATTTTCTACAAACAGATAATTCACAAACAGTCATAATTCATAAGATTAATATTATTGAAACTAAATCACATGCATTATATGGTCAATCAAAAACTAAAGATAAAAAGTTTATGACACCTATAACGTTAAGTGTTATGGTTAATATTGAAGAAGGAAAACAAGAATATTATGGTCATGGTCAGGGTGGTATCTCACGTGATGATAGTGGAAATATTAGTTTCGGTGTTTATCTTAAAGAATTGGAAGAAAAACAAATTGAAATTGATAGAGGTGATTTTATTGAATATAATATGAGTGGTGAGAAGAATAGATTTTATGAAGTTGAAAGTGCTAATAATGTTACTGATGAAACAAAGAAAACTATTGGTGGTTTCAAACCATATTGGAAAAGAATCGTTGGTATTCCTGTTAAGGAAGATGTTGTACCATTCTTAAATGAAACAAAAGGGAGTTAATACTCCCTTTTTTGTTAAATTTATACCATTATATTGGTATTTTTCAATCAAACATGATATCATCAACCCAAATTGGAGTTTTTGTACCAATATAAGCACCTTCGACATTATAATCAAAATATTCTCTCGCATCGAGTTCAGACATACCATCTTCAATTAATTTATTTAAACATTTGGTTGTGGAATAAACTAATTTATGAACACTATTAAGTTTATCATAATAAACACCAATCACACAATCATCAAATCCATCTGCTAATAAAAATTCTTCTTCAGGATAATAATCTAATATTATTGCTAATTTACTCATCTAATATAGATTTTTTTAATTCACTTAATTTATTTTCAAGATATTTAATATGTTTTTCTTTTTCTAATTTAGAATAATAATCATATAAATAACTATAATTAGGTTTATCAGTTAAATAACAATTTAAACACCATGAAACACCATCAACATTGAATTCTGCACCAAATTCTGTATGATTTTCACCACAATGTTCACAACAAGGTAATGACATAAATTCTGGTTCAATTATTTCAATTGGTTTTATTTCAATAATTTTCAAATTACCTTCAACATATGCTACGTCTGTCTCTAAATCCCATTCATATCCAAACGTATTCTCTTGAATTTCTTTAATATTATCCATTATAGCATCTTCCATATCAGGAATCCCAACAGCGTCATATTTATTTTCATAATCAATTTCAACTACAATTGTTGCTAATGTTTTCATATTATTATTGTTTTAAATGTTTTTTCTTTATTTTTTCGAGTTCTTCCACTAATTTTTCATGTTGGTCTTTAGATTGAATACCTAAATCATCACCATATTCTTTAAATATATCGATAACAAATATTATAAACTCTTTTTCTTTTTTAGTTATTAATGTTGATTTTTTTGCAAATAAATATAATGCCATTGCAAGCAATAGTACAATTATCACCAATAGTAATATTACTATAACTAACATTCAATTTATTTAAGTATTTTTTTTCTTACTTTACAAATATGTGCTTCACCAATAACTTTATCCCAAGGAATTGGAATTCCTTCTTCAATAAAATCAGTATAATAACTCTGCATTTTACTAAACCAACGTTGTTCTTGATTCTGGTCATTATGAACAACCACGTTCTTTCCAAGTATCACCATAACGTTCTTCGTCATTAATTAATTGATTTTCAACATCATTAATTGTAGAATCCAATTCACTAATTAAATTAACATATTTTAATCTATCATCCATGATTATTTCTTTTTTAAACCGGTAAATAATTCTGCCTTAATAGTTGGATGTGATTTATAAAACAATAATTGAAAATCATCAATAGTTAAATCACAAATATCTTCAAGAGTATTAATATCTTTTTTTATTCTTAATGCAGGTAAATCTTTAGGTTCACGAGACAATTGTTCTTTAACAGCATCTAAATGACTGACATACATATGTGTATCGCCACCAATCCAATTAGCAACACCTGCAACCATATTACTTGCTTTCGCCATGATTGTCAATAATATTGACATTGAAGCAATATTAAATGGTACACCTAAGAAAGTGTCACAACTTCTTTGGTACATATTTAAATCTAAATAAAATTTAGGTATTTGATATCTGTCTAATTTTTCAGTTGTATCTAAATCATGAGTATCGATTTGATATTTATCATTCTTAATTTTTAATCTTTCTTCAAAAGTAAGTGGTCTCACAATGAATTGATATAATAAATGACAAGGAGGTAATGCCATTTCAGGAAAATCTGCTTTATTCCAACCATCAATAATATGATAACGACTAAATGGATTTGATTTTAAACCTTCAACAACATCATTAATTTGGTCAACACCATTTTGGTTTCTCCATTGTTCACCATAAACTTTACCAAGGTCACCAAGTCTATATGACCCATATTGTGAATGATACATATTTGGTAATTCATTTGATGTTCTTATTTTTTCAACAAATTCATCAATAGTAAAATCTCTTAAAGTACCATCATCATTAATATGTAATATATTACTATGACCTAAAGTGTCTTTATCATCTTCTTCAACAGTATTAGCATATCTGAGATACCAACGATATGCATCACCGTTCCAAATATTAACATTATTATCAACAAGATATTTAATATTAGTTTCACCACGTAAAAACCATAGTATTTCATGAACAATACCTTTGAAATACATTTTCTTTGTAGTTAGTAATGGAAAACCGTCACTAAGGTTCATGCTGATATCAGCTTTTGATATACCAATAGTGTTAGGCATATTTGCTCTACCACTTTCTTTCTCAACACCTTCGTCAAGAATTTTCTGTAAAACATCAAGATATTGCTTCATGTTTTAATTAAGTTTTTTCTTTAGAATTTCAATTTCTTTATTGATACGTTTAGTATCGTTTTCAGTTAAAGGAATTCTTTTATTAAAAGTTTTACCATCAACTTTTTCAGGTTTTGAACCTTTTTCAAGTTGTGTTTCTAATAGTCCTAACGCACTACTTCTTCTTAATCTGTTACCTGATTTACCTCTCATAATTTCTTAATTAAAATGCAAAATTTGATTTATTTTCTTTAACTTTCCAATATAATCTACGCCATCCAGCAGGAATATAATTGGATAATCCTTTAGAATCATATATTCTATGTCCACCACTATCTGAGACATTTAATAATAATGGTTCTTCAATTTTTATTTCCATATCAGAAAATTCGTAAACTCTGAATTCTTCATCTGATAAATCATTAAATTCAAGATTACTTTCGTTAAGAAAATCTTTTTTTGTGAATTTTTTATCTTCCATAATTTTATTGTTTTAATATCTAACACGACCTGTGAATACATATCTAAATCCATTAGATATTTGAAACCAAAGTCTTTTTAAAAATTTATTATTACTTATAAAAACTAAACCTTGTTTATTTTCAGTTGGGTTTAATTTTACATCTGTTGCTAATGGTGGTTCATGAATGTTTGTTCCCATAATTATTTTCTTCCTGTGTGTCCGAAACCATTTGAACCTCTTATTGTTTCACTAAGTCCATTGGTTTCAAGTAAAGTTATTTTTGGTATTTCTAAGAATACAATTTGTCCACATCTTTCACCAACTTCAAATTGGTCTGGTTTTCTTAATAATTGTGTTTTAAAATCAATTATATATTGACCTTCATGTGTATAGTTTTCAGCAAGTTCACTAAAATTATTTGAAAATCTAAAAACAATTTCCCCACGATAACTAGCATCAATAACACCAACAGAATTCTTTAAAATAAAATCCATTTTAGTAATTGAACTTCTTGGAAATAGTAATCCAACATAACCTTCTGGTATTTCAAACGCTATATCAGTGCCGTATTCTATATATTTATCTGTTGTTTTTCTTCTTGTTGTATATAAATCAAAACCTGCATCAACTTCATATTTCTTGTATGGTGTTTGTGCAAGTTCACTTAATTTTTTATACCTAATCTCCATTCCCAATATTTTTTATATTATTAATTATTTTTAATAAATTTTCAGGACTATCTTCTGATTCAACTTCATTAGTTAATTTATAATATTCAGCTTCAATATCTTTATTAATTCCTTCCAATTCTTTAATTTGTTTAAATGCAAATCTGGCTTGATGACCTCTATCCATTGCAATTAATGAAATATTATCTTTAGTACCGTTATAATTTTCTTCATTAGAGTAGAAAGCTAATGCTTGTTTAAGTAAATCAATAATATTTTGGTCTTCTTCTTTATTCATCATCTTCAGGATTATGATTTTCTACAATTTCTTTAATATCATCAATTTCATTAGGATAAAGTGTAAATTCCTTACGATAAGGATATTGTAGTTTTTTATTTATATTCTTATAGAAAAATTTACCATGAGATTCAGCATTTTCAAATTCCTGATAAAACTCAAGACTTATATTTCCATAAGAATAAGTGTTACCACGACTAAATGCAATATATAATCTTTGATTATTTGGAAAATATGTTGTTTTTAATATATTATCTGATTTGAAGACTGATTCGATATATCCTATTGATTTATCTTCATTTAATACTTCTTTTCGCTCTACTAACATAATATGGCAAATATAGTTAAATAATATTTAAAATCAAAGAGTATTTATATTAAAAGTTTAAATGGCACTCCCGAAAAAGAAAGTTAAATTAACATTAGATGTTGACCCACCAGAAGTAGGTACAAAATATTTAGAATATGGTTTTGATAGAATTGCTGACCTTATGGCAGCAACTGATGTTAATACTAAATATCTTCCAAGAACTATTTTACTTGAAGATTTAGACCAAGCACTTTTTAATTATGTTAATGATGAAGGAATGCAATTAACTTTAGATGGAAAATTAGTACCTAATTTTTATCTCGATAATGACCGTTGGGGTGAGTTTAGTAAGACTTGGAAATTCATGGATAATGATAAAAATGTTCCAACACCATATATTACAGTTAGACGTATTGATAAACAAGCTGGAACTAGACTTGGTACAAAGTACAGAATACCACAACCACGTAAATTTAGATATGTTAATGTGCCGATTATGGATGAAGGACAGTTAATTTATTTACAATTTAGAATGCCTGAACCAGTAAACGTAGATATGATATATGAAGTATCATTATTTACTAAATATCGTGTCGATGTAAATCAATACGATGAACAAGTATTAAAGAATTTTGCGAGTCGTCAAGAATATATTTGGATTAATGGAAATCCATTACCATTACTTTTCGAAGGATTTGCTGAATCAAATCCAATTGAAAATATTGATGGTGATAGATTCTTTGTGTCAAAATATGCGTTAAAAATATTAGGTTTTATTCAAGACGAAAAAGAATTCGAAATTGTTAAAACTACAAGAAAACCAAGAATCGGTTATTCAGTTTCATAATCACCAGTACTTGAGTCAAATACATTACCTTCGGGATAATCTTGTTGTTTATTATCAAAATTCTCAACAGTGTCATTAACTCTGTCAGAGTATGCATTACTAATTGGTAGTTGGTATGCTTTTTGATTACCACTATCATCAAATTTCCATGTCATATTATTTAAATTTAAAATAACCTTAAAATACATTTTTTCTGGTGTTGTAAGATTTCTATTATCATAATTATAAAATAATCTTACTTTACCATATCTTGCAGTATAAAAACTAAACTTAACATAAGCTGTAATTGTTGTTGCACCAATTTCAATATTTTCATTAATAAATTTTTTCGGAATATACCAACTATAAAATTGACTCACAGTATCTTTATAAATTCGATATTTAGGTATTGGTATTC
>Ga0209345_10006168_pt1 | contig 10942 bp, 15 predicted proteins | sample Cruoilmetagenom7_FD_187294 | JGI IMG/M metagenome (GOLD analysis project Ga0209345, IMG submission 187294) | Oil polluted marine microbial communities from Coal Oil Point, Santa Barbara, California, USA - Sample 7 (SPAdes) (version 2) | ecosystem: Environmental > Aquatic > Marine > Oil seeps ...
ATCTCCGCCCACAAATGGCTGGCGGATGAAGGCTATGATCCCGTCTATGGCGCGCGCCCGCTCAAACGGGTGATCCAGCGCGCGTTGCAGGATCCTTTGGCCGAGGCGCTCTTGGCGGGGGATATCCTCGACGGGGCCGTGGTGCCGGTGACGGCGGGGCCTGAGGGGCTGATCATCGGCGACCGGGTGGGCAACACCACGCAGGAACCGCCACAGAACGCCGTGGTTCACTAAATCAAAACCGCCCCTCTGAATGGTCAGGGGGGCGGTTCTGGCCTTTTGCTGGCATTGGTCCCGTGCGATGAGCCGCGCGATCGCAGGGCCGGGGACTAGCGATGCAACGGCGGCAACTGCCAGTTGATGCAAGCAAAGTCCGTATGACTTCAAAGAGATGCACACCATCTCAAAATCGCTAGGCCGTCACGCCAAAGGCGTGCCGAGGCAAAGCGGCGCACCTTCGGTGCGACGGACGGCCCAGCGATCGCGCGGCGGCGCTTCGCGCCTTGTTCCGCGCGCGTGGCAAATTAAACGACCGCAACTGGCCCAAAACCCACTCTCTACCGACCGTGACTCCCATCATACCCGTTGCGCGCGGGGCTCTGCCATCCCTGCAGCGCGCCCTTCACAGGCGCGAACACCTCGACCAGCATCGGATAGCAGGCCGCCGTATCGCTGGTATGCTCGGACGAGCAATCGCCACCGGGACAGGCGCTGAGCGCGCCAAGCAGGTCTATCTCGGCGAAAAACTCCAGATAGTCGCCGGGGCGGACCGGGCTGGCCTTCATGAAATACTGCCCCGTATCGCGGGTGAATCCGGTACACATAAAGACGTTGAGCACGTCATGCACATGGCGCTCAGCCTCTGCCAAACTCACGCCCAACTCATCCGCCAAGGCGCGCGTCAGGTTGGAATGGCAGCAATGGTGATACTGCACGCCTGACAGCAGATTACCGGTATAGGGATCGCAGCGCGTGCCGATCACATCATGCACAGAGCCACCGAATTCGTCGATCCCGTACCAGCCCAATGTGTCCTCGACAATCGTGGCAATCGGCCGCAGATGCGGGAAAGATGACCAGAGCCGCTCGCCGCGCGTCACATGCGTGCCATGCAGCGCCCGCGTCTTGCCGGAATAAAACCGCTCTGACAGGTCCGTCGCGTTCCACAGGTTGAGGTCGCCCACCTGCGGCCCCTCGACGCTGGTGATCCGGAAAAACTGACCCGCAGCGACGCGAAAACAGGCGGCCTCGCGCGGCGGCACAATCACTTCTGCCACCTTCTCTGCGCCCGACCGTGCGGCGGCATAGAGCGCCAGATCAGGCTGCGCCAGCGTGTCATTGGGATAGCAGATCACCGGGCGCAGCGCACGGCGGGCCTCGACATCGGCGGGGGCTTGGGTCATCTCACACCTCTCAGGGATTGCGGGGGTTCACCACGCAATCCAAAGGCGGTTTGCCCGTGGATGTAAAGACCTCTGCCCCGCAGGCCATGCAGCGATAATAAAACTGCCCGTCGCGATCCTGTCGCCGGTCCGCCCGCCAGCGGCAGACGCGTGTGCGCCGGTTGGACAGGATCAGCACCAGCACAAAGGCTATGATCAGGCCGACCACGACAAGCATGCGACTATCCCTTGGCCATTGCCTCTATCATTTCACCGAACCGGCGATAGGTTGCCGCCTGATCCCCGGGCGTCGATCCTGCCGCGGGATGGCCGTCTGGCGCCTCGGCATAGTCAAAATTCACGCCCGTCCCCTCGATGATCCGGTTCATCATGTTAAAGAGTGCGCAGACCTGCACCGCCTCGTAGAGCGCCGCCTCGGACCAGCCCGCGTCATAGACCGCCTGCGCGTCGCGCTTGATCAGCTTGCTCGGCAGGGTGTTGAGCTTGGCCACATAAGCCAGCACCGGGCGTAGTCTTTCGTCCACCGGCGCTGTCTCGAAATCCTCGATCAATGCGTCGATGAGCGCGCCGTCGATCCCAAAGACCTCGGCATAGGCGCGATGCGCGCCGGTGCAAAAGGTACAGGCATTGAGGGCCGAAACATAGGTCGCGATCAACTCACGCTCGCCCACACTCAATTCCCCGTCGCCGCGCAAGAGACCGTCGGTATACTCCATGAGCGGGCGAACGTTGTGGGGAAACCGCGCGTATAGATCCCTCAGATGCGCGGGATCAGGCAGGCTTGGCAATAGCGGCATCGGGTCATCTCCTCTGGTTGCAGGGGACAGTCCCGCAGCACGGGCCAAAAGAAAACCCCCGCCGTTTCCGGCAGGGGCCACATCTGCGTGAACGCTCAATCAGGCGTCGTAATACGCGTACATCTGCTCCAAGGCATCGACGCCCGGTGCTGTGGACTGGTTGGCGGGTGCCTCCGGACTGTAGTAAACCGCCACCCAATCAGGGGTTTCGGCTTTCGGGGACGGGACCGGGTTCACGGGTTTTTTGGCCGGGTAAGCCATGGCATTATCTCCATATTTCCTATGTTGGAAACATAAGACGCTGCACCGCAGCATAAACCCACATCCCTGCATGTTCGCCATGCAGGAACCGCATGGCAAACGTCGCGCAATGGTGGATTTACCTCAGCCCGCCCGCTCCATCGCCTCGACCGACAAGACCGTTGGCAGATGGCGCGCGATCTCGGTCCAGCTCTCGCCTTCATCCCGGCTCGCAAAGACAGAGCCGGTATTGGTGCCAAAATAGACGCCAACTGGGCTGGAGGTATCCGTGGCCATGGCCTGACGCAGCACGGTGAAATAGCAATTCTGTCCGGGCAACCCCTCACGCTTAGCTATCCAGCTGTTTCCGCCATCGGTGGATTTCCACACCGCCGCCGCAGCCTCCGGGGGATATCGCCCCTCGGTATCACCGTTGAGCGGCAAGACCCAAACCGTCAGAGCATCGTGCGGATGCACAGCGATGGGAAAACCAAAGGTCGAGGGCAATCCGACAGTGATGTCCTCCCATGTCCGTGCCCCGTCAGTGCTGCGAAACACGCCATGATGATTCTGCTGATAGATCACTTCATCCCCCGCCGCGCGCGCCATGTTATGCACGCAGTGTCCAATCTCGCCGTCACTCGGTGCCGCCGGGTGGTTATGTTCGGCGCTGGCCCCGGCGTTCGACAGACGATTGCGACGCGCCCATGTTTCGCCCCCATCTTCCGTGGCAAAAACGCCCGCCGCAGAAATCCCCAGCCAGAGCTTGTCCGGCTCCTGCGGATCGCTGAGGATCGTGTGCAGCACCAGCCCCGCAGCGCCGGGATTCCAGCTTTCCCGCGATGGATGATTGTTCAGGCCTTCAACCCGGTCCCAGCTTTGCCCACCATCCCGGCTGACAAAAAGCGTCGCTGGCTTTGCCCCCGCATAGAGCGTGTCATGCGCATGATGCAGCGACCAGATTGACGATACCTCGCCATCATAAGGGGTCTCGACTGGCTTCCAGCCAAACATCCCAGCCAATTTCGGATCATTTGCAGCCCATTCGTCCAACTGGCCATTCGAGAGCTTGGAAAGGGTCCAGCTTTCGCCGTCATCGTCTGACCGCCAGACACCTGCGCCGTGCCATTCACCGCCGCCCGCCGCCCAAAACCGCCCGGTCTCCGGATCACCCACCACATGATTGATCGGCCAGCCATCGCAGAACGGACCTTCGACGTCCCAGCGCCCATCATCGGAACGTAGCAGGAATGCACCCTTGGTGGTGCCCACCATGATTGTCATCGACATATCAAAGCTCCTCCCATTTCTGAGAGAATATCACAGTCGCAACACGACTCCCAAAGCCTATCCCGCAGATCGGCAGGCTGTTGCCCACCGCAAGAATGTCAGGACCTCAGACGTGCCGCTCGACCATCTGTTTCTTGATCTCGGCAATCGCCTTGGCCGGGTTCAAACCCTTGGGGCAGGTCTTGGTGCAGTTCATGATCGTGTGGCACCGATAGAGCTTGAACGGATCTTCCAGATCATCCAGACGCTCGCCCGTCGCCTCATCACGGCTGTCGATGATCCAGCGATAGGCATGCAAGAGCGCTGCCGGTCCAAGGTATTTGTCGCCATTCCACCAATAGGACGGGCATGAGGTCGAGCAACAGGCGCACATCACGCATTCATAGAGACCGTCCAGCTTTTCGCGGTCCTCGATCGACTGCTTCCATTCCTTGGCGGGGGCGTTGGTCTTGGTCTCTAGCCAGGGCATGATGCTGGCGTGCTGCGCATAGAAATGCGTGAGATCGGGGATCAGATCCTTGACCACCGGCATATGCGGCAACGGATAGATCTTCACGTCGCCCTTGATCTCATCCATGCCATAAATACAGGCCAGCGTGTTGATCCCGTCGATATTCATCGCGCAGGATCCGCAGATCCCCTCGCGGCAAGAGCGGCGGAAGGTGAGCGTGGGATCAATCTCGTTCTTGATCTTGATCAGCGCGTCCAGAACCATCGGGCCACAGGTGTCCATATCGACGAAATAGGTATCGACCTGCGGGTTTTTCCCATCATCCGGGTTCCAGCGGTAAATCTGGAACTTGCGCACAGTCTTGGCCCCTTCGGGCTTGGGCCATGTCTTGCCCGTCGTCATGCGCGAATTCTTGGGGAGTGTGAGTTGAACCATCTTGCTACTCCTTGTCAGCCGCCCAAGAGGGTCAGGCTATTTTGGGCAATACATTGCACGGCCTCGGGGCGCTGCGCGATTGCGATCACTTGTTGCGTGGTCTCCGGCGTCACGCCGGTGACACTCGCGCTTGCTATCTGAATGATTTCACCGGCAGAGGCGGCATCAATCACGCAATCGGTGATCGGGGCAGCGTTGAGACCCGGAAAGCGTTGGGCGACAACCGTGTTGACCACGCTCTTGGCCTGCGCACGCGCAAGGCCGTCCGCGACCTGATTGGTCGCCTCACAGGCGCTCAGGGCCGCAAGCGCGAGACAGGCCAAAGCAATCCGCATCAGAACGTCCGTTCCTTTGGCGCGATCTTCTTGAGGCTGATACCGCCCTCATCCTCGGTCGTCAGAGGATCGGTGATGATCGGGCGATAGCTGAGATCGACGGTATTGCCTTCGACCCGTGCAATCGTGTGCACGCGCCATTTTTCATCGTCGCGGGTGCTGAAATCCTCATGCGCATGCGCGCCCCGGCTTTCTTGCCGTGCCTCGGCACCAAAGATCGTGGCGAGTGCGTTGGGCATCAGGTTGGTCAGTTCCAGCGTTTCCATCAGGTCGCTGTTCCACACGAGGCTCCGGTCCGTGACCTTGATATCGTCCATCTTGGCCGCCACGGCCTTCATCTTCTCGACGCCTTCGGCCAGCGTTTTCGAGGTGCGGAACACGGCGGCATCGGCCTGCATCGTGCGCTGCATCTCGAGCCGCAACTCGGCCGTCGGAATTTTGCCGGTCGCGTGACGCAGCGCGTCAAAGCGCGTTAATGCCTTGTCGACTTCGGCCTTGTTGGTGCCCGGAACGGCGGACTCGGCGTCCACCACCTTGCCTGCGCGAATGGCGGCGGCGCGGCCAAACACCACGAGGTCAATCAGCGAGTTGGAGCCAAGCCGGTTCGCGCCATGCACGCTTGCACAGCCCGCCTCACCCACAGCCATCAGACCGGGGACGACGTTATGGGGATTGTCCTTGGTGGGATTGACCACCTCGCCCCAATAATTCGTCGGCACACCGCCCATGTTGTAGTGGACGGTGGGCAGAACCGGGATCGGTTCCTTGGTGACGTCCACACCCGCAAAGATGCGCGCGCTTTCAGAAATGCCGGGCAGGCGCAGATGCAGCGCCTCGGGTGGCAGGTGGCTGAGGTTGAGGTGAATATGATCACCATCCGCGCCCACGCCGCGCCCTTCGCGGATTTCCATGGTCATGCAGCGGCTGACATAGTCGCGGGGGGCGAGATCCTTGTAGTTGGGCGCATAACGTTCCATGAACCGTTCGCCCTCGGAATTGGTGAGGTATCCGCCCTCGCCGCGCGCGCCCTCGGTGATGAGGCAGCCCGCGCCGAAGATACCAGTCGGGTGGAATTGCACGAATTCCATGTCTTGCAGCGGCAGGCCGGCGCGCGCCACCATGCCACCACCATCGCCGGTGCAGGTATGGGCAGAGGTCGCCGAAAAATAGGCCCGGCCATAGCCGCCGGTGGCCAGCACGACCATCTTGGCGTTAAAGACATGGATGGTGCCATCGTCCAGCTTCCAGCAGACGACGCCAGTGCAGGTGCCATCGGTCATCACCAGATCAATGGCGAAATACTCGATGTAGAACTCGGCCTTCTGCTTGAGGCTCTGACCATAGAGCGTGTGCAAAATGGCATGGCCAGTGCGGTCGGCGGCGGCGCAGGTGCGCTGCACCGGCGGGCCTTCGCCGAATTCCGTTGTATGGCCGCCGAACGGGCGCTGATAAATCTTGCCCTCTTCGGTGCGCGAGAACGGCACGCCGTAATGTTCCAACTCATAGACCGCCTTGGGGGCCTCGCGCGCGAGATATTCCATCGCGTCGGTATCGCCCAGCCAATCCGAGCCCTTGATCGTGTCATACATGTGCCACTGCCAGCTGTCGGGGCCCATGTTACCAAGGCTTGCCGCAATGCCGCCCTGCGCCGCCACGGTATGTGAACGGGTCGGGAAAACCTTGGTCACACAAGCGGTGCGCAGCCCCTGTTCGGCCATGCCCAGCGTCGCGCGCAAGCCCGCCCCGCCCGCGCCCACAACAACGACGTCATAATCATGCGTCTCGTATTCATAAGCAGCCATTTAATACTTCCTCACAGCGCGATCTTGGCGAGGGCAAAAAGCCCGGTGGCGATCAGCCCATAACTTAGGACAGTCACCGCGATAATCAGGCCCCGGCGCATGCTGCCGTGGCTGTAATCCTCAATCATCGTCTGCGCGCCGCTGGCATAGTGCCGCAGCCCGAAAAAGATCACGAGACCCGTGAGGATTGCCATGCCGGGGTGGGCAAAGGCGGCCATCACCTCGGTGCGGTCGCCGCCCAAAGCGCGGCCAAAGGCCACCAGAAACACCGGGATGATCAGCGCAAGACCCACGCCGGACAGCTTCATATACCAGAAATGTTCGGTCCCGGTGCCGGCGGCACCCTTGCCCTCGGCGCGTTTACGTGCGGTCAGATAGCGCATGATACTCTCCTCAAACCAGCAAAAGCGTGATGACGCTCAGCACGACCGACCCGATGATACAGGCCCAGCCCAGCTTTTCCGCCGTGGGAATATCCATCCCCTTGCCCGCATCGAAATAGAGATGCCGCAGCCCGGCCAGATAGTGATACCACACCGCCCAGAGAGAGAGCGTCAGCACCAGATCGCCAAACCAAGAGGTCAGCACCGCATCGGCCATTGCGAAATAATCGTCAGAGGTCGAAGCCGCCAGCAGCCACCACACAATCAGCGCTGCCGCCACCACCAGCGCATTGCCGGTGATCCGTGTCAGAATGGAGGTGATCGAGGTCAGTTGCGGACGGTAAATTTGCAAGTGCGGCGAAAGCGGGCGTTCAACCTGTTTGGTTTCAGCCATGGAGCAACTCCTTTGCAGATGGCGGGCGGCGCGATAGCCGTCTTTTGCTGCGCCTTTTGTTATACTTTTTCTCGGCTCTGTCACCTGTCCAGCATGACAAATCCCCCAATTAGGGTCAAATGGCCGCAAAAATTTTACTTTTGTGATCACGAAAATAATCGTGTGATCACAAAGCTCAAGCGAAGGAATCAAGGTTTCCGTCGCATTTGCCCCGAGTCTCTGGCCGACAGGGCACCGGCCACCCTGATGAAATCTTGAACAGACACGAATTTGTGATCACAAATCTCAATCTGACATGAAAAAGCCCGAGTCGTTTCCAACCCGGGCCAATTACACCTCTGTCAGCCGCTCAATGCAGCTTGGCGTCCACATCGGCAATGGCCGCGTCGATCAGCGCGTTGCCGTCTGCGGCGGTCATCTGCTTGGCGATCACATCGCGCGCGGCAGCGACAGCCACGACCACGGCCTGATCCCGCACATCGCGGATGGCGCGGGCCTCGGCGCTTGCGATCTGCTCCTCGGCGGCCTGCATCCGGCGTGCAATCGACGCCTTGATCTCATCCTTGGCCTCTTCGGCGGCGGCATTGGCTTCGTCCTTGGCGTGCGCCACAATCCGGTCAGCCTGCGCCTGCACTTCCTTCTGCTTGCGCTCATAGCTGGCCAGCAGGGTCTGTGCCTCCTCACGCAGCGCGCGCGCCTCGTCGAGTTCCGCCTTGATGCTGACTGCCCGCTCATCGAGCTTCTTGCCTACAAGGCTTGGCACCTTCACATAGATCAGAAACCCGACGAAGAGCAGAAACGCGAGCAACACGACGAAATTGGTGTTGGCCAGCGAAAAGAACGGACCACTCGCTGCCAGCGCAGGGCTGGCGATAAGAGCGGCAACCATGGTCAAGAGCATCTTTTGCATGGCGCTTATCCTTTCATCCGGGCGTTGACGGCTGCGCTGACCGTTTTCGCGTCTGCCTTGCCCCCCATGACGGCAACGATCTCGGCAGCGGCGTCCTTGGCCACTTCCTTGACGCTGTCCATGGCATTGGCCCGGATTTCCTCAATCTTCTGTTCGCCTTCTGCGGCGCGTGCCGCAATCTCGGCGTCCGCCTTGGCGGTGGCGGCATCAAGCTCCGCCTTGATCTCTGCCTTGGCCTTGGCGACGATCGTCTGCGCCTCGGCGCGGGCATCGGCCAGCGCCTTGAGATAGGCCAGCTCGGCCTGCTCGGCCTTGACCTTCAGATCCTCCGCCGCAGCGAGGTCATTGGTAATGGCCCCCTGACGCTCTGCCATCACCGCCGCAATGCGCGGCAGCGCGATACGCGACAGGACAAAGTAAATCACGACCAGCGTGACGAGGAGCCAGAAAATCTGGTTGCCAAAGGTCGAAAAGTCCAGCTGGGGCAGGCCCGGCGTGGATGCGGCTTGACCAGCGGCGTCATGCGTTTCGCTTGCCATGTCGTCCTCCTAGGGGAAAGTTCCGTGTCACCGAGGGCTGGCGATGCGCCACCCCTCGGCCGTAAGGATCAGCTACCCGAGGGACTTAGACAGCAAACATCAGCAGAAGCGCGATGAGGAACGAGAAGATCCCCAGAGCTTCGGCGAATGCGATGCCGATGAACAGCGTCGCGGTCTGACCGGCGGCAGCAGACGGATTGCGCAGCGCGCCTGCGAGGAAGTTGCCGGCCACGTGGCCCACACCGATCGCGGCAGCACCCGAACCGATGCCTGCGAGGCCTGCACCGATGAATTGACCCAATTGTGCGATATCGCCTTCCATGAGATGTCTCCTTACGTTGGAATTGGCATTGCGAGGTTGGTCGTAAGGCGGGCGGACCCGCCGTAGTCTGGTTGTTCACAGGGTGGTTAAAACCCCTCGATCACCCTCAATGGTGCGGATGCAGCGCATCCTTGAGATACACGCAGGTGAGGATGGTAAAGACATAGGCCTGGATGAAGGACACCAGCACTTCGAGCCCATACATAGCCGAGACCGCAAGGATCGACAGCGGGGCGATCATCGCCACCTGACTGAAGCCAGCGAACACCTTGATCACGGCGTGACCGGCCATCATGTTGCCGGCAAGACGAATGGAATGGCTGACCGGGCGCACGAAGTAGGAAATCAGCTCGATCACGGCCAGAATGGGCCGCAGCGCCAGCGGCGCGGAGCTGACCCAGAACAGGCTCAGAAAGGCCGGGCCATTCTTGACAAAACCGAGGATCGTCACCGTCAAAAACACCATCACAGCCATCACCGCCGTCACCGCGATATGGCTCGTGGTGGTAAAGGCCATCGGCAGGAGGCCAAGAAAGTTGGCGAAGAGGATGAAGAGAAACAGCGTCATGATATAGGGGAAGAACACCAGCGCATCCTTGCCTGCCACATCCTCGACCATCTTGCGGACGAATTCATACAGAAGCTCGGCCACCGACTGCATCCGGGTCGGGATCGTCGCCCGTCCAGAGGTGCCCATAACCAGAAGCGCGATAATCGCGAGAACCGTCAGCGCCATCCACAGCGTGACGTTGGTCAGCGTGAACACGCCCACCGCGCCCTCGCCAAACAGCGGCTTGACTATGAACTGATCCATCGGGTGGAAAACCAGACCACCGTCATCGGCACCGTGCGCTTCAGTCGCCATTCTTTGCCCTCTCATCCCCGCCTTGTGCGGGATCGTTTATGCCCTGCTGGATCTCGGCGGCGCTGCGCATCATCGTCTTGACGCCCGCGGCCATCCCCAGCAACGTAAATATGACAAGAAAAATGGGCATCGTTCCCAAGAGGGAATCCAGCCCGTACCCCATGCCAAAACCGATCATCAGACCGGCCACCAACTCAATCACCATCCGCCATGCCATCTGAGCCTGCGAATAATGCTCGTCCTGATGGGGCTTTGGCGCGTCCTTGGCCTTGAGCTTGGCGATCCTTGCTTCCAGCTCTGCCAGTCGCTCGCTCTGCTCGGGATCGGTCACGCGGTTCCCCCTCAGGATGTTGCGCACTTGCTAGGCCCAAGGCGCGCATGAGTCAAGCATCCGAACCGCATCAGAACGCTCCGGTCAAACCATTGTTAATGAACGCATTTTTCACCAAGAGGCCTGAGGCGGCCATTCTGCCGCAACCGCCCCTATCCGCCCAAAGGGCCATTTGCCATATTCAACCAAACGGTTGAGTTTCAGCGCACGACTAACACCGACACCTTGGCATGCTGGGCAATATAGCCGCCATGCGAGGCAAAGATATGCTCAAGAAAGCCCGGCACATGGCTGGCCACCACGACCAGATCGGCGCCAGTCCGCTCGATCGCCTGCATGAGCGCCGACGTTGTCTCGACCTCGGGATCGTGGCTGATGATCGGCTCGGCCTCGACCGTGACGGCGTATTTGGTTCGCAGGTCATCGGCAAAGCGCTTCAGCGTCT
>Ga0209345_10006170_pt1 | contig 10941 bp, 11 predicted proteins | sample Cruoilmetagenom7_FD_187294 | JGI IMG/M metagenome (GOLD analysis project Ga0209345, IMG submission 187294) | Oil polluted marine microbial communities from Coal Oil Point, Santa Barbara, California, USA - Sample 7 (SPAdes) (version 2) | ecosystem: Environmental > Aquatic > Marine > Oil seeps ...
GTATGAATTTTATAAAAAGTTTACTACTGTTAGCCAAACCCATTGATTTTTTTATTTGTTATTTTGACTAACAATAAGCCCTCATAAAAAGCTGTAATCATCCCAGTTATAGCATACACTCAAAATATAAGGCAAGAATTTGAACAGGTGTTGATAGCCATTTAGAGCTATAAAAGATTACTAAACATTATACAGCGCCAGAACTCATTAATAAAGATACCGTTTCATCATGTCCAGTCGCCTTCGCAAGGCTCAAAGCTGTATCACCATCTTTATTCCTGACATTGATATCAGCGCCGCTATTTATTAAAAGCCAAACAACATCAGTGCGCCCATTTAACGCAGCTACCATTACGGCAGTAGCCCCAACATCTGACTTTGCATTAATATTGGACCATTCCCCCAATAAGCTTCTTACTATTTCAATATTACCACCAATTGATGCTAACATCAAAACTGTTCCTCCATCGTTATTCTTTGCGTTTATATCTGCACCATTATTTACAAGAAGGTTGTATATGTCAATATTGCCACCTAAAACAGTATTCATCATAGCAGTACCACCCTCACTATTTTTTGCGTTTACATCAGCCCCATTACCCGACAAGTACCTCGCTATTTCAACGTTACCACCAAGTACAGTATTCATCAGTACTGTTATCCTCTGGTTATTTACTGCACAAATATCAGCACCTTTGGCCACAAGCATATTAAAAATATCCATATTGCCCGCAGCACACATCAGGGCAGCACTGCCTCCCTTATCTTTTGCATTTACATCGGCATTATAGTTCAATAATAGATCAGCCATCTCCGATCTACCAAGCTGTACAGCTGCCATCAATACCGTCATTCCCAATTCATCTTCTGAATTAACATCTGCTTTATTGTCTAGAAGCAACTCTGACACATCAATATTCCCAGCTAAGACTGCAGCCATTAATGCTGTAAGTTTTACATAATTTTAAGCATTGACATCTGCGCCATTATCTAACAAAAATCTTACTATTACAGAACTGCCACCACTTGCCGCTGTCATCAAAGGGGCACTACCTTTATCGTTTCATGCATTCACATTAACGCCGGACTTCAGCAATTCCTTCACTTCCTCTAAGTTCCCAATACTAGCCGCATTAACGAGAACCAACTCAGCATTGATTTGAGCAATACTACCCTTAGTCATAAAAAACACATTTAAAACAAGAACCATTAGTAAACTAATCCATACTTTTCTCACTGTGACAACCCCTGCAATATTATATTTACCTTCTAATTTTTTCCGCACGTTAAATAATATTTATCGTACAAAAGTTTTTAATAACCACTATTTAAAATCAACATCCAAGGCGCTCTATTATAAATTATAAGCTTACTATGTCAAAAAAAAGAGAACAAATCTATTTTAACAACATATCATGTTTAAAGGATATCAGGACCATGTAATTTTGCCTCCGTTATATCCAACAACCGTAAGTAATGGGATATTAATAAAAAACATTATGGTAAACAAAAGTCTAAAAGTTGAGGGATAGTTCATTATTTCTGGATAAAAAATACGTATTACTACTGTAATTGTGCTAACAACCATAAGTAATACGGAAAAGATTATTTTATTTAAAAATATACGATTTAGCTCTAGATTGTAATTTACAAACCAACTGAACAATCCTGCAACAACCGTGGGATAAACACTGATAACGGCTACGATAAGAGCATAATATGCAGATAATTCAAAACTCGCATTCCCATATACCAGATGTAGAAATAACATAAGGGAACTAAAGCAAAATAACCCCATAGGAAAATGTATTAACATAGGATGCGGATGATATTTTTGGTACCACTTCATTAAATATTCTTTTCTTGGAGAAATCCTGGCTGTTCCCCCTTCAAATGTTCCAAGGCATGGAAAGGTGAATAACACCTCTTCTCCATGAGGAGCCTTGTTAATAAATTCAGTAAGATCAGTCCCCGCTTTATGTTTTATCATATGAGTACCATCCTGCCACAACTTACTGTTTGTTACATCATATATTTTATTTTTATATACTACATATGCAGGGTTGCCATTTTTACCGTCATACTTTTTTATTTCATCCCTCGTCATGTTATATCCCCTTCCATTTTTTCCATACAGCTTTATAGAATTTATAGCAAATTGCAATAGTAACTGTTTGCATTATATTTACAGGTTAGCCACACTATGTTCTGAAAACAGATTGACAAACAGCAGGAAGATTGCGATAGTCACATATAGCGAGTTGCACTGGTCCCCATAATAAGGAAACGGTGTAAACTAGGGAAGACGGTGTAAATCCGTCGCGGACCCGCCTCTGTAACCGGGGACGAAAGCTGTATATGCCACTATTTTGTACAAATGGGAAGGCGCAGCAAGTAGGAGAATCCGGAAGTCAGAAGACCTGCTCGTGCTAATAAGAAATCTCACCCTCTCGAGGATTGGAGGATTGAGTTTCTATATATAAGGATAAAAAACGGTATCCCTTTATTGGATCTTCCAATAAAGGGATTTTTTATATAGCGCTTAATGCAGTCTCATTTCTATACTTGTTGATTGGATATAGGAAGATAGTAAAATGTTGAAAACAAATTTTATCTTTTATTTATGCGCATTTCTACTAATGAATTTTTTTTATGCTATAGAGGCATCCCAATTAATCCCCCTAGCAAAACAGAACATAAATAATTATCGCAAAGAATTAAAACAAGAAACCCTTGAAGAAATTATTGTAACAGCAACCAGAATAAAAATACCATCAAAAGAAGTTGGTAGTTCAATAACCGTAATTACAGGTGATGAAATTGATAAAATGCAAAAATCTACCATCCATGAAGTCTTGAGAACTGTACCAGGGTTGGATGTAATTCAATCCGGAGGACCAGGCAGCACAGCGCGCATCTATATGCGTGGAGCAAAATCAGAACATACTCTGGTTTTGATGGATGGAGTTGAAATGAATGACCCAATATCACCGGGGCGAGTGTTCGATTTTGCTAATTTATCAACTGATAATATAGAACGCATAGAGATTATTCGTGGTCCACAAAGCACTCTCTACGGTTCGGACGCAATAGGAGGCGTGATCAATATAATCACTAAAAAAGGGAGAGGAAAACCGGATGGTTTTATCTCTGTGGAGGGGGGATCATTCAATACATTTAGAGAAAAAGTTGGGTTTAGTGGGGGCAGCAGATGGATCAATTATTCACTAGGCTTATCCAAATATAACACAAATGGAATATCTGCTGCTAATGAAAAAGATGGAAACCATGAAAAGGATGGTTACAAAAACGATTCCCTTTCAGCAAGGGCTGGAATTACACCCAACGACACTTTTAGCATGGATTTTATTTTGAGATGGAACAGCGCTGAATTCGATATGGATAATATGGGTGGTGCAGGTGGTGATGACAGCAACAACATTGGAGAGTCAGAGCAATTTTTTTTTAGAACAGTTGCAAATATTGTCATGCTAAACGATATATGGGAGCAAAAGCTGGGGTTCTCCATGGTCGATTATAACAGATATTTTAGGAATGATACTGATGATAATCATCCTGATGAACTAAGCAAAGATTCCTACACAGGAAAACTTCTCAAATTTGACTGGCAGCATAATATTTATCTAAATGAAAAAAATACATTAATCCTAGGTATAGAAACCGAGGAAGAAAAAGGTAAATCAAAAAATTATTTCAAAAACCATCATATTAATCATACCAGTACATTTGGTGAGAAAATTGCCAGAACAACAGGATATTACATTCAGGATCATATTAATATATGGGATGCACTTTCTGTCACATTGGGTGCCAGGCTGGATGATCATGATGAATTTGGTGAAAAAACAACATATCGTATAACCTCAGCTTATACCGTTAGAGAAACAGGAACAAAAATAAGAGGCTCATATGGGACAGGGTTCAAAACTCCCTCACTCTACCAACTTTATTCAGAATATGGGGATAAGGATCTGGACCCTGAAGAGAGCGTGGGTTGGGACGTTGGGATAGATCAATTTTTTTTTAGTAATAAAATCTCCATAGGCGCAACATACTTCAATAATGAACTTGAAAATTTAATATATTTTGATGACAGCAAATCAAAATATAAAAATATCTCCAAAGCTGTAACTGAAGGTCTGGAATTTCTCTTGTCAGCCGAAGTATCCAACAACCTTACCCTCAATGCCAGTTATACCTTCACAGATACAGAGGATAAAAGAACAGGGAAAGATCTCCTCCTGCGACCCAGGGACAAATATGCAATTAATATAGATTATTCCTTTTCAAATAGATCTAATATAGGCCTTGACGTAATCTATATAGGTGATAGATATGATACGGACTATTCCAGCAATCTACCTGTCAGAGTAAAATTAAAAGAATATGTGAGAGTTGATCTTGCAGCAAATTATGACATCAATAAAAATATTCAGATATTTGGCCGAATAGAGAATATTTTTGATGAGGATTATGAAGAGGTAAAGGGTTATGGGACCCCTGGCATTTCAGCTTATGCAGGTCTAAAATTGAAAATCTAGAAAGGAGATTTCAGTGAAATTGATTTTATATAATTTTAGCATAGTTACTACACCAATTTTATGTGAGTAAATGTGAAAACAGACCTTTTTATAGCACTATTTATTTCTTTTGTTATACATCTAACAATTTTTGAGCTTATTCTTTACCAGACTCCCCCTATTGTTATTAATAAGGATGATTTGAATAAAACTCTTCATATAGTCATAACAAAAATTAATGCAAAGCGTACCTCTGCTGCCCCAATAAATAAAAAAAAATATCTAAATAATAAGGAGGACAATAACCTGATAACAACAATAAAACCTCAAAAACCTGATAAAGAAAATAAAACCCCCAAAGGGAGAAATAAATCTAAAAAAGATATCAGCCCGTCAGGAAATAGGTCTCAAAATATTATGAATTCAACGTTGGAAGGCGATTCAGAACAAAATGTTATTGATCAGAAAAATAAATTGATACCGCCCGGGGAAACAGTCTCAGAGCCTAAAAATCCTATTTTTGATAAAATTTTTAATAGCAATAAAGAAAATATGGTTATACCTGCCGCAGTTTCAGATTTGCCGAAACCAGAATATCCCAGATATTCACGGATTCATGGTGAAGCAGGAAGAGTTATCCTGTTGGTATACATAGGGATTGACGGGAAACCTGACAATATTACAATTGCAGCATCCAGCGGATATCACCGCCTTGATAAGGCCGCCGTTAAAGCCCTTAAAAAAGCCCATTTTATTCCTGCTATGATGAAGGGAAAAGCAGTTATTTCAACCAAACGTGTTGCTTTTACATTCAATTTTACGGACATGGGAAATAAATAAAATGAAGGGTCATTTTGTATGGTTGAATATTATCCCATTAGCGACTAACTTTTTTAACCGAAGCAGTAAAAAGAGCAATATATGAAAAAACTATGGATTCTAATAATTTTTATGATTGTGTCTCTTGTTTCCATTTATATATGGAAACAAGAGTTATATAATTCTAAAACGGTTAAAAAAGATTTAGATTTAGCATCAGAGAAATCTCATGATAACATAGCCTGCAATCGCATAGTTTCATTATCGCCTAGTATAACTGAAATACTTTTTGATCTTGGTCTGGGGAATAACATCGTGGGTGTTACCAAATATTGCGATTATCCTAGTGACGCATTATCAAAAAAAAAGGTGGGTGGATATTATGATCTAAATTATGAACAGATAATATCGCTTGAACCTGACCTGGTAATTATGACAAAAATGCATGAAGAGGCTAAAAAATATCTGGGAGCGTTTGGACTTAACATACTTACCGTTGGTCAAAAAAGTATATCAGATATATTTAATGCTGTATATATTATAGGGAAAGTATGTAATTTGGAACAAAAGGCCAGCAATATTATCAATGATCTTAAAAAAAGAGTAGAAAATATTATAAATGAGAATACATCTTTTTCTAAGCCAAGGGTTATAATTTCTGTTGGACGAAATATAGGTACTGGTTCCCTGGAGGATATATATATAGCAGGCAAAAACACCTTTTACAATGAACTGATAGCCTTAGCCGGAGGAGTAAATGCTTATGAAGGAGATATAGCCTACCCTATAATATCTATTGAAGGCATTATTAGACTTAAGCCAGAAGTAATTATCGAAATGATATCTGACTACAAGTATGCCTCAGATAAGAAGTCTATATTGAAAGAATGGAAAACATTACCTGTTGTAGATGCTGTCAAAAATGACAGGGTTTATCTCTTTGAACAAGACTTTGTAGTCATTCCTGGTCCCAGATTTGTTCTTCTTCTTGAAGAGTTGGTAAAAACCATACATCCTAAAACTGAGGTAAATGAATAATAAATATGAAGGAAATAGTAATTAAAATCAAAGACTTCTCCTTTTCTATTGGAAAAAATAATATTATTAATGATATCTCTTTCAATGTAAACAAGGGGGAATATCTTTCCATTGTGGGACCAAACGGAGCTGGAAAATCTACATTGCTTAAGTATATGATGCGTATTTTTACTGGTGGTAAAGGAACCATCAAAATCGCAGAAAAACCGCTTCATGATTATAAACAAAGAGAATTATCGAAACTAATAAGTTATGTCCCTCAAGCCAACGGTCAGAACGTTCCTTTTAATGTGTACGAATTTGTTATGATGGGCCGTTACCCATATCTAAGCCCTTTTCAATCGGCAGGCAAAGAAGATAAATATATGGTGCAAAAAGCACTTAAATTGACAAACACAGCTAAACTTGCAGAACGATTGATGAACACACTTAGCGGAGGAGAAAGACAAAAAGTTTTTATTGCAGCTGCATTGGCACAGGAGTCAAAAATTCTACTCCTTGATGAACCAACAACGTTTCTCGACCCAAAACATAAAGATGATATTCATGCCCTATTAAAACATATTAATACCAGTACCGGTATAACAATAATTTCGATTACACACGATATCAATAGTGCTGCGATGACAAGCACAAGGGTAATTGCATTAAAAGACGGATCTATAGTTTTCAACGGGCTTCCAGATGATTTCATGGATAATGATACTCTTTATAAAATATACGAGAAAAAATTTTTATTTGTAAAACATCCTGAAACAGGGAAATCTATTGCGGTTACTGAATGAATAATATAAAAAAAAATACAATCAGTAAGATGTTTGTTCTTAATGTGCTGCTGATATTTGCAATGCTCATTCTAGTTGTTCTTCCTTTTATTGGGATAAAAAATATTCCCATAAATGCTATTATACAACCACCATTTGATAGCGTAGATTTTGATATATATTGGAATATCAGGGTGCCACGTGTCTGTATCTCATTTTTGGCAGGCTCAGGACTGGCGTTAAGTGGCATGGTTTTCCAGGCGATGTTTCGCAATCCCATTGCTACACCTTTTACTCTGGGCATAGCAAGCGGTGCTTCTCTTGGCACAGCCATTTATGTCCAATCAGGATTTATATTCTGGATATTAGGAATATCAGGGATTTCTATTTTTGCATTTCTTGGGGCAATTTTATCAATTTTTCTTGTTTATGGACTCTCCATAATAAAAAAAGGTTTTTCTACAACTACAATGCTGCTGGCTGGCGTAGCTATAAGTTTCTTTTTCTCCAGTCTTATACTATTCATTCAGTATATCAGTGATTTCACACAATCCTTTCATATAATAAGATGGCTAATGGGCAGATTGGATATCCTGGGATTTGAACCAGTATTCAACATGGCCCCCTTTGTTATTACGGGAAGTATTATAATCTTTTACCTGTCTCACGAACTCAATCTGATGACAAGCGGAGAAGACATTGCTATCAGCAGAGGAGTAGATACAGGCAAAATAAAGAAAATACTTTTTTTTGCCACTTCACTCATGGTGGGAGGAGTGGTGGCAATATGCGGTCCTATAGGATTTGTAGGAATGATATCTCCCCATATTTGCAGACTTTTGATAGGAACTGATCACAGATATCTGGCACCTGTCACTTTTCTATTTGGCGGAATATTTCTCACCCTATGTGATACGGTTGCAAGAACTCTGATCGCCCCAACGGAAATACCAGTAGGCATTATTACTGCTTTACTTGGAGGACCTTTCTTTATTTGGCTGCTCCTTGGCAAAAATTCTATAGATAGAAAAAGCACATCTTCTTCCAACACACCATAAGCTGTACAAAAATAAGATATGTGTAATAAATATCACATGAACTTGACAAACTATTAAAAATAGAGTATATAGGGTAAATAGTAATTTTTTTTATAAAGGAGGTAGTATGTTAAAAAAAATATCTTCACTTATTTTGGTGATATCTTTTGTAATGGTGTTTTCTTCCATGCCTGTAAATGCCATTAATGTACATGAGAATTTCACGAAACAGCAAAACAGTGTAGAAGTGTATCAACAGGAAAAAGAGTTGCAATCGTTATTCGGACAGGTAAACAGCACTATCAAGCATATTAGGAACAATATAAGACAATTTTTTAACTCATTTTTCAAGTTCAAATAGAAACAGCAGTATCTCTTGCAGGGGCTTCTGTTAAAAGGGGCCCCAAAATCGGGAAAACAAAATCGGGGGACACAATGATAGTTTTGTTGGCAAGAGTGTGAAAAAAAGTGGGAAGAAAGAATCCACCCGGCAGCGGTCTTCCACGACTGGAGGTAGTAGTTAAAAGCGGCAGTGAGGCTACTGGGATAGATGTTGTAGATTGGGCAAAGAGGGTGGAAAAATTGGGTGCTGGAGAAATTCTGCTCACCAGTAAGGACGCCGATGGCACCAAAGATAGCTACGATTTAGAGATGACAAAAGCGCTCCCTGAAGCGGTAACGATTGGCAAAGCCTCGGCGGTTCTAGCCGCCTCCATCTTCCACTTTTGGAAAATATCTATATCTGAAGCGAAAGAATATCTCCAGGACAAAAGGGTCCTGATGAAGATATAAAAAGTAACCGGAGGAGATGTAAGAAATGGCAAATCAAAACCTGTTTGAAATTGCACAAAAACAGATAGATGCATGTGCAGGGATTCTGAGGTTAGATCCAAATGTGCATGCAATTCTTCGAGTGCCAATGCGTGAGCTTCATGTCTCACTGCCAGTTCGTATGGATGATGGCTCTGTCAAAGTATTTCAGGCATTCAGAGTTCAATACAATGATGCCAGAGGCCCAACAAAGGGAGGAATTCGATTCCATCCTGATGAAACGATTGATACTGTGCGAGCACTTGCTGCTTGGATGACATGGAAGTGCGCCCTCCTTAATCTACCTCTCGGAGGGGCAAAAGGTGGCGCTATCTGCAATCCTAAGGAAATGTCTCAAGGGGAAATAGAACGTCTAAGTCGGGCATATATACAAAGTATATATCAGTTCATTGGTCCTGATAAAGATGTCCCTGCTCCCGATGTCTATACAAATCCACAAATTATGGTTTGGATGATGGATGAGTATTCAAAAATTGCTGGGAAGAATCAATTCGGCGTTATTACTGGTAAACCACCGCACATTGGTGGCTCGGCTGTGCGAGGCGATGCAACAGCTCGCGGTAGCATGTACACTATCCGCGAAGCAGCTAATGTATGTGGGATAGATCTCGGCGAGGCTACCGTTGCCGTGCAGGGTTATGGGAATGCCGGGTATCATTCAGCACGGCTATGCAAGGAGCTCTTCGGGTGCAAGGTGGTAGCTGTTAGCGACAGCAAAGGTGGTATATTCAGCAAGCAAGGTCTTGAGCCGGAGGTAGCTCGTGAACACAAGGCTAGAACCACCTCGGTAATTAATTTACCAAATACCGAAGCTATTTCTAGTAAAGAACTCTTGGAACTCGAAGTGGACATACTTATCCCTGCTGAGTTAGAAAGTGTTATCACAGGAGAGAATGCCCCAAACATTAAAGCTAGAATTCTTGCTGAATTAGCTAATGGCCCAACCACACTAGAAGCCGATGATATTCTATATAAAAATGGGGTTCATATAATACCCGATTTTTTATGCAATGCGGGTGGAGTAACAGTTTCATATTTTGAGATGGTGCAGAACTCCTATATGTACTACTGGGATGAAAAGGATGTTAATGAGCGCTTGGATGCGAAAATGACCACTGCTTATCATTCAGTATTAACTACTTCGAAGAAATATGACATAAATATGCGGCAGGCTGCTTATGTTGTTGCTGTTGAACGTGTGGCTGAAGCAATGAGACTCCGCGGTTGGGTTTAATTCGTCCTTCGGTAACGCAACCGCCGCAGTGGAGGAAGGCTGCCCGATGGACTTCCTCCGCCAACGCTCAGAGCATATGTAGCGGGCACTGGGGATAGAACAGGGGAGAGGGTCATGTTGATATCAGAGCGTGAAGTCAACATTACGAACAATGAAGGTATTCATTGACTAATTTTTCGTTCTCATCTTCTTTGCCGTATAAGTTCTTACTCAAATCTTTATCATCATAGCTCTTGAGCTTTTTCACCAACCCGTCAATTACTGCTGGAGGAAAGATGCCTTCCCTCTCGTATGCCTCGCGGTCTTTCAAAAGACACTCTGCCGACTCCCAGCATGAGGTAGGTAACTGGGGAAGTCTCTCCTGAATCCTTTCATGCGCAGAGGAAAAGATGTTCACATCTACATAGAGCTTATTAGCCAATTCCAACGCGCATTTCATCTCCAATCCATGTCGAGCAGCCACAGCCAGCCCGGCCAGTAAAAGATAAATATCAGACGAACCATCGGGACAGCGAAACTCTATCGTCTGACTATCAGCAGCCTCCGAAAGCTCTCCTCTCTCCTGTGGATTGGCATCTCCAATCATATTGCTAACATTTAACCATCCCAAGGGAACTCTTACCAATACCGATCGGTTTCTATCGCCCCAGCATATGTTTGTTGGCGCTTCCTGATGG
>Ga0209345_10006171_pt1 | contig 10941 bp, 8 predicted proteins | sample Cruoilmetagenom7_FD_187294 | JGI IMG/M metagenome (GOLD analysis project Ga0209345, IMG submission 187294) | Oil polluted marine microbial communities from Coal Oil Point, Santa Barbara, California, USA - Sample 7 (SPAdes) (version 2) | ecosystem: Environmental > Aquatic > Marine > Oil seeps ...
GGTCCCCCAGCACGCCGCGCGCCAGCAGCCGCCCGGTGCGATTGGCCGCCTTGCGCCACCCCAGTGGCCCGGCGGCCAGGGTCATGCGGTTCAGATCCGAGCTCAGCTCGATCGTCGGTGCGCCGTCGACCGGCAAGTCCAGAACATAGCGCCCGGTGCCGCGCCCCGACACCGTGCCTTCGGGCAGGCCCACGTTGAATTCATCCAAGAACCGTTGTGACAGCTCGACCCAGCCTTCGACTTTGGACCCTTTGCCTTGCACATCCGGCCCCATGGCCATGGACCAGGTGCCGCCCGCTTCGACCGCACCAACCCGCCCGTCGCCGGTGATTTCCACGCCCGCATTGGTCGCATGGACCTGTGCGCGCTCTGCCGCCAGAACATGGTCGGGGATCAAACGATCAGCCCGCAGCCCGGTCAGATCGGCGCGCACGTCGAACTGGATATCCTCAGGTTTCATCTGCGGCTTCAACGCCAGATCCAGCCGCCCCCGCGCCACCGCGCGCCCGGTTGCCAGATCGGGGCCCAGGCTGTCGGTGGCCCTGAAAATGTCAAACGGCTTGGCATCCAACAGCGACAGCGCGCCGGGGATTTCCCCCGCCACGCGCAGATCGACCCAGGCGGGCGTTGGACGGGTGTTCATCTTGGGAATGGTGAAACTTGTGCCCGTGACGCTTAACTGATGGCCCGAGGGCGCGGTCGCCTGACCGCTTTCGGCCACAACGCTAAAGGTCTGATCCTCGATCGACATGTATCCCGACACGCGTTCAATCGGCACCATCGCCGCCACCGGGCGCACCGTGGCCTCGCTGATCGCTGCGCCAATCGACACGCGATTGGCCTGGCCCGGCACGGATCGAAACGACAGGCGCGCATCCGAGACGACGCCCGCATAGACGTTCTGATCAACCCAATTGCGCGGCTTGGCGGCCAGTTCCAGCGGCCACAACGCCAACACCTGATCGCGCGTCAGGCGGTCGGCATAGGCATCCACCGCCACCGACCAGCCTTCGCTGTTGGCGCTGATGTGGCCGGACCCCGTATAGGTATTGCCCGCATAGACCGCCGCCACCTGACCCAGATCCAGCGTGAAAGGGTCCAGCCGCAGCCGGAAATCCACGGCCCCCTTGTCCAGCTCGATCGGCTGGGCGAACCAGTCGCGCGGGTTCAGTTGCGCCGAGGAAATCTGATACTGCCCCACCATTGCGGTCGGCCAGCCACTCACGTAATCGCGCAGATAGGAATATCCCTCGCCCCGCGCGGTGCCCAGTTCGCTTGTCACTGAAATTTCAGCGAAATTCACCCGGCCCTGATCCGGATCATAATCCATGTAGACGCGGCCATTGTCGAATTTCACAGGCGGCGCACCGGGGGCGGGCGACAGAGCACCTGCGCCAAACAACAGTGTTCCCGCCAGATCCGAGGTCTTGCCATCCGCATCAATCGCGGCGCGCAGCGCCCCCGAAATCGGCGCATCCACCAGCGACAGAAACGCCAGGATCGGCGATTGTGCGGCAATATCAGCGGCGCGCGCATTGGTGAAACTGGCGCCCAACGAGGCTTCGGAACTGTCCTTGGCCATGCGGAACCCCAGGATCGTTTCGGCCAGTTCTTCGGTCTGGTTGAACACATCAAACGACACCGCGATGTCGACGATCTTGTCGGTCTGGGTCAGGTTCAGCGTGCCATCGGTCACCTGCCACAACCGGCCCGAACGCGCGTCCTCAAGCGTGATGGTCAGCTGCTCGGCCTCGATCCGGTCGGCATTTTGCAAGGGACCCGCGGCAAACACGCCATCGACCGCATCCAGAACCGACGCCAGATCGCCCGATGCGCCCGAAGCCTGACCAAAGCTGAGGTCAAATTCGCCGTTGGCGCGGCGGCGCACCGTCACCTGGGCGCCGGACAGAAACAGGGTCGAAGGTTCGACCTGCCCCTTGAGCAACGACCAGAATTTGACCCCGCCTTCGACAGAATTCAGCTGTGCGACCTCAAGCCCGGTGCCATCCTTGACGCCGACATTGACCAGACGCAGGCTGGGCCGCCCTTCCGGCGTCACGCCGATTTCAACCCGGCCCAGCGAAATGCCCGCATTGCCCAGCCGCGCGTTGATCCGGTCCGTAACCGTATCCGTCGCCGATTGCGGCAAGGCAATCACCCGCCCGGTCAACGACATGGACGCCAGCCCCAGAAACAGCCCAAGCAGCGACAGCGCCAGGACCATCCAGACCCCCAGATGCCAGCGCCCCCGTCGCCCCCGCCTGCGTTTGCGGCGTTTCTTGACCTCGTCCTGATCGCTCATCGGCTGTGTGTTTCGCATCCTGGTTATGCTTGGCCGTTCCTCGGCTTCCATTGTCGCGCGAACCCGCCTAGAACGAAAGCCCTATGAGACAAAAGACAGGATGCCAAGACAATGACTGCCAATCTGCCCGAACCCGGCGACATCGCGCCGGATTTCACCCTGCCCCAGGACGGCGGCGATGCGGTCAGCCTGAGCGCGCAACGCCCCGCACCGGTTGTTCTGTTTTTCTACCCGAAAGACAACACCCCCGGCTGCACCACAGAAGCGATTGATTTCACGGCAAATATCGCGAAATTTGAGGCCGCTGGCGCAAAGGTGTTCGGCATCTCGAAGGACAGCGTGAAGAAACATGAAAACTTTCGCGCCAAGCATTCGCTGGGTATTGCGCTGTTGTCAGATGCCGAAGGTGACGTCTGCGAACGCTATGGCGTCTGGGGCGAAAAAAAGAACTATGGCCGCACCTATATGGGAATCACCCGCACGACGGTGTTGATCGCGGGCGACGGCAGCGTGGCGCAGGTCTGGGCCAAGGTTAAGGTCGCAGGCCACGTGGACGAGGTTCTGGCCGCGGTGCAAGCGCTGTGAGCCAATCACTGGCGCAAATGGCGGTCGAGGTTTTGAGCTGCGCAGAGGGGCGCGAAAAATGCGCCCTGTCGCGGCGCCACGCCGCCACGTGGTTTGCCGCCCGCGCATCCGGTGAGACGCTGGAAATCGGCACCGCCAGCCCGCCCGATTTCCCGGCCCGCCCGGACAAGCCCGAACTGCTGGACCCGCGCGATGTGTCACATCGCAAGCCCGGCAGCCCGAAGGGGCGTCAGGCGCTGCTGCATGCGGTGGCGCATATCGAACTGAACGCGGTCGACCTGCACTGGGACATCATTGCACGGTTCGCCCATGTGAAAATGCCGGTCGGATTTTATGATGACTGGGTCAAGGCCGCTGACGAAGAAAGCAAACATTTCAATCTGATATGCGACTGTCTTGAAGCAAACGACAGCTTTTATGGCGCCCTGCCGGCGCATGCGGGCATGTGGCGCGCCGCCTCGGACACGGCGACCGATCTGATGGGGCGCCTTGCCGTCGTGCCGATGGTGCTGGAAGCGCGCGGGCTGGACGTGACGCCGGGCATGATCGAGGTTTTTCGAAACGCCAAAGACCTGGGCACGGTCGAGGCCATGACCGTGATCTATGGCGAGGAGGTCGGCCATGTCGCCTATGGCTCGAAATGGTTCCATTTCCTCTGTGGCCGTCACGAATTGGACCCGAAAGACCAGTTCCACGCGCTGGTGCGCCAGTACTTTCATGGCGCGTTAAAGCCGCCCTTTAACGAAGAAAAGCGCGCCGAGGCCGGATTGCCGCCGGATTTCTACTGGCCGTTGGCAGACCGCCCCAAGCCCTCGCCCTGAGGCTGAACAGGGGTGCGGCACCATCGCCCTTGTCGGCGATATCCCGCGCGTCAGAATGCCACAAACCAATGGAATCGCCCAAAAAACATTGCGCGACCGGGCGCACCGGGCTAAGAAATTCGCGACACGGGCATGGGGATGCCCGGAAACGGGATGAATAGGTGACAGGCTTGCTGACCAGACTGACCAACAAGACCAATCATGTGCTGGAGCGGGGCTTTCCCGAACAGCGGCTTTTCCTGCGTTCAGAAGAAGGCACACGGTTCATCCGCCTGTCGCCGCTGGCGCAGTTTCTGGGCTGGGCCGGATCGGCGGCTTTCGTGGCCTGGGCGATCATCGCCACCGCCGTTTTGCTGATGGATTCGATTGGGTCGGGCAACATGCGCGACCAGGCACAGCGCGAACAGCGCCTGTACGAAGAACGCCTGCAAATCCTGTCGTCTGAACGTGACACGCGGGCGTCCGAAGCACTGGCCGCCCAAGGTCGTTTCAACCTGGCCCTTGCGCAGATTTCCGAAATGCAGAGCGAACTTCTGTCATCCGAGGATCGCCGCAAGGAGTTGGAAACCGGTATTGGTGTGATTCAATCCACCCTGCGCCGCACCATGGGCGAACGCGACGCTGCGCGCGACAGCGTTGATGCCATGCGGGACGCCGCACGCGCCGAACAAGAAGGTGGCCCGGCGCTGGCCAGCAGCGGCGAAGCCGTCGAGACCCTTGATTTCCTGACCTCCGCGTTGGAACGCACCGCCGTAGAACGCGATCTGATGGCCGCCAGCGCCGCAAAGGCCGAAGAATTCGCCCAGAACGTGATCTATGAACAGCGGCTGCGCGATGAACGCAACGATCAGATTTTCGAACAACTGGAAGACGCGGTCAGCGTTTCTCTGACGCCGCTGGACAAGATGTTCCGCGCCTCAGGCATGCCGGTTGAACAGATCCTGGACCAGGTGCGGCGTGGTTATTCCGGCCAGGGTGGTCCGATTTCGCCGCTGGTTCTGTCCACCATGGGCAACACCGATGATGCCGACACGGCGCGCGCCAATTCCATTCTGGGCGAATTGGACCGCATGAACCTGTACCGTATCGCAGCGCAGAAAATGCCCTTTGCCAACCCCGTGAAATCCGCGTTTCGCTTTACCAGCGGCTTTGGTATGCGCTGGGGCCGCCTGCACGCAGGCACCGATTTCGCCGCCCCGATCGGCACGCCGATCTATGCCACCGCCGATGGTGTGGTGATTTCCGCCGACTGGTCGTCCGGGTATGGTCGTCTGATCAAGATCCAGCACGAGTTCGGAATTGAGACGCGCTATGCGCATCTCTCCGCCATGCGCGTGAAAAAAGGCCAAAGGGTCTCGCGTGGCGAACGGATTGGTGATATGGGAAACTCCGGTCGTTCTACTGGCCCTCATCTTCACTATGAAGTCCGAGTAGGCGGTAAGGCCGTCAATCCGATGATCTATATCAAGGCAGCAAACGATGTTTTCTAAAAGCAGGATCAACGAGCCGGGACCGAAACAGGCCGGCGAAAGCGACACAAAAGCAGCAGAGGCCCCCATGACCGCCAAACCCGTTCCCACGCCCGGTGCCACGCCCCCTGCCCCCTCCGCCAAGGCGAAACCGCCGGCGTCGACCCTGTCTTCGGACCTGGTGATCAAGGGCAACCTGAAATCGACCGGCGACATTCTGATCGAAGGCACCGTCGAAGGCGACATTCGCGCCCACATGCTGACCGTTGGCGAAGGCGCCACGGTCAAAGGCGAAGTGATGGCCGATGACGTCGTGATCAACGGCCGCATCATTGGTCGTCTGCGCGGCCTGAAGGTGCGCCTGACCTCGTCCGCACGGGTCGAAGGTGATATCATTCACAAGACCATCGCGATCGAAAGCGGCGCCCATTTCGAAGGCACCGTACAGCGTCAGGATGATCCGCTGACATCCAGCGGAAAGCCGGCGCCCAAGCCGCTCCCCAAAGATTGATCAGACCTTGATCTGAACGCGAAAGGCCGCCCAACTGGGCGGCCTTTTTGTGTTTCGCGATGCGGGTGCTCAGTCTTCGAACGTCATCGCCTTGCGATAGAGATGCCAGGTTGCATGGCCCAAGACCGGCAGGATCACGAACAGCCCCAGAAAAAACGGCACCATACCCAGCAGCATCAGGATCGAAATCAGGATACCCCAGCTCAGCATCGGCACGATATTTGCCAACACCAGCTGAAAGCTCGCAATCATCGCGGTGATGAAATCCAGTTCGCGATCCAGCAACAAAGGCAGGCTCATCACCGTCAGGGAAAACAGCACGAACGACAGGCCGGCCCCCACGGCGGTTCCCACGGCCAGCATGGTCAACCCCTGCTGTGTCAGGATCGTGTCCTGCCAGTTGGACAGGATGTTCGTCATGGGCTCCAGCCCCATGAAGATCGCAAAGACCAGATGCGCGACGAACACCCAGAACATGAAAATCAGGATCATCACCATGGCGACCGACGGCATTTGCCGATCCTTCTGGCGCACGACCACACCCAGCACGGCCGCCCAATCCAGCGGCTCTCCGATTTCCAGACGGCGGCTGACCTCGTACAGACCGACGGCCAGGAACGGCGCCAACAGCGGAAAGCCCAGCCCGATCGGAATGATCCAGTAGCTTTGGTCAATCACGTCAAGTTGCAGGTAAATCAGGATCCCGCCCAGCACATAAAAGAACGAAAAGAACAGCCCGAACACGGGCGCCTTGGCGAAATCCCGCACCCCGGCGTTCAGGGCCTCGGTGATATCGGAAAAAGTCACGGTGCCGATTACCGGCGGTTGCGACGGCGCAAGATCTGTTGCGTCGGTCATGTATCCTCCCTGCACGTTTGTTTTTATGTCGCGCGTTCAGAGAGTTTTGCGTCATATTGTCGCGCCGTCAAGAACCCGCACGACGAAACGGCGGAAAAACAACGGTTTGACCAAAGCGTTTCAACTTTTACAGAGACATGGCTCATGTCTGAAACGCGTGCATGTCTCATTTGGTGTGGGCGTTTCAACACATTGCGACCATGCAGCAAAACATCGAAACGCTTCAGGTGGCAAATCAGGATCGAGCGTGCGTGGAACACGCACTCCGCTTGGAAACGCTAGTCTTCGGCCTGCGCGTCGGCGCGGCTTTTGCCCGCGACATTCATCGCCAGCGTTGCGCCCATGAACCCGTCCAGATCCCCGTCCAGAACGCCTTTGGTGTCGGACGTCTCATGGTTCGTGCGCAGGTCTTTCACCATCTGATAGGGCTGCAAAACATAGCTGCGGATCTGGTTGCCCCAGCCTGCATCGCCCTTGTTTTCATGGGCCTCGTTGATGGCGGCGTTGCGCTTGTCCAGCTCCATCTGATACAGGCGCGATTTCAGCGCCTTCATGGCGATATCGCGGTTCTGGTGCTGCGATTTTTCCGAACTGGTCACGACGATGCCCGTCGGCAGGTGGGTGATGCGCACTGCGGAATCCGTCGTGTTCACGTGCTGACCACCGGCACCAGAGGACCGATAGGTATCCAGCCGGATGTCGGCCGGGTTCACCTCGATATCAATGTTGTCATCCACCACCGGATACACCCAGACCGAGCTGAACGACGTGTGCCGCTTGGCCGCGGAATCATAGGGTGAAATCCGCACCAACCGATGCACGCCGCTTTCGCTCTTCAGCCAGCCATAGGCATTGTGGCCGGAAATCTTGTAGGCGGCGGATTTGATCCCCGCCTCGTCGCCCGAACTTTCCGATTGCAGTTCGACCTTATAGCCGTGCTTTTCAGCCCACCGCACATACATACGCGCCAGCATGGACGCCCAGTCACAGCTTTCCGTGCCGCCCGCGCCCGCGTTGATTTCCAGGAACGTGTCATTGCTGTCGGCCTCGCCATCCAGCAGCGCCTCAAGCTCGGCGGCGGCGGCCTTGTCGACCAGCGCCTTCAACGTCACCTCGCCGTCCGCAATGACCTCATCGTCCTGTTCCATCTCGCCCAGCTCGATGAACTCGACCGAATCCGTCAGCTCCTGGGCCATGGATTTATAGGCGGTCATCGCATCCAACAGCGTCTGACGCTCGCGCATCAGTTTCTGGGCACGATCGGGGTCGTTCCACAGGTCGGGATCCTCGGTCATCGCGTTGAATTCTTCCAGGCGGTGCTCGGCCGTGTCCCAACCGATCCGCTGGCGCAACAGCGCCAGGGACTTCTCGATTGCTTCTACGTTGTTCTGGGCCTCAGCGCGCATCACGGCCACCTTTCCAAGGGTCGAATTTCGTTGGCGACAGATACCCTCTTGCCCCGGGCTTCGCAAGACGCGCTATGTGTCGTCACCGGCCTGTGGATCACCGTTCTGAGGCGCGGCGTCTTGCCCGCCAGGAACCCGCAAGCGCAATTCCTCTAGCGCAACATCGCCGCAATCGGTCAGAACACCCGCCAGGCTGTCCAGCCCCTGGGCCTTGGCATAGCTGCGCAAATCACCCAACACGTCCAGCACCCAGGCATGCGCCTGCACGTTATCGGCCTGCACGGGCCCCGAGGGCAGCTGGCCCCACGAGGGCACGATCAGTTTGTCGACGGTGACTTTTCGGTGGTGAAATGTCAAAACGACCCCCTCACCGGGCGTCTTGGTCTCATCCTTCATGTGTCGTCCCTTTGGGTCTACTCCGGGCCAGCCGGGGATTTTGGGACCTCCCTTACGAAATCGCTTTATATCCTCACACCGCTCTGATGGCGGATCGCACGTGAAGACAGCCCCATATCCGCCGCGTGTCCTGTGTGCAAGTGGTAAGATCGCAGGGATCAGGAATGCCTGACCCGCATTGATTTTCCCTCATGAAACACCTGGATTTTGGACGGTGCGGCCGTCAGCTGGACCCTGTTGCCGCGCACATCCGCGTGGATGCCAGGCAATTTGGCGATAATGGAGTCGTTGCCGCGTTCGGGCGCGAAATACAGCAACGTCACCTCGCCCAGAGCTTCGACGATATTGACCGTGCCATCCAGAATCGCGTCCTCCTCGGCCAGAAAAAAATCTTCGGGGCGCACACCAATATTGACCTGTTTGCCCAGGTCGTCCTGGGTGGTGACCAGATCGGCCAGGGCGACCCCCTCGCCCGCCAGCGAAATGCGGGTTTCGGCACCCACGGCGGTGATCTTGCCGGGCAGCAGGTTCATCGCCGGGCTGCCGATAAATTGCGCAACGAACTCATTGTCGGGGCGTTCATACAGATCCAGCGGGCTGCCGACCTGGGCGATACCCTTGTCGGCCAGCACCACGATCCTGTCGGCCAGCGTCATCGCTTCGACCTGATCGTGGGTGACATAGATCATCGTGCTGTCGGGCATGCTTTCCTTCAGCTGCGCGATTTCAATCCTTGTGGCGACGCGCAGCGCCGCATCGAGGTTCGAGAGCGGTTCGTCAAACAGGTACACTTTGGGGTCACGCACAATAGCGCGGCCAATGGCGACACGCTGGCGTTGCCCACCCGACAGCGCCTTGGGCAAGCGGTCCAGATAATCCTCGAGTTGCAGGATCCTGGCGGCTTTCATGACCGCCGCGTCAATCTCATCCTTGGATTTCTTGGCGATTTTCAACGCGAAGGACATGTTATCGCGCACGGTCATATGCGGATATAACGCATAGCTTTGGAACACCATCGCGATGCCGCGCTGGCTGGGCGGCACGTCATTCATGCGCTGCCCGTCAATCTGCAATTCCCCCGCCGTGATCTTTTCAAGCCCGGCAATCATGCGCAAAAGCGTGGACTTGCCACAGCCCGAGGGGCCGACAAAGACGATCAATTCACCTGTCTCGATGTCCAGGTCGATGCCCTTCAGTACCTCGACCTTACCGCCATAGGTCTTGCCGATGTCTCGCAGTTTCAACTCAGCCATGGTCGTCCTCCCTCAGACCCGTTTCAGCAGGGACACCTGCCACGGGTTCAGATTGATCGTATTGCCCGTGGGCGCGGCCCCGTCGACCAGGCGCCAGGCCCCGTCAGGTGCCGCGATTTTTGTCGCGCTGCTGCCCAGGTTAAAGGCGCAAAACAGCGTCTCGTCCCCATCCCGGCGCTGGAAAGACAGCACTGGACCCGTGACCAGCATGTCCTGCATCGTGCCCTTGGCCAGCGCCGGATGGGCATGGCGCAAGGCAATCACGTGGCGATAATGATGGATCAACGAGGCCGGGTCATCTTCGGCGGTTTGCGCGGCATGGCTCAGATGTTCAGGCGCGACGGGCAGCCAGGGGCGCTCGGCCGTGGAAAAGCCACCATTCTGATTTGAGCTTTCCCAAACCATCGGCGTGCGACAGCCATCGCGCCCCTTGAATTCGGGCCAGAATTCAAGGCCATAGGGATCTTTCAGGTCGTCAAAGGCAACGTCCGCCTCGGCCAAACCCAGTTCTTCGCCCTGATACAGACAGGCCGACCCGCGCAGGCACATCATCAGCGTTGCAAACAGGCGGGCGGCATCGTCAGACAGGTTCCAGCGGCTGATATGACGTTTCACATCATGGTTGGAATAGGCCCAGCAGGCCCAGCCATCGGCGGCCACCTCGGCCACCTTCGCCATGACCTCAGCAATGCGCGCGCCGTCTGGCTGGTCGCCCGACAGCAGCTCAAACGCATAACACATCTGCATCAGATCATCACCGGCAGTGTATTCGCCCAGGATCTCCAGCCCACGCTGTTCATCGCCGATCTCGCCCAAGGCGGCGGCATTATAGGGCTTCATCACAGCGCGTAATTTACGCAGAAAATCAATAGTTTCCGGTTGGTTCTTGTCATAGACATGGCGCTGATAGCCATAGGGGTTCACATCCGGCGCGGTGGCCGAGGTGCGTTCCTCAGGCAACAGCGCCGGGTTGTCGCGCAGCTGGGCGTCATGGGTGTAAAAGTTGATCGTATCCAAACGAAACCCATCCACGCCACGGTCCAGCCAAAAGCGCGCGACATCCAGCAAAGCGGCCTGCACATCCATGTTGTGGAAATTCAGATCGGGCTGGGACTCCAGGAAATTGTGCATGTAATACTGGCGTCGCCGACTGTCCCAATGCCAGGCAGGCCCGCCAAAAATCGACAGCCAGTTGTTGGGCGGGGTGCCATCGGGTTTGGCATCGGCCCAGACGTACCAGCCGGATTTTACATTGTCGCGACTGGCGCGGCTTTCGCCAAACCAGGCATGTTGATCCGAGGTATGTGACAACACGAGGTCGATCATCACCTTCACGCCCA
>Ga0209345_10006172_pt1 | contig 10940 bp, 9 predicted proteins | sample Cruoilmetagenom7_FD_187294 | JGI IMG/M metagenome (GOLD analysis project Ga0209345, IMG submission 187294) | Oil polluted marine microbial communities from Coal Oil Point, Santa Barbara, California, USA - Sample 7 (SPAdes) (version 2) | ecosystem: Environmental > Aquatic > Marine > Oil seeps ...
CGAAAATGTTTATGTGGCCCATGTGGCTTATGGTGCAAGTGATGTGCAAACACTACATACCTTTCTCGAAGCAGAATCTTATCCAGGGGTATCTTTAATCATCGCCTATTCTCCCTGTATCGCCCACGGTATTGATTTGAAAAATAACCATGCGCACCAACAAAATGCCGTTGATTCGGGGCACTGGCCTTTATTCCGTTTTGATCCGCGCAAGGTGGAAAAAGGCAAAAATCCTTTAAAGCTGGACTCCAAACAACCCAAAATGCCGTATCGGGATTTTGTTAAAACAGAAGCGCGATTTAGTATGTTGTGGCGCTCCCATCCGCAGGAAGCGGAGGCTTTATTAGAAGCAGCGCAACATGAAGTGACAGAACGTTACCACCGCTATAAGCAACTCGCGGCGCTTGATTGGGAAGATGAAGCTCCAGAATGGAAACAAGAAAAGGGAGAAGACTAGCATGGCTGATATCACAAGCGAGTACTTGGGAATTAAATTAAAAAACCCGCTGATTGCCTCCTCCTCACCTTTAACCGGTTGTTTGGATAAGGTGCGTGAGCTGGAAGATGCTGGCGTGGCAGCTGTCGTTCTTCCATCCCTTTTTGAAGAGGAGCTAATTGAAGACCAGGAAATGATGCATGGGACGCTTGATTTCCAGGATATTGGTTTTGGTGAGGCCGATAGCTTTTTACCAGAGGCGCATATCTATCAAAGCCACCTGGATCAGTATCTGGAAAAAGCACAGGCTATAAAATCCAGTCTGGATATCCCGGTTATTGCCAGTTTAAATGGACGTTCCCTCAGCGGCTGGTTAGAAAATGCCAAGCTACTGGAAGAGCTGAGTTGCGATGCCTTGGAGCTCAATACCTACCATGTGGCGGCGAATATCACCGATAACGCAGTGGATGTGGAATCGGAATATACCCTGCTCGTAAGTGAGCTTCGCGCAGCGGTGAAGGTACCTATTACAGTAAAGCTAAGCCCTCAGTACAGCTCACTAGGTAATTATATTCAGCAGCTCCGGCAAAACGGTGCGAATGGCGTCGTGTTATTCAATCGTTTTTATCAGCCTGATATAGACCTGGATACCTTAACTTTGGAGCCACGCCTTCGGCTATCGACTTCTGCCGAAGCGCTGGAACGTATTCGTTGGATCGCGTTGTTATCGAAAAAAATAGACCTATCCTTTGCCGCAACCGGTGGCTTTCACAGCGTAGAGGATGTGCTAAAGGCAATGCTGGCGGGGGGGGATGCCGTTTACCTCTGTTCTGTTTTATTGCAGCACGGCCCCTCTCATATCAAAGAGCTATTGGTCGCGATGCAAGACTGGTTGCTGAAAAAGGAGTATGAGTCCATCAGCCAGCTAAAGGGTAGTTTGTGCCATGAACATAGCGACGATGCTATCACCTATGAACGGGGGAATTATCTATCGGTGTTGCGAAGTTACTGATAAACCGAAACCGTTAGGGGGCTAGCGACTGCGTTGCGAAGGTGTGCCTTGTTTTGAAACCAAATATCATCTAGCCATTGCATGGGGCTGCTTGCTGCCTAGAGCCTTTCTCACGCTGTTACGGGGCCTTTCGTTAGTGTCGCTCCTAATCATTAGCGCCACACTCCTGACTCATCTGCTTTAGTCTTATTGCTTGGAGGCACTTTAGGGTCGGCATTCTTTAAGGAAGTTCAGCATAAGTGTTTGTTAATTATATGTAAAACGTATCTTCACGTTTTCTTGCCCCAAGCTTTTTATGGTAAAGATTGGTTACTGTGCAAAATAGCATCGGGATGTTACCTAGACTAGGAATGTAGGAGCGGTCAGTGCGAAAGATGTGTCCTGATCCCATGGAAACAGGTGTTAAGCCAATACAACTATTGATGGTGTTTAGTGGAACAGAGAAGTCACTTAAGGTTACCGATTGATTTAGAGGCGCAGATCTCCGCAAAGGGAGTTGAGGGGATCCCCTGTGTTATAAAGGATTTTTGCACAGGCGGCATGTTAATTGAACTTGTTCAGGATATAGAACGGTTTAGAATGCATTTTGGCCTCGGCGATGAACTGAACATATATGTTCAGGTTCCTACAAAGAGTAGTTTTCATAACCTTCAACTAAAGGCCCGTATTGCGCGGGCAACAAACTCCTCGTTAGGTGTGTCCTTTATAAAACTCGATCAAGCGGCGTTACAAGCGCTTGAGAACTACAACCGTCATGTGGAAAGTAGTAAGGCGTTAAACAAACCCCAAAGCGTTAATGAAAATACCCAGCGCGTCTACGCACTTTGTACACGCTGCGCTGGAGATAATGTCACAGCGCTGATGCAGAGTTTTTTTCCTCAGGTTGATAGCGCTCTGATGGGCGGCGCCGATGCAGCCAAAAATAACATGGTGCAAGGCTCGTTTTTGGCAGCGGCAAGAGAGCTAAAGGCTAAGCGAAGAGAAATCATCACTGGATTTAGTAAAAACGTGGCCCTTCGGTTTGATGAAAGCATTGGGGTTCATGAAGCCGTCCCTTCCTCCAATATACACTCCGTTACTTCTGATAAGCTTGAAATAGTCGGCAAAGAAGACTTTGAGGGATGGTTGGTTAGTAAAATTATTATTGCACGTGCCAATGATAAGTATTCTCAGCAGCTGCTTGAACTAAAAATAAGGTATTCAAAATTATTGGGAAGGGACTTTAGCGATCAGGAAATGCCTGTATCTCCAAATGTTTTTTGTGATGCCTTTTCCGAATGTTTTTCAAATCTCTCTGTGGAAACGGTGACAGAAAAAGTAATATTTAATGTATTTGAAAGCGCATTTATCAACAACCTTAGCGTTATTTATGATGAAATAAATAGCATTCTCATTAATAGTGGGATATTGCCTGAGATTGGTACTGAGGAAATCCGCAGGTATAAAGCAGCCGAGGCTAAAAGTTCAATTCCGGTAAGGGTTAAAGAAGCATCTCAAGCTGGAAACTCCGCGTGTGAGCCAGATGTTAGTGAGCTTTGCCCAGAAGCCTCTGACGGCAATAATTTAGCAGCGAACCCCGCTCTTTTAAATACCAGCGATGCTCATTTAGGGGCGACTCATCTTGATCAAAATCAAGTTGATCCAGGCATACAGCCATCCGTACAGAAAGAAAAGTTAATTCCAGTTGGTTCTAGCGCAACAAATGAAGAGTCTTTTGACTCGTCTTTTTCCGAGCACTTGCGATTCCGAAATATTATCGGCAGAGAGCAATTCGACCGCCAACAGAAAATAGCCAGGGACGCGTATAAAACGGTACAGAACCTTTTAGAAATTTCTGAACTGCAGATAGATATAAACAGTATGCCTAAAGAAGGGGGGCAACAAGAAGAGCCTGCTAGCCCGATAAACCACAAAGTCCTCAGTCAGGAAGAAGTGTTAACTGTACTGGATGAGGCGCAGAAATCTCTTAAGATGGATGGTCGACCCGATAAAGTTGTTACAACAACACAGCTTTTTGAAGAAAATAGCGACTCAAAATTATGCGATGCAGATTTAACGAAGTTTAAGAATATCGATAGATTGTTTGAAGCAATGTTGGTGGTTTTGAATAATAAAGAAATTTCAAGCAGCCTCGAGAAGTTGAAGATACCCTTAAGTAAACTTATATTTACGGATGAATCGTTTTATGAAAATCAGATTCATCCGGCGCGTCTTTTGATTAACCGGGTTGCCGAGCTTGATGAGGGGGGCGGAGTTAGAAATACTAAAACATTCAAGGAGATAGATCGAGTTATCGCTTCCGTTATCGATGATTATGGGCGTGAAGAGAGCGTTTTTGATTCCGCACTTGAAGAAGTTAATAAGCTGGTAGAAGTTAAGAAAAGAATTTACCGTAAAAATATTAATCGCGTTACTGAATCATGTAATGGTCAGGAAAAAATAAACGGTGCGAAAAAAACCTGCTTATCTATGATTGATGGTTTTTCGACGGACGGGAAAATATTGAAAATAATCCTGGTGCTCCTCGAAGCGGGTTGGAAAGAAGTTATGATGCTGTCCTTGCTTAAGCCTGAGGGGAATGGCTGGGATAGCTGCGTACAGGTATTAGAGAAGAGTGTTGGGTTTTATTTGGGTGATGTGCAACAAGGAAGAGAGAGCTTTTATAAAGAAGTGTGCGGCCGTATAAAGGCCGTTAAAGTGGATGATTCAGATAGCGATAATCTCTTTTCCAAATATAAAATGTTTTTAGAAACTTATGGGAAAAAATTAGAGTATGTTGCTATAGAAAATATAGTGAATCTTTTTGTTACAGAAGAAGATCAGTCTCGCTTACAATTTGATAAGATAAATGCAGAATATATTTGGAAAGAACACCCAGATTTAAGGAAGCCCCTGGTTCGCGCGCAGAATATTTCGATCGGTGATTGGGTTAGCTATAAAAATGGGAACGATAAAGAAGAGAGTCGGCGTCTGCGTTTGGCATGGATGAACGACTCCTATACAAACTATGTTTTTGTTAATCAGCAAGGAATAAAAAACCTGGAACTATCTCTTATTGATTTAGTGCGATTTTTTAAAGATCAAACAATGAGTATTATTCGGGATAACGATACTCCGTTGGTGGAGCGCGGCCTTGAAAGTATGGTGCAGCAGGCCTACAGCACGCTGCAGCATCAAGCCATTCACGATCAATTGACAGGGCTTGTCAACCGGAGAGAGTTTGATAGACAGGTTGCAGAAATAGTGCTGGAGGGAAAGGCCTCGCAAAGTGAGCACGTGGTGTGTGCCATCAACTTGGATCAGTTTAAAGTGGTCAACAATACCTGCGGTTTAGATGCAGGAGATCAATTACTAAAAGATATTGCTGAAATTCTTATTCAGTGGATGCCACAAAACGGCACGGTTGCCAGATTGGGCAATGATGAATACGGTTTGATTGTTCGCGATGCAAACGAGGCGGAGGCTTATCAAATTGTTGATAATCAGATGCATGCAATTGAGTATTTTCGTTTCTCCTGGGAAGATAAAACATTTTCCGTAACCGCAAGCGCTGGATTGTTCATAGTTAATGACAAGGCCGACTCTGCCCATTATGTGATTAAATCTGCGAATGAGGCGCTGATAAGCGCCAAAGATGCGGGTCGAAATCGTATTCAGGTGTTTAGCGAAGCGGATGATCAACTATTGGAACGCCAGGATATCATGCAATGGGTTACTCGCCTTAATCAGGCGATGGATGAGGATAAGTTGCACTTGCGCGGTCAGAAAATATCGTCGATTCGTGACCCTTCCGCTACTTCCCACTACGAGGTATTGCTATCTGTAGAAAGTGAAACGGGGGAGATGCTTCCGCCAGCTGATTTTATTCAAGCGGCGGAAAAATATAACCGTATGCAGGCGATTGATCGTTGGGTTATCAAGAATGTTTTTGAGTGGTTAGACGAACATAAAGCCCACCTGGATGAGTTTAGTGGGCTTGCTATTAACTTATCTGGTCATTCGATGAATGATGCTGAGATGCTGGAGTATATATTTGAACTCTTTGTGAAGTTGAAGGTTCCTAGAGACAAGGTTCTATTTGAGGTAACAGAGACAACTGCGATCGCCAACCTGGATGATGCTGCGGATTTTATTCGGGAGATGCGTAGTATAGGGTGCCGGTTTGCCCTGGACGATTTTGGCGCGGGACTATCTTCTTATGGGTATTTGAAGCACTTGCCCGTTGATTATGTAAAAATTGACGGTATTTTTATTAAGGATATTGTTAACGACAAAAGTGATTACGCAATGGTTAAGTCCATTACTGAGATGGTGAAATTTCTCGGAATGAAAACCGTTGCAGAGTACGTGGAGAATGATGAAATTCTCGAGTTGTTAAGAGGTATCGGCGTAGACTATGCGCAGGGTTATGGAATACAAAAGCCTATACCTTTGGATCAGGTGTTAGACATCGGGGGTGATCAGCGAGACATTGCAGCCCTATATTAGATTCGAAGAGTGTTTCGACCTTCCCATACTCTGGCGGCTAAAGCCAAACTTTCCTGTTGCGAACTGGCCTTATTCATAAGGAGCACTACCACTGCCAGTGTTGCGATAATTGCAGCTTCGCCATAGTGTGATTTTTCAGTTCCGCGCCATACACGGCGTAATTTATCTATTTTAAAGTCTGCCTCGTTACTGGCACGCGTGCCCATCAACGATTCCCACTCTTGATCATAAAGAGAATTGCTCTGCACTGCTTGCACCAAGCAACGCGCATCGGGTTTTCTTTCTACTTCTCCCCCCTCACCCTTAAAAACAGCCATGCTTTGGTAACCAAGTTGTTGAGCGGCTTCTTGGTGTGAGGCGCGATAAGATGGGTGGAAAATGCTGGTCAATAGGTGAGGAGAGTTACTGGGGTTGGCCAATCGTACCAGGGTGTGAATCGGGGAGCGCACACCGAGTACAGATCGCATTGCGATTAGCCTGTCTAGCGGGCCGCAGAAATCTTTTAGCTCCATATAGGCAAAATTATTTTTTGCTAAAGACGCCTGGGCGGCTTCGGTGGATTTGCATGGAGTAATGCCTAGTTCATAGAGCACCGTATCACTGTATAAGCGGTTCGGCGTGTGCTCATTCGCACCGTGCATAAATACCGGAATACCAAAGTCGGCCAATGCCAACGCGACGAGAATATACCAGTTGAGCTGTTTGTGTTTGCCTGCGTAACTCGGCCAATCTATGTCAGCATTGATTGTGGGCAATGTGTTTGCGGTGTATTCGCGGGTGGCTCTGGTGAAACCCACTAGCTCTTCGGTGGTTTCTTCCCGTACGCGGATAAGAAGAAGGAAGGCGCCAATTTGGGCATCTTCCACCTCCTTATTTAAAATCATTTTCATCGCTCCGTAAGCCTCTTCTTCCGTGAGCGAGCGACCGCTGCGCTTTCCTCGGCCAAGAATGCGCACATATTGTGCAAAGGGGTGTTCTGTATAGGGGACTTGTGTCATGGTTTGAGGTCAAAATCGTGAGGGTTACAGGCAATTAGGCGGTTTAGGCAGTCCCGCAATTTTACTGGCGAGTTTCGCTGGGCTGCCTGGAAAAAGTTTCAGCAGGTAAATGCTACGGCCTTTGTCAGTGCCGAGCCGGTTGGCAACGAGTTTAACCAGGGGGCGCATTGCGGGCCCATGGTCAAAGCTTTGGTAAAACTCCCGAACAAGATGGATGACTTCCCAGTGTTGGGTGTTGAGCGCTATATTGTCATTCTCGGCCAATATTTCAGCAACTTCGGGCGACCAGTCGGAAAGGTTTCTTAGAAACCCCTCAGGGTCTAGTTCAGGTGTGTTTTTCATCTTGATGACTTATGTGCAGAGTCCAGGGGCCGTTGTTAAACCCAGTTATACGTATTTTGATGCTTGACCACAAGGTTCACAAAACCTTCGTAGGAGATGAGGGTGACCTGGGGGGTAGCGCTAGCTGGGATCCCCCTTGCGAGTATGTCGTCTTTTAAAGCATAAAGCTTCCCTGAATAAAGTAGCCGCTCCAGAGGAATATTTATTTCAGCATCGACGAGCGCGCCATAAACACCATTAGCAAGTAACAATAACTCGTCGCCCTCACCCATTAGATCGATAAAGCTTTGGATGTGATGAAGGCTATGGGGGTTTATTGAAAGTGTGTGAAGTGTGCTCATGGTTTAAAAGCTGAGAATGTGATCTTGTTCAGAAAATAAAATCTGTAGAGAAGGATTGTCTAGAGTATGTACTTTTATAAGTGGTTTGATGTTTTTAAGCCCTCGACTGAGTAGAGATTGCTCGCAGGCAAACACCTTGTTTACCTCGTACAGTTCAAGCGCGCCAAGGATTGCGCCAATGCTTTTCCTTTCTAGCAAAGAAGAGCTCTGTTGAGGTAGAAGCTGATACACGCCATCCCCCTTAAAGAGCAGGGAAATGTCCTGTCCAAAGGCGGCACTGGCGAGCGCGGCATCCAGGGCCTCCTTGGCGGCAAAGGAGCCGTAGGGTGGTTTATGGCTGATAAATAAAAGCTTTTTTTGCATTTTGTCAAAGTGCCTGTTTCAGGAGCCAAAAGTGATAAGGCGATCAGACTCTATTGCGGCATCCATAAGCTGGCCAAGCCCAGAGAGTATAAAAGGGGCTTGCATGGAGTACCCGTCTTTTTCGTAGCGTTTTGCTTCGTCTTCGTCAAGAACACCTCTGCGTAGGGCGGAAGCAATGCAAACAATCAGCTCGACCTGATGAGAGGATGCGAGTGTCTTCCAGGCTTCGTAAAGATCGATTTCGTCTTGGGGTGGGGTGTTTTGGTGGTTGGCGTTTAAAACCCCCTCACCGTAGAAAAAAACGCGCTTTACACCGTGTCCTTTGGAGAGAACCGCCTCAACAAACTTGTAAGCGGAAAATGCTGCTTGGTCAGTGTAGGGCGCGCTTAATACTGAAACGGAAAAAATCATAATTTGGGCAACGAATAAAAAGAGCCCCAAAAGGAGCTCTTTTTATTCGATATGTTAGTGAGTCGATTACTAATCTCTACTGCCGCCAAGGAAGCTAAGCAAAATCATAAAAATGTTGTATAGCATGACGTAAAGGGTGACGGTTGCAGAGATGTAGTTAGTCTCGCCGCCATGAATAATGGCGCTGGTTTGCCACATGATCAAACCGGAGGAGAGAAGAAGAAACATGCAGCTCACGGCGAGGCTCAAGCCGGGAATATTCAAGAAAACACTGGCGATACCTGCAATAAAGGCAACCAGCATGCCGGTCATTAGAAAGCCTGTCATAAAACTCAAGTCTTTCTTGGTAACAAGAACATAACCAGATAGAGTGAAAAATATTAAGCCGGTGCCGCCCAAAGCCATAAGAATGGGCTCGTAGCCGGAAACACCGAGATAGAAATTAATAATTGGCCCAGCTGTAAAACCTAACCAACCGGTTAATGCGAAGACAGAAACCAAACCCCAGGCGGAGTTTTTGGTTTTCTCAACGACGAATAGCAGTACAAAGTAGGGCAGCAGTGTCCATAATCCCATATAGGGCACTTCTAGAATCATAGCTGCACCCGCAGTCGCGGCGCTAAATAGGATGGTCATAGAAAGAAGCATATAGGTGCTTCTCAGGACTTTACTGGTTTCTAACTCGGATGCTTGCTCTCTGCCGAGTGTAAGCTCTTGTTCTTGCATGGTTTTAACTCTCCAGGTGTGTATTAACTTAAATCAAACTCTTTTTAAGCGTGTATTCACAATATTAGGGTTTTTTTGCGCTAGATCAAGGGTTTTTTGCGAATAGTTTGGTGTGGCTCGATAAATAATGTGGACTTCCTATTTAAGGCTTGATTGACGCCTTGTCTGTTTGCCCATATCCCGGCTTAGTTATTGACTTGGTGAATAAATCAGGTATTCTTTGCGCCTTCTCTTAGGAGGGGTGGCTGAGTGGTCGAAAGCGGCGGTCTTGAAAACCGTTGAACCTCGCGGTTCCCAGGGTTCGAATCCCTGCCCCTCCGCCATTTTCTGTTGAATCTCCTTTCTTCCTAAGTCTAATGATTTTGGTTTCCAATCCGTGGCTTTCTCGCGCCTTTTTAGAAGCCTCCTTGATCGTTCTGGCCTATCCCATATTCTTGGTCTATATCTTGACTGCGCGATGATCGTCTAACTTTTGTTGGACTGGTCGGGTTTCAGTAAGCGCATTTTTCCAATTTTCTGATATATTGCCCCTCTTATCTGATTACGCTGGTGTTATGCAGAATGATGACTAAAGATTTGGCCAAATTAACCTTAGGCCGTCAGTTGGCATTGGTTTTTGTGCTGTCGCTTATGACAAGCAATGGGCATGCAGCCTGGAAGGATAAGTCGGATCCTCTGGAAGGTTTTAATCGCGCGTCCTATTGGCTAACTGAAGAGCTGGATCAGTTGATTTTCCGCCCCGCAGCGGTAGTGTATGACCGTGTAATCCCGGGGGCAGGGCAGACTTTGGTTGCTAATTTTTATGGTAACTTGCTTGAGATTCCGTCGTTCTTGGGTGATGTTCTGCAAACTAAATGGGGTATTGCCGGACAGGGTGCGAGCAGGTTTTTTATCAATACAACCCTTGGGGCGGCTGGACTCTTTGATGTGGCGACTCGGCTAGGAATTGAGCGCCATAAAGAAGATATGGGGCAAAGCATGGGGTATTGGGGGGTGCCGCCTGGACCATACTTGTTTATTCCGCTGTTGGGGCCAAGTACCGCTCGTGATAGCGTTGGGCTTTTTGTGGATTTATTTCTAACGCCTTATCGTTACCTGGATGCAATGTCAGTACGGAATACGCTCTATGGCATCGACCTGGTTCAAAAGCGCGACAAGCTTCTTGAGGCAGAGAAGCATATTCTGGGTGATAAATACGTGTTTATGAGAGATTTTTATCTTAATTATCGCGAAAGGTTAATTAGGGATGGTGTTGAGCTTGAGTCTGAAGAGGCAGACTTTGGGGATGATTTTGAAGAAGAGTTGGAGGATTTTGAATAGGTATTTATGCTTGCAGCTGCAATATCACTACTCGATCACTTTTTTTATCACTGTGCCTGCCTGGTAGATATGACGGTCATTTATGGGGTCGACGCGCACTACTTCTGTTACGGCGCTAAAGGGTGTTTGGTTTGACTGGGTGGCTGGAATGGTTACATGCAGGTGGTCGCCGATTTTAAGCTTTTTTGTTGTTTCAATCAGAATGCCAGCACCGCTTAAGTCCCTGCAAAGTCCTTCGTATCGCTCTGAACTCTTATTTAATGTAAAGAGTAGGGGTGTTGAAACCTTTACTCGTACATAGTTTCGTTTTTCTTCATAATCCCTGCTGACCTGTATCATTCAATCCGCTCCTTGTGGAAAGAAATTTCAGTGAGTATAACAGAGCTTATTGAGATCGCTAGCAGGTTGTTGAAATTCTACTTACTTGGCCACCTACTACTCATTTGCACGTGTAAACTCCGCTTTTTCGCGTGATTTTGCCTTGTATCTGACTCAATTCAGCG
>Ga0209345_10006173_pt1 | contig 10940 bp, 8 predicted proteins | sample Cruoilmetagenom7_FD_187294 | JGI IMG/M metagenome (GOLD analysis project Ga0209345, IMG submission 187294) | Oil polluted marine microbial communities from Coal Oil Point, Santa Barbara, California, USA - Sample 7 (SPAdes) (version 2) | ecosystem: Environmental > Aquatic > Marine > Oil seeps ...
AATATCATTAAACCCGCCTAAAAAATAATTAATAGGAGTCCAGTTTTCTTTAATATTGGGAAGTGTCTTGTTTAAAAACAATTGATCTCTGTATGAAAGTATTGAAGAAATAATTCCATCCGACTCTCTAATCTGGTTAAATTTTCCTAGTTCAAAAAATAAAAAATAACCTAAAATCGTAAATATTCCTAAAATAAAAATACTAAGGAGGTATTTTAGTTTAACACTCTTCATTTTAATAAATAAAAAAGCCAATGAAACAGCTCCTAACCCTAAATAAATAGCCTTAGTCCCTACAATAAAGCAAACAATAAAAACAAATATTGATTTCCACTTAATAAAATATTGCGCTTTATATTTATATAAAAAATAAAATAGGGATAAAATATAAAAATACGAGCTTGTTGAAGAAGATCTTAATAATCCATTATATCCAAAACGACTAAATCGATAGGTTTCAAAAACTGGAATTTGTGCTAAAAATCCTATTATTATTAAAATACTATTAACAATAATAATAATTTCAAAAACCCTAAAAAGGAGTAATTGGGTCTTATTATTTAAACCATACCGATTAAAATAAAGGAAAAGCAATAATGGAAAAATATATTTTATTCCTAGTATAATTATGGCTAACGAAAACCCATTAGGAACAAAAATCTGGCCAACACAAAAACATAGGCATAATCCTGCAATGGAAAGTACGTTAAATATCTTTTTATTTCTAGTAAGTACAGCAATCGTTAAATAAACGAATACAATAAACTTAATCGCACTTTGAACTCTCGTTTCTCCTCCTGAAAAATCAATTATTTTTCCATAGGCTTCAGAGCAAAAAAAGATAACAAGTAATAGTATTATAAAATATTCTTTTATAATATTAGCCCCTTTTAATATACTAATGATCTTTTTCATCATTAAGGTATTTATCTTACTGAATTGTTAAAATGCTTCCTCTTGATCTAAAAAATAGAAAGTAAAGGCATAAAACATCCAAGCTTGAGCCCACCGCATAAAAGGTATTTTAGAATTAAATAATCTGTTTTTTTGATAGTAAAAATATCCTTTATTAGATTGCATATTACAAATTGTCCACTTTAACACCCTCTGTACTAATTCTATATTTTGATTTAAGACTTCTAATTTTTGTAAAGTTACAATTAATTGAGCAGGAGCATGAATATCTATAGGGTACATAGAATTATTATAATATTTTGGGATTCCCTCTTCTGTAAAAAAAGTATTGATATAGTAATCTAAACCTAACTCAATATAAGCACTAAATTGATTGTCCTTAGAAATTTTTTGATAAGTAAAAATACATTCTAAATTATACCCTGTATGAAAATTATCTACCCATTGATGATACAGTAGAGTTCCATAAGACCAAGCTCCATTGGTTTGTTGAAAATCGCAAACGTATTTAATAGCTTTTTCTGCTTCTGAAAGAAGTTTTTCTTCTTTGGTATATTCATAAACCTGACATAATAATTTTGCTCCTAATAAAGAGGCGTTAAAAACTTGCGTTTTATCAATAGGTGAGTACGAAAACGAAAAATTCCCTTTTGCATTGTAGGTTCTATTTAAATCATTAAGAATAAAAAAAGATGTACTAATAACAACCTCTAAATATTTTTTATCTTTCGTTATTTTATATGACTCTATTAATGCTTCAGCAATAAAAGCAGTTGCAACGACTGTTGGAGTCCCTTTGGGTTGAAAAAATGCGCGAGCTTGCCAATCAAAATTATATCCCCAACAAGCCCCTGAGTATCCTTCTGTTTGCAAGTTTATTAATCGATTAGAAAGCTCTTTTATTTGAACAAGGTATTCTTCCTTTGGGTCTTTTATATATAAATTACAATATCCTCGTAAAAAAAGACCAAGGCCTTTAGGGTTATGCCCTTTTTTTACAAAAGTTATTTTTCTAAAGTTGATAGGACTTCTTTTAAAGAGCTGAATCCAGGCCAATCTAAAAAACCTGTTTTTCGACAAAAAAGGAATCGCCTGAAACATTTTACTGTTTAAACCATCATAAGGGTCCCAACCTTTATAATTTTCTGACTCGCAATAAGACTTTAGTTTTATAAAACTGTCTTTATATGTGTCCATTACTATTTTCTTTCTATTATTATTACATCTAAAAAAATTGCTCCGCCTCAAGAAGCTTTCTTAATGCTAAAGTTATACTTTAATGTTTTGAATTAAAAATACATGCTTTCCTCGTGTCGTTTTTGGAATCTCATTAACGATCTTAACAGTTACGGCGAGTTTATTATCTACTGATTTTATAAACTTATTTATAAAAGGTTCCTCATTAAATACGGCGTTCTCAGCTAATGTAATCCTAATTAGCAATACTCCTATTTTATTTTGCTCTAACTGAATTTCTTTAATGATTGAAAATTCTGAAAAGTGTTGACCAAAAATAAACGCAGTTAGGGAAACCTTTGTTTGATCATTTAAAAAAATATAATCTTGTTGTCTTCCATAAATTACACTGAAACTCTTTCCTTTAAAGCCACATTTACAAGTTGTTTCTAAGGCATATTCAGCTTCATCTCCAGTATCATATCTAATAAGTGGCATTACAGTATTGTCAAATCCTGTTGCTATAATTCTTCCTTTTATTCCAGGTTCAGAAATAAGTTTACCATCATCGCCTAATAACTCCTCATATCCGTAAAAAGGGAAAATATGTAAATTATCAGTATAGGGACAATTCCCAGCATGAACCAATCTTTCCGAATGTCCATAAAAGTTAGATATTTTTGTGTTAAAAAAGGAACTGAATAATTGTTGATCTTCTTTATATAGTGCTTCTGAACCTAAAAAAGCAGCTTCAATGGTACATTTTAATTTGATTTTCGATTTTTGTGCTAGCCACACAAAGTTTTTCAAAGCAAAGGGATATGCATGAATAAATCTAGGGTTAAATTTATTTATTTTAAGAATAATATCATCAATGTTGTCTTTGTTTAATAAATAACAAGAAATAGCAAATTTGTTTTCTATAGCTTGATATTCATATAGGCTATTATTAGCAAGAGATTCTCCACGAATCATTAATATTTTATCTCCCTTTTTATAACCAAATTTTTCCCAATACCAATCATAGTGAGCTTTTTCTTTAGGCCTAGAAATATTTTTTTCTATAAAAAACTCAAATGGAGTACCACTTGATCCTCCTGTGTTGGTTTTAATTCTATTTAAATTATTAGAATTTACGAAATCATTAAAATGTTTCCTTAAAGTAGTTTTATCCATTACTGGAAAGTCTCCTATTTTTTTGAAATTTTTATTCTTATAATAGTTTATATTTTCAGAAACAAAGGTAAGTTGCTCATTAAGCAATTTATTTGTGTCATCAGGACCAAAGGTTTTTATCCTTTTCATATAAGTATAATAAAACTTTCCATGTCTTATTCTAGTGGGTATTAAACTGTATAATTTCCCTAGTAGAAACTTTATAAAAAAGGGTAAGTTCTTGTAGACTTTTAAAAATGGGTATAAACTATCTTCAAAACTCATAAAAATTAAATATTTAATAGGTTCATACTATATTATTAATATAAAGCAATCAATTCTTTATAAAGAGTTTCAAATTTTATAATGTTTTTTTCCCAAGAAAATAAATTATAGGTCTTATCTATTAAAATATTTTCATTAAAATCGGCCTCTAAAGCTGTTTTAATTTTTAAGGATAACTCTTTAATATCGTTTCCTACATATTCTTCGCCAATATAAACTCCATAATCTTTTTTAAACTCCTTTACAACTTTATCATAACCAATTATAGGTTTTCCATACGATAAGGCTTCAATATAAACAAGTCCAAAACTTTCACTCGTACTTGGAACAACTAACAAGTCACATTGTAAATATCTCTTTTTAATTTCTTCCCAAGAAAGTCCATTGTATTTTTCTATAGGGAAAGAAAAATTGTTTTCGTTGATATATTTTATACCCAGTTCATTAACAATGACAACCGCTTTTGTTTCTTCTCGTAATAAAGGATCTATTTCTATAGCTTGCAACAAGATGTCTAGTTGTTTTCTTTTAATTGTTTCTGAAATACCATTAAAAAAAATTATTTTTTTATTAGATGCCTCTAAATTAATTGAATCTTGAGAAGGGATTACATTTATAGGGTTTTTAATTTTAACCAATTTATTTTGATGATTAAAATTATACTTCATATTTTGACTATATGAATAATCTGAAATGTAAATAATTTTGTTTGCAATCTTTAAATTTTCATTACAAATTTGATTGTTCATCGAAGATTCAAAATTATAATACTGCCAAAATCCGTGGTCTGTAAATACAACAGGGGTCTTACTCTTTAATAATTGTAACGCAATTCCTGAAGTATTAAAATAAGAGTGTATATGGATTACATCGAAGCTGTTCTCTTTTAAAATAGTCTTCAGCCTCGAATATTGATATATTAATATGACTTTTTTAAATAAAGATAAATTTGAAGCTTTCTCATGAAAAAAAAGGTGAAGGTATTTAAGAATAGTCAAATACGAAAGCAGGTTGTTCCCAATAACATTAACTCGATTTTTTGAATATTTTTTACTTAATTTATGATACCAAAGTGTTGTTTCGTTTCCTCTCTCAGAAAAAATAGTAGAAAATCCTTCAATATGTGTTGCTATTCCTCCTGAAATCTTACCCCCAAATGTTAAGGGAATAGTTCCTAATACTAATATCTTCATACGCTAATGTAATAATAATTTTTCCTCAAAATATTTATTCTATTTTAGTATCTACCCTAAATTAATTTCTTTGTTAAGTTAAAACAGTAAAAAAAAGAAAGAAAAGCAATTCCTTGAGATAAAAAGATAGTCTCAGTCATGCTTGCAATCGATATTATTAAAAGAAACGTTATTTGATTATAATCGTTTTGTTTTTTGGCATGATATGCAAGACTTCCCAAAACACATAAAAAAGCAAGCAATAAAGGTATGCCTCCGCTTATTAAAAGTTCTAAATAGGTGTTATGTACATTGTACCTTTTTTCAAAAAATAAATGATGCCCTTCTTTTTTATATTTTTCGAGTAAAACTTTTCTATTAGATCCTGTTCCATATCCAAAAATAGGTTTCATGGAAATTAAATCTACAGCATCTTTCCATAATAATAGCCTTCCATCTTCTTCAGGAGAATTGTTTTTAATCTCCTCTTTGTCATTATACTTATACTCCTTTTGATACCCAAACGTAAATTGTATTCTTTCTTTAACTATTGGAATACTCCAAGATAAATATCCTACTAATAATAAAACAGAAAAATAACCTATAAGCCAATATCTTTTAAGTTTTTTCTCTTTTGTTTTTAGATCCTTTACAATAAAAAGTAGTAGAATGATAAATAATAGAATGTAGCCTATTCTACTACCATAAAGTACAATAGCTAATCCTTGGATTAATAATGTTAATATAAGTGTCTTATGGGACTTTATTATTGCTTTACCTTTATCTAAGAGAAAACCAATAGAAAGTATTGTATACATGGAGATATAAGTGGGGTGTTGATTAAAAAGTTCTAAAAAATCATATCGATAAAAGAAATACCAATTAAAATCACTCCCTTCTATTGTTCTTATTGTTTGTCTATAGAGCGCATTTAATAAGCAAAGACAAAATAGAATACTAAGAGAATAAATAAATAGTCTCTTTATTATAAATCGTTCCTTTTCTTTAAATGGTTTAATTGTTAAAAAAACCAATGGAAACAATAAAAATGATATTTGTTTTGAAACTTCTTTTAACCCTTGAGATGTGTCTAATGAATACATAAGGCCCAAAAGAAGAAGTAAAAAAAGGAGTGTTAAAAAATGAATTTTTTGAAGCTTCAAAAAAAAATTAAAATTTAGTTCTCTAAAGTTAATCAACCAAAAAAACAAAAATATCCCTATGGCTATAGAAGTGGTCGCTATAGAAAAAACATACCCAATTGAAGCAATTGAAGCACCATATACTAAAAGTAATCTCTTATTAATTAACTGTTTCATCTTTATTTTTAAACGACTTTGCTTTGTTTATTTCATTATGTTTTTTACTAATCAAAATAATAATAATAAAATGTAATCCAACAATTCCACTTTCAAAAAAATGCCCTGCAGTAGCTATTATAAAAAGTAAGCTTAAACCAAAATATATTTTGAAATATTTGTTAAATGATAATAGATTAAAAAGTTTATAATAAAAATAAAAGTAAAGGACAAACCCAAAAGCACCAAAAAATAAAAACAAATCTATTAATCCCATTTCAATATAATGTGATACTACATCTTGTCCTCCAAAAAAGATATTAGGAAGCGACCAATAATCAAAAATTAATGGTTCTAATTTTTCTCTTAAAAAAGTGTCCCTCCCATTAAGAGAAGCACTTATTAAACCATCTCTTCTATAATAATATAAAAATACATTCCATGAATTCATTATTATACTATTAATAATATTACTAAATAGAAAATATCCTCCTGCTGCTATAAATATTCCAAAAGCAATAATATTTTTTAATGAAACCCTTTTAAATAAATGAAATACTAATAATAATGCAATAAATAAATAAACCGCTTTTGTTGCAACAAATAAAGATGATATTAGAACGATCCAAAAAAAGTATTCCTTTATGTTTAAATAAAATCTCCTATAGTAAATCGTTGCAAGCGCAAAAATAAAAATAAATGAGGCTTCATTTTGAGCAAATATTAAGCCATTATACCCAAACCTATAAACTCCTGTATATGTTTTTAAATAATCAATTTCTAAAAGCAATCCTATCCCTATTAGAATTCCATTAATAATAATAATCAGCTTATAATACTTAAATAATTTTACTGAATACTTATTATAAATAAGAACATCGATAGCTAATAAATAAATAATAAAAGGAAATAAGTACTTAAAAAGAGAATTAAAATTTTCTGCAAAATTAAGGTCTGAAAACTTTAAACTTAGAAAAAACTGCCCTATCAAAAAACAAGAAACCAACAAGAGTATGGCAATAAAAACATATGCTTTTTGTTTTTTTAATGTAATTAAAGAATAGGCTAATACAAAAATTTCAAAGAATCCTTTTAATATAGCACTGTATCTATAAAATCCTGATCCGCTTCTATATAATATTTTTCCTAGTCCGTCTGAAAAGTAAAATAAAACGAAAAATATAATTAATAGCCCTAAAGCAAATTTATAAAGGGTTTTATTATTTATAAATAATCTACTCATTAGAAAAAATATTTTTCATTTCTTTAATTCCAAACCATGAATAAACCCCTATTTTTTTATACACAAAATAACTGCCTGCTATGGTCCATAATGATAAGCCTAAGAAACTTGCAAGTGCAATTCCTTCTGCTCCATAAAGTTGTACAAAAATAAGTGCAAATATTAATTTAAATACAAAAGTAATAACTAGGATATTTTGAAAGATTTTTTGATGATTTGTCATCTGTAACAATAAACTAACTGGTCCAAAAATACTGTTTATAAATTGACCTCCAGCTAATAGTAATAATATCTTCCAGCCCGATTTAAATTCGTCACCAAAAAAAGTTAATAATGTTTCGTGAAAAAAGAGAATAACAATAAGTGGGATTAACAGCATAGGAAATACCAACATAAAGTTTTGAGTAAGTACTTTTTGAAGTTTGTTCATATCTCTTTCTGCATAAATCTCAGAAATTCTTGGAGCAAGAAAGGCATTAAAGGATGTAAACCCAAATGAAACTAGTGTTGCTAATTTTAAAGCAATACTATATACACCAGCATCTATTTCATCTAAGAAGATATCTATTAAAATAAAATCTACCCAAATTAATGTGATGATAATAATAGACGCAAAAAAAAATTCCTTCGATGACATAAAAATCGAAATCATCGAATATTTTTTTACTTCATTGATTTCATCATCATTAGAAAGGTTGTTTATTTTTTTATTTAAAATAAAAAAGGACAATATCCCATTTACAAATAAACTTGCTAAATATAAATAAAGGATCCCTTCTGACTTTTCGAAATATATTGGCAATAAAAATAATATTACGGTAATAAAATGCTTAGAAAATTGAATGAAAAAACTATACCATTCAGCTTCTTTCATGCCTCTCAATACAGCGCTATTAATATCAACAAATATATTAATCATTACACCCAATGTTACAAAAAGAATAAGCACATAATCAAAATACCAATACAAAGAAGTTCCTATTAATAAAAAAAGCACAGAAAACGGAGCAATATATTTAATGCATATTTTATTATATATTGTTTTTATTTCCTTGTGTTTCTTTTCACGCAATAAAACAGAAACATGCTTTACTAAAAAAAAATCTAGACCTAAATAAAAAAAAGTACTTAATATGATTGTATAAGTCATGAATAGAGCAAAGACTCCATTTCCACTTGCTCCAAATTTTTTAGCAATTAAATACGATAAAAAATAGCTAGAAAGAGCTCCTAAAACCTTTATTACAGTAGATGCTATACCCTTAGAAAGAATATTATCCTTACCTTTAAAAAGTGTTTTAAAATTCATTTTCTAAGAATTTATCAGGAAAATAATACTACTTTATCTTTTAATTCAAAACACCACAAAAATCTAATATTTGTTTCGTTTTATCTATCGCTAATGTTTTAAATTCTGAATGAGAAACTAAAAACACTATAATATCTGCTTGCTGTAAAGCTTGATTGATGTCTATAAGTTTTCTTTTTTCATTCGAAGCTAAATTAGGCTCTACGTCTAAAATTTCAAACCCTTGTCCTTGCAGTGTTTCTGATACATACAGCGCAGGAGATTCTCTTAAATCATCTATATCTGGTTTAAAAGCAAGTCCCATACATGCAATGATTGGATCTCTTTTATTTTCTATTTTAAATGCAAGTGCTTTATTTTTAACTTTTTCTAAAACCCATTCTGTTTTATAAGTATTTGCTTCCCTAGATTTTTTAATCAATGGGCTTTCATCGGGAAATTCAGAAACGATAAACCATGGATCTACAGCAATACAATGGCCACCAACTCCTGTGCCTGGGTTTAAAATATTAACTCTGGGGTGTTTGTTAGCCAAAGCAATCATGTCCCATACATTTATTCCTGCTTTATCACAGATAATAGATAATTCATTAGCAAATGCTATCTGATTATCTCTTGATGCATTTTCAACTAACTTCACCATTTCGGCTGTTTTTGCATTGGTTGGATGTAGTGTTCCTACGACAAAATGTTTATAAAAAGCAATTGCCTTTTCTGTTGAAGCTTCATTGATTCCTCCAATTGCTCTATCATTATGTTTTAATTCATGAAGTATATTTCCTGGCAAAACACGCTCGGGACAATAAGCTAAAGAAATATTTCCTTTTAATTCTGGTCGCTGTTCGAAAATTAGCTTCTCCATTTTTCGAGTAGTTCCAACAGGACTAGTCGATTCTAATATCACTAATGCTCCCTTTCTAAGCGTTGGAATTATACTTCTTACAGCAGAAGCCACATACGAAAGATCAGGCTCGTAATTCCCTTTAAAAGGTGTTGGCACAGCAATTAAATAAACATCTGAAGCGATAGGCTTTGTTGATGCTTGAAGAAAACCCTCTTTAACAACCTTGTGAACTAAACCATCTAAATCTGGCTCAACGATATGAATTTCACCTTTGTTAATGGTATCAACAACTCTTTGATGAATATCAACTCCTGTAACTTTTAATCCTCTACTTGCAATTAATGCTGCTGTAGGCAGGCCAATATAGCCTAGACCCATCATAACCACACTGGGTTTATTTTCCATATTATAACTTCTTAATATAATTTACAATTCTAGAAGTTGCTTTCCCATCTCCATAAGGATTATGAAGCAAACTCATGCTCTTGTAATATTTTGTATCGCTAATTAATTTTTGTGCTTCTTCTATAATTTTTTGTGTATTAGTACCCACTAATAGCACAGTCCCTTCTTCAACTGCTTCAGGGCGTTCAGTAGTATCACGCGTTACAAGAACTGGTTTACCTAGACTAGGTGCTTCTTCTTGTATTCCTCCACTATCTGTAATAATTAAATATGATTTTTCCATTAACCATATAAAAGCAGCATACGCTAATGGTTTCACTAAAATAATATTATCTATCCTTGAAAGTAAATCATGGACAGGTTTTTCAACTTTTGGATTTAAATGTACTGGATAAATTATTTGTACTCCTGGATTCTGTTTGGCAATTGTTTTTAATGCTGTACATATATTTAATAATCCTTGACCATGATTTTCACGACGATGTCCTGTAACTAATATTATTTGACGCTGAAAATCTAAAACTTCTTTTAAATTTTCGATCTCTGGATCTTTAAAATTAGTAGTATTTACTTTATCAATTCCAAATAATAAGGCATCTATTACCGTATTTCCTGTAACTAAAACAGATTCTTTCTTTGTATTTTCTTTTAATAAATTAGTTTGTGATAGATTTGTTGGTGCAAAATGATAATCAGCTATTTTTCCAGTAAGCTGTCTATTAAACTCTTCTGGAAATGGGTATTTTCTATCAAAAGTTCGTAAGCCTGCTTCTACATGACACACTTTAGCTCCACTATAAAAAGCTGCAATTCCAACTGCCATTGAAGTGGTAGTGTCTCCATGAACATAAACATAATCAGGTTGTACCTCTTCTAAAACAGGTTTCATGCCTTCTATTATAGTTGCTGTTAAACTATAAAGATTTTGATTAGGCTTCATGACATTTAAATCGTAATCTGGAGTGATTTCAAAAAACTCTAACACCTGATCTAACATTTCACGATGTTGTGCAGTTACACAAACTATTGTGTTAAAAGATGAATCTGCTAAAAAAGATTTTACTAAGGGTGCCATTTTTATAGCTTCGGGACGTGTACCAAATACAATTAGGTTGGTTTTCATAAAAAATTAAAAGCT
>Ga0209345_10006174_pt1 | contig 10940 bp, 10 predicted proteins | sample Cruoilmetagenom7_FD_187294 | JGI IMG/M metagenome (GOLD analysis project Ga0209345, IMG submission 187294) | Oil polluted marine microbial communities from Coal Oil Point, Santa Barbara, California, USA - Sample 7 (SPAdes) (version 2) | ecosystem: Environmental > Aquatic > Marine > Oil seeps ...
ATTATGCAAAGTCTTTTCAAGGATTTAAAACTAGAATCTTAGCTAAGATAACTGCTCTTACAACTATTCAATTTATCAATAGGTTTATATTTAATAGGAACATCAACAATATTAAAATTAGCATTATGTAAAATGCACAACGGGTTAATACTATAAATTCATTGTTGTATATTTATAAGAATAGTTCTTTGCAGAGTATTAACGGGTTATCTAATATGACATCAATAGGTTTTTTAACTATACATGAAATACCTCAATTATTTAGCCTAGAAGGATTAAATAATATAGCAACAATTGGAATGTTAGAAATTAGAAACAATGAAAATTTATTGAATTTAGATGAGCTTCAAAATTTAACTTCATTAACTAGATTAGTATTAGAAGGTAATAATTCTTTAAATAGCTTAAATGGATTAAATAATGTCACTCAAATTAATGATGTTATGGATATATTTCAAAATAATGCTTTAACAAATTTAGATGCTTTATCAAGTTTAAATAGTGTGAATGATTTATCAATTATTTTGAATAGTACGCTAGATGATTTTTGTGGATTAGAGAATTTAATTAATGGTGGAGGTATTTTAGGGAATTATAATGTTTCAGCAAACCCTTACAATCCTACCCAACAAGACATTATCGACGGTAATTGCAGTTTGTAGTTTTATCTTTTTAAATAAAGACAATAAAAAAACCGTCTTACACTGTAAGACGGTTTTTTTAATATAAATTGAGTTCTTGTTTTAAGAGCCTATAACGACACTTTTTCAAAAGAAACAACAGACACTTCACCTTTAGAAGCAACGTAATCAGCAACGCTTAATTTTTCATCCATGATGAAGTTTTGGTCTAATAAACATTGTTCTTGATCTAAAGTCGTATTGTCTGAAATAAAACGCTCCATTTTTCCTGGAAGAATTCTATCCCAAATTTGTTCTGGTTTTCCTTCTGCTTTTAGTTCTGCTTTTGCAGCTTCTTCTGCTTTTGCTAGAACTTCATCAGTTAATTGAGCTCTAGAAATATATTGAGGCACATTAATTAGGTGTTTTCCTAGACGTCCTCTTTCAATGTTATCTTTTTCAATTACAGCAATTCTAGCTTCAGTTTCAGAAGCAACGAATTCAGGAGTAAAATCTTTATAAGATAAAATTGAAGCTCCCATAGATGCAACTTGCATAGAAACATTTTTTGCAACCGTAGCTCCATCATCTATCTTAGTAGATAATCCAACTAAAGCAGCAATTTTATTTCCGTGAATGTAAGATCCAATAAAAGGTGCTTCTAATGTTTTGAAACCACCTATTTCAATTTTTTCCCCGATTACTCCAGTTTGCTCTAATAATTTTTCTTCAACAGTCATTCCATCAAAGTCAGCAGCTAAAAATTCTTCTTTCGTTGAAGTATTTAAAGCAACCTCTGCCATTTTATGAGCCATCGCAACGTATGAGTCATTTTTAGCAACGAAATCAGTTTCACAATTTAAAGAAACGATCACACCTTTAGTAGCGTCACCATTTACTTTTGCGATTACTGCACCTTCACTAGAATCTCTATCAGCTCTTTTTTCAGCAATTTTTTGTCCTTTTTTTCTAAGGATTCCAATTGCTTTATCAAAATCACCATTAGCTTCTACTAAGGCTTTTTTACAATCCATCATACCTGCACCGGTAGCTTTTCTTAATTTGTTTACTTCTGCAGCTGTTATTTTTACAGTTTCCATAATTATAATTGTATTGAAATAAAAAGTCGTTTTATCACTTTATAAAAGAGAACAAAACGACTTTCATAATATTAAAATGTTTTTTACTCTTCTTCTTTTGTTGCTTCTGTTTCTACAACAGGAGCTACTACTTTTTTACGAGTAGTTTTCTTTTTTGGAGCAGCAGCTTCCTTAGGAGCTTCTACTTCTTTAGTTGCTTCAACTTCTTTAGTTGCTGGAGCAGCTTCTTTCTTATCATTTTCTTTACCTGCATTTCTTTCAGATAATCCTTCAATGATTGCTTCAGAAACACTAGACATAATTTTATCGATAGACTTTGATGCATCATCATTAGATGGTATCGCATAATCGATAATTCTAGGGTCACTATTGGTATCTACCATTGCGAAAATTGGAATCTTTAATTTTAAAGCTTCTTTTACTGCAATATGCTCACGTGTTGTATCAACAACAAATAAAGCTCCAGGTAAACGGTTCATATCAGAAATAGAACCTAAGTTTTTCTCTAATTTAGCACGTAAACGATCAACTTGTAAACGTTCTTTTTTAGACAATGTCATAAATGTACCGTCCGCTTTCATACGATCGATAGAAGACATTTTCTTAACTGCTTTTCTAATAGTTACAAAGTTTGTAAGCATTCCACCAGGCCATCTTTCAGTAATGTAAGGCATGTTAGCTTTGCTTGCTTTGTCTGCAACGATATCTTTAGCTTGTTTTTTTGTAGCTACGAAAAGAATTTTTCGTCCACTACTTGCAATCTTTTTAAGTGCTTCATTAGCTTCATCTAATTTAGCAGCAGTTTTATAAAGATTGATAATGTGGATTCCATTACGCTCCATATAGATATACGGTGCCATGTTAGGATTCCATTTTCTTGTTAGGTGACCAAAGTGTACACCTGCGTCTAGTAAGTCTTTAACTTCTAATGTGTTTGCCATTTTGTAATAGTTTACTTTCCTGTGTTATAATAGATAGCAACCTATACGATTTTCGTATTATGGTTTAGATGCTAAACTAATTTCTCTTTTTAAGGAGATAACAGCGATAATTAATAATATGTATGAACTTAATAATACAACTGGGTAACTCGATAAGAGATACCCAATTGTATTGAAATTTTTTAACGTTTCGAGAATTGGAATTTCTTTCTCGCTTTTTTCTGACCGAATTTTTTACGTTCAACCATTCTTGGATCTCTTGTTAATAAACCTTCTGGTTTTAAGATTCCTCTGTTTTCTTCGTTTAATTCGCACATTGCACGAGAAATTGCTAAACGAATCGCTTCAGCTTGTCCTGTAATACCACCACCAAATACATTTACTTTAATATCAAAGTTTTTGTCGTTGTTAGTTAATACAAGAGGTTGCTTTACTTTATATTGTAAAGTTCCAGTTGTGAAATAGTTATCTAGTTCACGCTTGTTAATTGTAATATTACCTTTTCCTTCTGAAAGATAAATACGTGCTACGGCAGCTTTTCTTCTACCAATTTTGTGAATAACGTCCATTATTTGCTAGAATTTAATTTAAAGGTTTTAGGTTTTTGTGCTTCTTGACCGTGGTCAGTTCCAACATAAACTTTTAAGTTTCTGAATAAAGCTGCTCCTAATTTGTTTTTAGGTAACATTCCTTTTACAGATTTCTCAACAAGTCTTGCAGGATCTTTTCCGTACAATTCTTTAGCACTTAAGCTTCTTTGTCCACCTGGGTAACCTGTGTGTCTTATATAAGACTTGTCTTCCCATTTGTTTCCGCTTAAAGTAACCTTTTCAGCATTAATAATAATTACGTTATCACCGCAATCTACGTGAGGGGTGAAATTAGGTTTGTGTTTGCCACGAAGTAATATTGCAACTTCACTCGCAAGACGACCCAATGCTTGCCCGTCCGCATCTACTAATAACCACTCTTTGTTAACAGTGTTTTTGTTAGCAGATACTGTTTTGTAACTTAATGTATCCATTTAGTTCTTTGTCAATTGTTAATAAATCATTGTTTTTTCCCTTCGAAAAGGGCTGCAAATGTACTATTATTTATTTGAATAACAAGTGCTAAGAATTAATTTTTTCTGAAGAAATAAATAGATGATAATTACTGTTTTATAAACTTTTTTAAAGCGATTTTTTTTCCTGAATGAAATTGAATAAAATATTCACCTGAAGCAAGGTTGGAAACATTTATACTAGAAGTTTCTGAAACTCCTTTTTCAGTCATTAATAATTGACCTGAAACATTGTAGATTTTAATTAAATCAATTTCTTGATTCATAGAGTTAATTTGCAATTCATCTTGAACAGGATTAGGGTAAATATTTATGATAATTGAAAGGTCATTTTCTGAAACCCCTAATATCTGTTCATGTTTTACGATCCAATAATCAAAACCTCCTCGTGAGTTTTCAGTTTTATCTCCTGAAATATCTGAGCCAGAAGTACCTGCAATTAAATAGCTTCCGTCAGGATTTTGTAATGTATAAGGAATTCTTTCAGCTCCAAATCCGCCAATTGAATTTTGCCATTCTATAATACCTACATCATTAATTTTAACAACCCAATAATCTGTGCCTTCTCCTCCGTTATTATCTTCAGTTTTATCGCCAGAACTATTTGAATAAGAATATCCTGCTATAAAATAACCGCCCTCTGCCGAATCAACTATAGATTGACATCCATCTGCACTATTTCCACCAATGGTATTTTGCCATTCTATTTCATAGTTACTATTTAATTTTATCACCCAATAATCAAAACTTCCCATTGAATTTTCTGTTTTATCACCTGAAATATCAGAGTCAGAAAAACCTAATAATATGAAGCCGTTATCAGAAGTTTGAATTATTTCAATTAATCGATCATCGTGAGATCCTCCATAAAAACTATCTGTTAAGTAATTACCACTGTTACTAATTTTCAAAATATAATATAAGCTATTTCCAATTCCACCTGCATCAAAAATACCACCAGTCATAAAAGCACCGTCATTTGTTTGAATTAAACTGGTTAGCGTAACATAATTACCATAACCATAAGCATATTGCCAAGCTATCGAACCATCATTATTTACTTTAACAAACCAATAATCGTTAGATCCATTTTGTGGCTCAGTCCTATCTCCAGATATTCCAGAACCGGATGATCCAGCTAATAAAAATCCGCCATCACTTGTTTGTGTAATTTCATTGAGATAATCATAATCATCTCCACCTATAGTATTTTGCCATTCTATATTACCAGATTCATTTAATTTAATAATCCAATAATCTTTCCCTCCTTGAGAATCTTCAGTTTTATCACCTGAGATATTAGATTCTGATGTGCTTGCTATTAAATACCCTCCACCATTTGAAATAATTATGTCGTTTAAATGGTCATCATCATTACCTCCAATTGTATTTTGCCAATCTATATCTCCGCTTGAATTTAATTTAACAATCCAAATATCATCGCCTCCTATTGAATCTTCTGTTTTATCACCAGAAATGTCTGAAGTGGAATTTCCTCCAATTAATAATCCTCCATCCAAAGTATGTAATATGTTAGTTAAATAATCTGAGTTTGAACCTCCTATTGTTTTTTGCCAAATAATATTAGGATCCTGAGCAAATGTTATTGATGTAATAAATGTTGAAAGAAGTAAAAAAAGTCTCATAGCATGATTTATAATACAAATTTACAAAATCTAAAAGGTTAAATATTATTCAATTAACAGTTAAATTTCTCCTAATTGATTTTGTGTTTGTAACATTTTATTGAACTTATAGTCTTTTATTAAATCAATTATCATGACGAACAAACTAACCACTTTATTCATCTTGTTTCTATGCTGCCCTATTTTACTCTTTTCACAAGAGGAAGAAACAAATTCCGAAGAACAAAAAAAACCAACAAAAAAAGTATATACTACACAATCTATAGGAAATTCTAATCCAATTTCTTTAGATGGAATAATCGATGATGAAGCTTGGAATAAAGTTGAATGGGCGACTGATTATGTTGAAAATGAACCAGATAATGGTACTGCACCTACAGAGCAAACAAAGTTTAAAGTACTATATGATGATAAAAATTTATATATGGCTTTTAAATGCTATGATGCAGAGCCTGATAAAATTGTAAAACGACTTTCTCGTAGAGATGGATTTGAAGGGGATTGGGTAGAAGTAAATATTGATAGTTATAATGATGACAGAACAGGTTTTTCATTTACAATTACGGCAGCGGGAGTAAAAGGAGATGAGTTTATATCAGAGAATGGGAATAATTGGGATGGTAGTTGGAACCCTATTTGGTATGCTAAGACCTTAGTGGATGCTGAAGGATGGACTGCTGAAATTCGTATTCCTTTAAGTCAGTTAAGATTTGGATCTTCCGATGACCAAGTTTGGGGAATACAATCTACTCGAAGATATTTTAGGAATGAAGAACGTTCTTTGTGGCAACCTGTGTTACCTAATTCTCCTGGATGGGTAAGTGAGTTTGGAGAACTTCGTGGGTTAAAAGGATTGAAACCTCAAAAGCAATTAGAAATTCAGCCCTATGCTTTATTACAGCAAGATTTTTACAAAGAAGAGCCAGGAAACCCTTTTCAAGATGGTAGCGATACTAAGTTTGCAGGAGGGGTAGATGCTAAAATTGGAATTACAAACGATCTTACTGTTGACTTAACAATCAATCCAGATTTTGGTCAAGTAGAAGCAGATCCTGGTGCAATTTCATTAGATGGATTTGAAATATTTTTTCAAGAGCGTAGACCCTTTTTTGTAGAAAATAAAAACATTTTCGATTTCAGATTTGGCGGAGGTTTTGATAATATTTTCTTTTCTAGAAGAATTGGAAGAAGTCCTCAAGGTTCAGCAGATTCTGAAATTTCTAAGTATATAGATCAGCCAGATAATTCAACAATATTAGGTGCAGCAAAATTTAGCGGAAAAACACAAAATGGGTGGTCATTAGGATTTCTTCAAAGTGTAACTGCAAAAGAATATGCTGATGTAATAAATGATGATGATTCAGAAGTTGAAACATTAGTTGAGCCTTTAACAAGTTATTCAGTATTAAGAACTCAAAAAGATTTTAATGATAAAAATTCATATGTTGGTTTTATTTCAACATTTACTTATCGCGATTTAGAAGACAATCTTTCTTTTTTAAGAGAAAAGGCATTTACTGGAGGAGCAGATTTTAGGCATAACTGGAATGATCGAAAGTTTCATGTATTAGGGAATGTCGTTTTCAGTAATGTTAGCGGAAGTGCTGAAGCTATTGAAGCAACCCAACGATCTATTACGCATTTATTTCAACGTGTGGATGCAGGACATGTAGAAGTAGATCCAACAAAAACATCTTTAAGAGGTACTGGAGGTAAGGTGCAATTCGGAAAATCTGGAGGAGGTAATTGGCGCTATACTGCTGGAGGAACATGGCGTTCACCAGAATTAGAGTTAAATGATATTGGTTTTTTACGCCAAGCAGATGAAATTCGTCAATATTCGAATGTGAGAAGGTTATTTAATAAACCAACGAGTTGGTATCGACAAATGAATTTTAGTATCGATCAATTTACTAGCTTCGATTTTGATGGAAATTATAATAGAATTCAGTATGAATTAGGTGGAAATATCAACTATAAAAATAATTGGTGGTCCGATTTTGGAGCTGCACATAAACCAAGAATTTATAGCAATACGGTATTAAGAGGAGGCCCAAGATGGAGATGGTCTGATGAAAATTTTTGGTATTTCTTTTCAGGAACCAATCAAAATAAAAAATTGAGTATGACACTAGGATATGTAAACTCTAGAGCGGCTCAAAATAATTTTTCATTAGATAAATATGAAGTCAGGTTTAGATACCAACCTTTAGATGCTTTAAAGCTTTCTTTGGAAACTGAATATGAAACCAACCCTAATAAAACTCAATATGTTACTGTGGTAGATTATAATGGTACAGATCGTTATATTACTAGTGAAATAGATCAAGAAATTTTAAGTGCAACCTTCCGAGTAGATTATACTATTAATCCTAATCTAACGGTTCAATATTACGGTCAACCGTTTATTGCAAGAGGGAAATATTCGAATTTTAATTATGTGAATAATCCAGTAGCAAAAGAGCTTTCTGAAAGAGTTTCATGGTATGGTGATGATCAAATATCATTTAGTGAAGATACCTATAGTGTCGATGAAGATTTAGATGGTACGACAGATTATTCATTTGATAATCCAGATTTTGCCTATGTTCAATTTAGATCGAATTTAGTATTGCGTTGGGAGTATATTCCAGGCTCTGAAGTATTTTTTGTTTGGTCTCAAGGGATCACTGGATTAGGAGATTCAATGAATTCATTCGATACAATAATTGACAATCAAATTTTTAGACAACAACCTCAAAACACCTTTTTAATTAAAGCTACTTACAGATTCGTGCTATAAATTATATTGACTTCTCCCATTTTTTTAGTAGAAAAAAGTGGGTTTAGTTTTATTTCATTTTTGATTGCAATTTTTGATATATTCTGAAAGTCACAATCTTCAGAAAGAATCATAAACGTATTGTTTTCTTCAGAAAGATATACTTTTAATTGGGCGAATAGTGATTCAAAATACTCAAAATCCTCACCACAAAACCAAGCTTTTTCTTTCGTGTTATTTGGTTTTTTAGGATAATATGGAGGGTTGATTATGATATAATTAAATGACTCTTGAGAAATATTTGCAAACATATCTGATTGAATACATTCGACATTTAGATTATTTTCTTCTGAAGCTTTTTTTAGATATTCAATAGCAGTTTCATTGATATCTGAAGCTGTGACAATCGCACCTTTTTTTCGAGCAAAGAGAGAAATAATTCCGCTTCCACAGCCTAGCTCTAGCAATGATTTATTTTTTAATTCTAATTCAGAAATAAAATCAAGTAATATTTTTGTGCTTAATGTTAAGTGAGGAGGAAAAACATCTGGATGAACCAATACTTCAATATCTTGATATTTATAGGCTCTTGGTTTTTTGTAATAATAATCTAGCCCTTTTTTTAGGAAAGGTTGAGAAATTCGTTTTAGTATATTTCTAACTTTAGACATTATTAAATTGTCAGTTCGAGCGCAGTCGAAAACTATTAATTAAACTATGTCGTCTCGACTGCGCTCGACGTGACATAAATTTCATTATTCAGAATAAAACCCTTCAATTTCAGGTTGTCTGTATTTCCAAATTTTATGCAATGCTTTAATTTCATAAGGATATTTATAAAATCCAGATTGATATCGAATTTTCGAAACACTTTTTAAAATAGATTTTTTAATTCCTTTAATTCTAAAATCTGAAGCCGTTGGATAATATCCATTTAATACCGTCTCAAAATTCATAATTTTATCGACCATCGCTGGAGTTAACCAAGGAGTTAATGGGTTTTTTCTTAGGTCAAAGTTTTCCCAAGTTGGATCTAGCCAATCTTCTAAAACAGAAGGAAACTTAAATCCAGCTTTTTGTATTTGCTCATACAGCTCAGATCCTTCAGTTGCAACTGGGCTGTAGAGGTAAATAATGATTTCAGCATCGGGATTAATTTCTTTAATCTCTTTAATAAAATTAATATCCCATTCTATTTGAGCCATCACTTTTTCTGGAGTATCAGCTGGCATTCCAAGAACAAATGAAAACTCAGGAATGATACCAATTGGATACAAACGTTTTGCAAATTTTTTAATTCCCTCACCAGTCTGAGTTCCTCCTTTATTCATTTGTTTTAAAATCTCATCATTTCCAGTTTCAGCACCAAGAAAAATCATTTTACAACCTGCCTCTTTCATCAGTTTTAAATCTTCATCACTATATTTATCGATGGTATCAATTCTCCCTTCGCCCCACCAAGTAATTCCGTCATTTTTAATTAATTCAGAAAATTCAACCATACGTTTTCTTGAAGTAAAAAAATTATTATCATGAAATTCGATGGCATCGACTCCATAGTTTTCTTTAAAAAATGAAATATCATTATAAACCGATTGAGCAGATTTTGCTTTCCATCGACCGTTGTAAATAGGAACGACAGCGCAAAACGAACATGTAAATGGACAACCCAAACTTGAATGATAGGAAAATGTTTTATTGCCTAAAAAAGTTTTGCTTAAATATTTTTCTAACGAATAAAAGCTGTTTAAATGCTGATAAGGAAGGCTGGGCAAACTATCCTGATCTAATAAAGATTCTTTAGGAGTCTGAATTATTTCTCCTAAATCATTTTTATAAATTAGGTTTTTAATAGTATCTATTTTTGAAACTTGGTTAGTTTCTAAAACATCAATTAGAGTAGGAAAAGCAACATCTCCAGGACCATTTATGATATAATCTACAAAAGGAGCTTCTATAGAAACTTTAAATTGATTTGAGGCAAAATATCCTCCCCAAATAGTAATACAACTTGGATAATGCTCCTTAATTTTTTTGGTAAAAGGAATGGCTTGTTTAAGTTGAGGCCCTGGCATAACAGTGCAACAAAAATAAGAATACTCCCCAGTTTCAAAATAAGAATTTATTGTATTCCATGGATCTGGTTCTAAGTTACCGTCAACGAAAACAAAATCGTATTTACCATAAATTGAAGCTCCAACTTGCAATATAGAATTAGGGATTCTATGCTTACCATTAGCACTTCTAGGATTAAATATGATGATTTTGTTTGGCATATTCATTTGGTAAATTTACATAAATTTAATCCTAAATAAATATAGTATATATAAAATTAAAGGAATAGCATTTATACTACTCCTTTAAAAATTTAAGTGAATTTAGTTTTTTATAACTTTCTTGTTTATAATTTCACCATGTGTAGTTTCTATAGAAATAAAATAGACACCTTTTTTAAATTGACTTAAATCTATTATATATTCATTTTTAAAAATATTAGTTTCTTGAAATAAAACAATATTCTGTTGAGAACGTAAAGTTATACTTTGAATAATATCATCTTCTGTTGACAATGTTACAATTTGATTAGTAGGGTTTGGATATAAAGCTAAAGGTTTTTTATCCTTTTTTTCAGTGAGATCAATAGTTATATTAATTGTATTAAGAACCCGTTGTGCATTTTAAATAATGCTAATTTTAATATTGTTGATGTTCCTATTAAATATAAACCTATTGATAAATTGAATAGTTGTAAGAGCAGTTATCTTAGCTAAGATTCTAGTTTTAAATCCTTGAAAAGACTTTGCATAAT
>Ga0209345_10006175_pt1 | contig 10940 bp, 12 predicted proteins | sample Cruoilmetagenom7_FD_187294 | JGI IMG/M metagenome (GOLD analysis project Ga0209345, IMG submission 187294) | Oil polluted marine microbial communities from Coal Oil Point, Santa Barbara, California, USA - Sample 7 (SPAdes) (version 2) | ecosystem: Environmental > Aquatic > Marine > Oil seeps ...
AAAATTTAGTTAAATGAAAAAAATAATTATAATTATACTCTCTGCTATGATTACTTCTGGTTGTAAAGAAAAATTGCAGAAAGAAGAACAAGTAAATGAGCTACATACTGAAACCCAGTATCCATCGCCACAGATAAACTCCACAAGTGCCAATTATTTATATCATTTTGCTTATGACTGTATCGATCAGGAATACCCAAATAAATTAGGCCAAGTTTTGGGAGATGCTACGTATTTAAAAGAACCTTCTGAATTGCATCCAGCTTTTTATGGGTGTTTCGATTGGCATTCGTCTGTTCACGGACATTGGACTTTGTTGAATATTTTAAAAGAATTGCCGAATTTTGAACACAAAGAAGCTATTTGGAAAAAGCTAAATGCTACTATAACAAAAGAAAATATTTTAAAAGAAGTTGCTTATTTTGACGATGTTCATAACAAAAGCTTTGAACGGACTTATGGTTGGGCTTGGTTGTTGAAAGTTTCTGAAACTTTACAAGATTGGAATACGAAAGAATCTTTAGAGTTGAACAACAATTTAGAACCCTTGACAAAATTAATTGAGCAAAAATATATCGAATTTCTTCCAAAATTAAATTATGCAATTAGAGTAGGGGAACATCCAAACACAGCTTTTGGAATGTCGTTTGCGTTGGATTATGCCAAAAAATATTCACCAGAATTAGCAACTATTATTATTGAAAAAGCTAAGGAATATTATTTAAATGATGAGAATTGCCCAATAACTTGGGAACCTGGAGGATTCGATTTCTTGTCACCTTGTTTACAAGAAGCGGCTTTAATGTTAAAGGTACTGCCAAAATTGGAATTTGAAATTTGGTTGGATAAGTTTCTGCCTAATTCCAGGAATAATCCAAGTGAGTTTTTACAAGTCGCAGAAGTCACTGACCGGTCGGATGGGAAATTAGCACATTTAGACGGATTAAATTTTAGTCGTGCTTGGTGTTTGTACGAAATTGGAAATGAACTTGGTAATGAGAAAATGATTCAATTAGCAAATAAACATTTTAACTATAGTTATGAAAAAATGGACTCTGGCGAATATGCCGGAGCCCATTGGTTGGCTTCTTTTGCGTTGTATGCTGTTTTAAAAAGTAACTAAGTTATTTTAAAGTGCAATAAACCGTTGTTCTGGAACTTCATATTGGGTAATTCGCATGGTATTTGCCATACCTCTTGCTTTTACAGGCATTGAAGTAATGTTAATTGCGTAATCACCATTATTTAAATAGCCTTTTTCATGTGCTAAGTTATTGATGTCTTCAATTGTTTGATCGGTGCTTACAAATCGATCATAATAAACACCTTTAACACCCCATAATAAATTTAGCATAGCTAAAATTCTTCGATTTGAAGAAAATACTAAAATATTGGCTTCTGGCCTCCAAGATGAAATATGAAATGCTGTAAACCCAGAATCTGTTAATGTCGTAATAACTTCCGCATCTATAGATTTCGCCATTAATGCCGCTTGATGACAAATTGTTTTTGAAATAAAACGCTCATTAATGCACTGCGCATATTCTTCAGGCGCGCTAATAAGAGGAGAGTTTTCAACGCTTTCAATAATTTTACGCATTTGTTGAATAACCTCTAACGGGAATTTACCTACAGACGTTTCTCCAGATAGCATTACAGCATCTGCACCATCCATAATTGAATTGGCAACATCGTTTACTTCTGCTCTTGTAGGAACTTGATTATCAATCATAGTTTCCATCATTTGGGTTGCAATAATAATTGGAATATGTGCTTTTTTAGCTTTCAACACCAATCTCTTTTGAATCAACGGTACTTTTTCCATTGGAACTTCAACACCTAGATCTCCTCTTGCACACATAAGCGCATCACAATGTGGAGTTAATCGGTCGATATTTGCTACTGCTTCAGGTTTTTCAATTTTTGCAACAATCGGAATTTTATGATTAGAATTTTCTTTAATAATTTCTTGTAATTCCATTAAATCTTCAGGAGTACGAACAAATGATAAGGCTATCCAATCTACATCTAACGAAATTGCAAAAATAACATCTTTTCTATCTTTTTTAGTTAAAGCCGGAAGTGAGATTTTAGTGTTTGGTAAATTCACACCCTTTTTAGATTTTAAATCACCACCACGTAATACTTTTGTAACTACATTTTTATCTCTATCTGTATCAATAACTTCAAACATTAGTTTTCCATCGTCAACTAAAATATGTTCACCAGCTTCTACATCTTTTGGGAATTTCTGATACGTCATAAAAGCTTTTTCCTTAGTACCAATACATTCATCAGTTGTAAAAGTAAAAGTATCTCCAATCTCTAACGTAACTCCTTCCTCCATAACTCCAACTCGAAGTTTTGGACCTTGTAAATCGGCTAAAACTGCAACATGAAAATTTCGTCTTTTATTTATTTCTCGAATGATTTTAACTCTTTCTTCAACATCGGTATAATCAGCATGTGAAAAATTTATTCGAAAGACATTTACACCAGACTCCATCATATTTTCTATGATTTCTTTTGTGCTACATGCAGGGCCTAAGGTTGCTACAATTTTAGTGCGTTTTCTATTTGCTGCCATATTTAAAAAATTAGGTTATTTTTTGATTTTAATGTATTAGTATCAATACTAAACGATGTTATTATTTGCTTTATTCTATTTAGTTTTTCAACTAAATCATTCATAAAAAGTGGGTTACTACCTTCAATTTTTAAGAAGTAATCAATTTTCTTTTTATCGGGTATTAAGTACGATGTTGTACTGTAATTACCCCCAAATAAACCATCACTTTTGTCATTAATTTCGTATTGAATATGCTTGTTGTTTATTAAGTAATAATTTATAAAATAATGTTCATCCTTGTATTCAAAAACAGGGAATTCAGCATTAGAATCTTTAAAATCTAACGGTTGTTTAAAGCGAATAAATTTTGTGTTTAAATTTTTATTTAAAAGAAAAGCCAATCTATAATCCTCTTCCGTAGAATGAATACCTATTAAATTGTAATCATCTTCTAAATCAAGTGTTAATAGTTGCATATAAAGAACGAAAATTATTGTTTGCAAAAATACTATTGTTTAATAATAGTAACTAATTAAATTACGAAATCGTATTCGTCATGAGTAAAACTTAAGTATTTGAAATCTCATTTTGAAAAGCATAATAAGCCCTTTTCGATGCCGATTCTTCTGCCTTTTTCTTTGAAGTGGCTCTGCCTTTGGCAATTATGTTTTTGTCTAAATATAATTTAACGCTAAAATGCTTAATGGTGTCGTTACCAGAATCTTCATAAACTTCAAAGTGAAAATCTCTTTTTACTTTCTGGCACCATTCAATAAATAAGCTTTTATAACTTGTAATTTTCCCTTCTAATTTAGGAACATCTACATAGGGTGTTATTACTCTTTTATGAATGAATTTATGACAATAGTTATAGCCTCGGTCTAAAAAAATGGCTCCAACTAAAGCTTCAAAAATATTTCCATGAATATTTTCACCAAACTTGGATCTAGCAACATTACTTTTAACAAATTTAAACAAATCATAATCCTTTCCCAGCTCATTTAAATGCTCTCTACTCACAATTTTAGAGCGCATTTGTGTAAGATACCCTTCGTCTCCAGAAGGGACTTCTTGAAATAAATAAGAAGCAACTACAGCCCCTAACATAGCATCTCCTAGAAATTCTAAACGTTCATAATTTATTTTCAGACCAGTTTCCTTATCAACTTGTTTAATTGATCTATGTATAAAAGCTTTTTTATAATAAAATAAGTTTTTTGGTGCAAAACCAAGTATTTTTTTTAATTGTAGAAAAAACTGCTCGTCATCTTGTGAACGAGTGTCAATAATTTTTCGAATGAAGTTCATTCAGTTTTTTTGTTATTCAATCTTCTTGAAAAGGACACAAGCATTGTGGCCTCCAAAACCAAAAGTATTGCTCATTGCAATATTTACGGTTCTTTTTTGAGCTTTATTAAAAGTAAAGTTTAATTTACTATCAATTTGGTCATCATCGGTAAAATGATTAATGGTAGGCGGTACAATGCTGTGTTTCATAGCTAATATTGAAGCAATTGCTTCAACAGCTCCTGCAGCACCTAATAAATGACCTGTCATTGATTTTGTTGAATTAATGTTTAAGTTGTAAGCATGTTCACCAAAAACTTCTGTAATTGCTTTAGATTCAGCAATATCTCCTAAGGGAGTAGAAGTACCATGCATGTTAATAGCATCTACATCTTCTGGTTTTAAACCTGCATTATTTAAACAATTGATCATCACACTTTTTGCACCCAATCCTTCAGGATGTGGAGCAGTAATGTGATACGCGTCGGCAGATAATCCACCACCCGCTACTTCAGCATATATTTTAGCGCCTCTTGCTTTGGCGTGTTCGTATTCTTCAAGAATAAGCGTTCCTGCACCTTCACCAGACACAAAACCATCTCTGTCTTTGTCGAAAGGCCTTGATGCTGTTGCTGGGTCATCATTTCTTGTAGAAAGCGCTTGCAAAGCATTAAAACCACCAATACCGGAAATTGTAATTGTTGCTTCAGAACCTCCAGATACCATAACATCGGCATATCCTAATCGAATATAATTAAGTGCGTCGATAATAGCATTTGAGGAAGATGCGCAAGCTGATACGGTTGCAAAATTTGGACCTCTAAATCCATATTTAATAGAAATTTGTCCTGGTGCAATATCAGCAATCATTTTAGGTATAAAGAACGGATTGAATCTAGGTGTACCATCACCAGCGGCAAAGTTTAAACATTCATTTTGAAATGTTTCTAAACCACCAATACCAGCGCCCCAAATTACACCAACTCGATCTTTATTCAATTTTTCTAAGTCGAAGTTTGCGTCGTTAACAGCTTCATCAGTTGCTATCATAGCATACTGAGTGAATTTATCCATTTTACGCGCTTCTTTTCGATCTAAATAATCTCGAACATCGAAATTTTTAAGTTCACAAGCAAAACGAGTTTTGAACTTAGAGGCATCGAAATATGTTATTGGAGCTGCCCCGCTAACACCGTTAACAAGGCCGTTCCAATATTCTTCAATATTATTTCCAATCGGAGTCAACGCTCCAAGTCCAGTTACTACAACTCGTTTTAATTCCATATAAAGATTACTTTTTTGCTTCTTCTATATAGCTAATTGCTTGACCAACAGTTCCGATGTTTTCTGCTTGATCGTCTGGAATTTGAATATCAAATTCTTTTTCGAATTCCATGATTAATTCAACGGTATCAAGTGAATCTGCTCCTAAGTCATTAGTAAAGCTAGCTTCTGTTGTTACTTCATTTTCGTCAACGCCTAACTTATCTACGATAATGGCTTTTACTCTTGATGCAATGTCTGACATAATTTTTTAATTTTTTAATTTAATTACTCGGCAAAAATATAAAACTTTATTGAAATCGAAATATTTTACCTAATAAAAGATATTAGGCACGCATAAGAAATGCAAAATATTTACTTTTTTCGAGTATTTGTTACTAATTATTTATTTTATTTGTGAATCAACTTGAGAAAATATTATGAAACGTATTGTGATACTGGCTTCAGGTTCTGGGACGAATGCCGAGAACATTATAAAGTATTTTAATTTTAATAATTTAATTACGGTTGTTCAAGTGCTTTCCAACAAGAAAGATGCCAAAGTTCTTGAAAGGGCAAAACAACTGAAAGTAAGCAGTTTAAGTTTTGATAGAAATGATTTTTACGCATCAAATATTGTTTTAGAAATACTAAAAGAGAAAGCTGATTATGTAATTTTAGCTGGATTTTTATGGAAACTTCCACAAAATATAATCGACGCTTTTCCAAATAGAATTATAAATATTCATCCAGCATTGTTGCCAAAATATGGTGGAAAAGGGATGTACGGAATGCACATTCACAAGGCTGTTGTGGCAAATAAAGAGCAAGAAACAGGCATTACAATTCATTATGTAAATGAGAATTATGACGAAGGAACCATCATTTTTCAGGAAAAAGTAGCTATTTTAAACAGTGATTCTGCCGAAAATGTAGCGCAAAAAATTCATAAATTGGAATACGAACACTTCCCAAAAGTAATTGAAAAAGTAATTTTACAAGATGGCTAAACAAAAGTTTTATGTTATTTGGAAAGGTCACAAAACTGGGATTTTCACTTCTTGGATTGTGTGTAAAAAACACATTAAAGATTTTAAAGGTGCGCAATACAAATCGTTTGTTTCAAAATCGGAAGCAGAAAAAGCATTTAAAGGAAAGTATGAAGATTTTGTTGGGAAAAACACGAAAAAGGAAAAACTTTCTGATGCCGAGTTAAAACTAATTGGAAAACCCATTTTAAAATCGTTATCGGTTGATGCGGCTTGTGCAGGAAACCCAGGAAAAATGGAATATCGAGGAGTAGATACTAAAACAAAAAAGCAATTTTTTATTCAAGGCCCTTTCGAAAAAGGAACAAACAACATAGGTGAATTCTTAGCCTTAGTTCACGGTTTAGGTTTTTTGAAACAAAGAAAAAGCAGTTTGCCAATATATTCCGATTCTCGAATTGCGATAAGTTGGGTGAAGAAAGGACAATGCAGAACCAATTTACAAATTACTTCAGAAAATAAAGAATTATTCGATTTTGTAAAAAGAGCTGAAAAATGGTTGAAGGAAAATACCTACACTACTAAAATTTTAAAATGGGAAACAAAAGCATGGGGAGAAATACCTGCCGATTTTGGAAGAAAATAGAACTATTCCAACAGTTCTTCTAATTGCTTAAAAAGGTGCTTAAATTTTTCAGGTAACTCGTTATGATTTATTTCAAACAGATACTCATTTTTATTTAAATTAATATATAAAACACCCTTTATTGCTTTGTCAACTGCTAAATCTTCTTTATTTAATTTAGATTCCATTTTATTTAAATCTATATTTTCAAGGGCTTCCTTTATTTTAGAGGCTTGTAATACGTTAATCTTGTGCGTTTTAACAATGGAATTGTTGGTTAGATGAAGTTGGTTATTTTCTAGTTGTATTAAATATGTAAAGCCTCGGGTTTGCGCTTTATAATTTAGCGTAAGTTCGGTATTGCTTTCTTGACTTTTACAAGAAAAGGTGAGGAGCATTATACAAAATAGAATAAGCTGATTTTTCATAAAGTTAGAAATATAAAAAAAAGGAGCCGAAGCTCCCTATTTAATTTATGATTGAATTTTTTTATTGAACAAGTCCTTCTCTTGCTCCTCCAGTGGCAAATAATGATCTCATTCTATCCTCTTGACCCAATGTAAACATGTTCATACAAGCATCATCAGTATAATCCATATAATTCATTGTCATATCAGTAGATCTACAATTAACTGTTGGATAAGATGGACAACCGTAGTTAGGTCCATCAGAACTTGGTGTGTCAGCTACAAAATCGTCTTGTTTGCATCTTCCATCTCCCCAAATGTGACGTAAGTTTAACCAGTGACCAACTTCGTGTGTTGCAGTTCTTCCTAAATCGAAAGGAGCTGTAGCAGTTCCTGTAGTACCAAAGTATTGTGGAGAAATTACGACACCATCAGTAGAAGCATTACCTCCTGGAAATTGTGCATATCCTAAAATACCACCACCAATATTGGCAACCCAAATAGTTAAGTGTCCATCTACAGCCGGATAAGCACTTTTTACTGCATTACTAGTTCCCCAGCTAGATGTTGAATTTGCTTGTCTATCAACTGTAGCTAAGTTAAAATTAATATCAATATCTGCTCCGAGGCTCTGAAATTCAGAAGGAACATCGTTGTAATTAGTGTCATTGAAATCAGCATTTAAAACTGAAATTTGAGAATTAATTTGATTATCACTTATATTTTGAGTGCTATTTGCATAAACTACATACACATAAACAGGAATATTTACCGTTCCTTCGTATGGTGTTGGTGTAGTTCCACCTCCACCTCCACCGCCATTGCCACCACCTGGTTTGCTAGGCTTTCCCTTAGCTGCAATAAATGTTCTTGTGTGTTTTTCAATATTATACATTTTTTGATAAAGTCCAGGGTTTTCTTTTAGTTGTTTATTCAAAACTTTCATAGAATGGCATTTGTCGTCTTTATCATTTCCACTACTTTTTTCAGAAAAATTATCATCAACTGTGTAAACATAGAAATCGCTCATATCAACGTTTAATGTTTCTTGGGTTGGTGAAATTTCATCTGAATTGTCTTGGCACGCAACAACGGCAATCGCTATAAAAGCGAATAAAAGAATTACTTTTTTCATTTTTTAATTTGAATTTTTAGTTAATAATTAGTCAATAAATTAAGAATTATCTTAAAAGATAGCCGAATATATTAAAAAAAATGTTAAAAACAAGTGAAATTATAAAAGGAAAAATAAATAAATTATGGAATTACTGATAAACCCTACTCAAATAACAATAATCCGTAATTTGTTAAATAATTAACAAAGCATTGATTTTGCTTTTATCAAAGCACTATACAAAGCATCAACTTCTTCAAAAGTATTGTAAAAAGAGAACGAAGCTCTAACAGTTCCAGGAATTTTATAAAAATCCATAATTGGTTGTGCGCAATGGTGACCAGTTCTTACTGCAATTCCTAATTTATCTATAATTGCACCAATATCATACGGGTGAATAGTTCCAATATTAAATGAAATTACGGCTGTTTTGTTTTTTGAAGTTCCGTAAATTTTTAAATCTTCAATTGAAAGTAGTTTTTTAGTGGCGTATTCTAACAACTTATGTTCATAAGAAGCGATATTTTCAAAACCAATAGAGTTCATATAGTCAATGGCAGTTCCAAAGGCGATTACACCAGCAATATTTGGTGTTCCAGCTTCAAATTTATGAGGTAAATTGGCATACGTAGTTTTTTCAAAAGTAACTTGCTTAATCATTTCTCCACCGCCTTGGTAAGGGGGAAGTTTATTTAGCCATTCCTCTTTTCCGTATAAAATTCCAACGCCTGTTGGGCCACATAATTTATGAGCAGAAGCAACATAAAAATCAACATCTAATGCTTGAACATCTGGCTTTATGTGTGGACAACTTTGTGCGCCATCAATTAAAACAGCTGCACCAATTTTATGAGCTTTTTTAATAATTTCTTCAATAGGATTTATAGTTCCTAAAGCATTTGAAACATGATTTACAAAAACCAGTTTTGTTTTAATTGAAAGTAATTTATTGTATTCATACATTTGTAATTCCCCTTCTTCATTCATCGGAATTACTTTTAAAATTGCGCCAGTTCTTTCGCATAACATTTGCCAAGGAACAATATTTGAATGGTGTTCTAAGGCTGAAACTATAATTTCATCACCCTTTTTTAACAAAGAAGAAAAACCAGTAGCGACAATATTTATACTATGCGTTGTACCTGCAGTTAAGATTATTTCGTAACTATTTTTTGCGTTAAAATGCTGTTGTAATTTTATGCGAGCTTGCTCATAAGCATCAGTTGCTTTCTGACTTAATGTATGAACACCTCTATGAATATTAGAGTTTAAAGTTGTGTAATAATTTACAATCGAATCTATTACAACTTGTGGTTTTTGACTAGTTGCAGCATTATCTAAATAAACTAGTGGTTTCCCGTTTACTTTTTCTTTCAAAATTGGAAAATCAGCTCTAATTTTATCAATATCTATCATTTTTCTATTTTAGAATCATTCTAAATACAAAATTACAAAATTGAGTTTGTTTTAATTGTTGTTATTAATATCTTTTTTAATTGAATAAGTTTAGGATGTTTTTTTATAGCTCCAAACTGCCAAGCCATTCATAATAACGGCATAGGTAAAAGTTTTTGAAAGTTGTGGAATAATTTCAGTAAAACCAGCACCTTTTAGCATTACCATACGCATTACTTCAACAAAATATTTTATTGGATTGAATTCAGTAATGTATTGTGCCCATAGTGGCATACTTTCAATTGGAGTAAAAAGTCCGCTCATTAAAATAAAAATTACCATAAAAAACCAGGCAATAAACATAGCTTGTTGTTGGGTATCTGTAAAGTTTGAAATAAATAATCCAATACCTAAAACCACTAAAATATAAATTGAAGTGTACAAATACATTAATGCTAAACTTCCAACAATTGGTACATTAAAAATAAGTTTTGCAATTAGTAAACCAACAGATAAAATTACCAAACCTAATAACCAAAATGGAAATAATTTTCCAATTATAAATTGATGTTTTTTTATTGGTGTCACATTTATTTGCTCTAAAGTACCAATTTCTTTTTCGCGCACAATGTTCATTCCCGATAAGAACAGCGTTATCATTGTTACCAATAAAACCAATATCCCAGGCACCATAAATGTTTTATAATTCAATGTTTTATTGTACCAAAAAGAAGGAATACTTGTAATGTTTTGATAACTTATTGAAGTATTTGACGGCTGTATTAATTGGGAACGTGTATTTTTATTAAACGTTTGAATTATTTGATTAACATATACATTTGTAACACCAGCTGCAGCACCATCAATAGCGTTAATTGTTACGGCTAAATCCGTTTGTTTTTCTTTTAATAGATTGCGTTCAAAGTTTGAAGGAATTTCTAGAATTACATCAACTTCGCCTTTTAACATGGCTGAATTTGCAGCAGTGTTTGAAGAGTATTTAGCTAGTACATTAAAATAAGTTGAAGCATTAAATTTTTCAATTAATTCTCTCGAAAACGAAGAATTATCACCATCTATATAAGAAAATTTGATATTTTTAACTTCAAACGTAGCTGCATTTGAAAGAATAATCAACTGAATTAAAGGCACCACAAAAATAATAGGCAACATTCCTTTGTTTCGAAATATTTGCCTAAATTCTTTTTGTATGATGTATAAAATTGTGTTCACAAGTTAGTTTTTGGTTGTTAGTTCTTGGTATTTAGTCTTTGTAATTTTTATTTTAACT
>Ga0209345_10006176_pt1 | contig 10939 bp, 11 predicted proteins | sample Cruoilmetagenom7_FD_187294 | JGI IMG/M metagenome (GOLD analysis project Ga0209345, IMG submission 187294) | Oil polluted marine microbial communities from Coal Oil Point, Santa Barbara, California, USA - Sample 7 (SPAdes) (version 2) | ecosystem: Environmental > Aquatic > Marine > Oil seeps ...
TATTCTTTAGACATATTACACGTTCATTTGGATAAGGTTCATCATTAACATACCCCATTTTATCTCGGACCATTTTATTTAATACAACTCGTGAATGATTAAATCCACACAATAAAATAATATTTTCATTAAACTCAATGTTATCAAAAATCTTTCTACACCGAGGGTCACTCCAACTTAATTTAAACACTTCTTTTGAATACATTTTATTAACTGGTATAGATCCACCTGTTCTAACATGGTGGGCAAGTTTAATGATAGGAGATGTTTCTATTTGTCTTTGAACATCTGTTAGTTGAAAATCAGGATATTTTAAAAGTGAAAAAGAATCTTCAATGGGTGGTAGTTGTCCGTTATCTCCAAAAGCTATAATAGTTCTGTTATAACTTTTCAAATCATTCCAAAGGTTTTTACTAATCATTGATGCTTCGTCAATAAAAATAATATCTTCATGTATTTCATCAAACTCTCTTTTCTTCCACCCAACAATTACTTGCTTTTTTAATTCTTTGTTATATCTAAAAGATGGTTTATATATCAAAGAATGAATTGTTCCTATATAATCATCTCCGAAAAGAGCTCCATTTTCATTTAAAGTGTTTCTTAAAACAGATGAAGCTTTCCCTGTAAATGTTACAAATGCAACATTAGTTCTAGGGGTTGTTAATTGAAGCTCTTTTCGTATTTCAGATATTAGAAATGTTTTTCCGGTTCCTGCATATCCTGCCACCAGAGTGATAAATGGTTTATAATTAAAGTGATGAAAAGGATAAGGGTTATTCCTTATCCTAGTTAATATATATTCTTTACATTTAGACTGTTCTTTCGTTAGTATCATTATATTCCTTTCGAAACTCAAGAATAGTATTTACATAATCTATTGTTTCACTATAAGGCGGAATACCTTTATACCTTATGACCTTGTATGGTCCAGCGTTATATGCAGCCAATGCTAATCTTTCATCTCCATTGAATTTAGTTAACATTTTTTTGAAGTATTTTATTCCTCCAATTAAATTTTCAAATGGATTAAAAATATCTTCAACGCCCATTTCTTTTGCTGTTCCTGGCATAAGTTGCATTAACCCTCTAGCATTTTTATATGATCTAGCTTTAGGATTAAAGTAACTTTCTTTTTTAACAATTGCCATTATCAAATTTTCATCTATTTCATGAATACTTGCAAAGTGTTTTATAGCTATTTTGATTTCTTTTCTAGCATCCCTTACTTTCATATAAGCAATTTTTTTCTTAAGAAGTTTGGGATTTATATAATATAAATCAAGCAGACTTATATCTTTTAAATCATCTTTCGTTGGACCACATGTTTCAACTATCTCTTCATCCATTTTATAAGCCTGTTTTACAACCTCACGATTTCTCATTTCGATAAGGTCATTCTCAATCATTGAATCCATATTGAGAGCTATTTTTATAAATTCTTTTTCGTTTCTTTTTTCTTTTGGATATATAGCTCCGAAAGAATTAACAGATACAAACAACATAATTGAAATTGTTATTGCTATCATTTTTCTTATAAAGTTATACATTCCTGCCTCCTTTATATTTTAATATATTGTGTTTACATTTTTGCTTAAACATCTAACTTTTGCTTTTATATATTCACACCAATGCCATGTAGTACAACGTTCGTTTGAATTTCTTGCATCTATTCTTCCACGATGTTGATGCCAATGAATACAATCACCATTATTACATAACCCAGTAATTGCTTTACAACATTCAACTGAATCTGTTTTTTTAATTCTCATTTATAATTCTCCATTTATTGTTTGTTCCAAAAATTACAATACTTATCTATCAATTATTAATATATATAGAAACTAATTCTATAATTAAGAACAAAAAATAAATCTATGAATAGGAGAATAATATGGATAATTTAAGCATGAAAGAACAAATTGCAGCACAAAATATTATACAAAATATTAATAATAATTCCACGCCACCCAGTCAGGTTCCCGCACCATCTGGAGATGTATGCCCTCAATGTGGTACTATACACCCACCTGTTCCTCCAGGAGAAACGTGCCCAATGGCACCAATTAAAACAAAAGATAATAAAGTTGTAGATCCAACAGAGTTTTTATCTAAAATGAAATTTATAATTTCAAATCAATTAGAACAAAAAAGTATTAAAGATACGGATAAGTTTTTTCAACATTTAACAGTTGAATTAATGAAAGCAATGGAAGGATATAAAGAATAGAAAGGAGAATGAATGAATTATGTAAGTGAAGATACATTAAATAACATATTTGATAGACATACTAATGTTTATGCTATTATATCAAATTTAAATGTAGTTAAAGATAATAAAAAATCATTTGGTAAAGTTGTATATCTTGTTAATTTAAAAAATAAGAAAAAAATATCTGTTAATGATATAGTTGAATTTAATGCTGATAAAATAAAATGGACTTCAAGTATATTTGATGATGATGGTTGTACTTTACATTTAATAAACCCATATTGGTGTAAATTATTTACTAATAATCCAAAAATAAAAGTTCCGGTTAAAATCCTTTTAAGTAAAGTAATTGAAGATAAAAGAATTTATTTTAATGAAGTTGAATATCAAATTATGAATAGGGATCAATATAGAAAAAGAAGATTGCTTGAAATATTTTCTGCAGTACAATATAGGATATTAATGGCAGTTGAAAATCTTGGTAGAAGGTGGTATGAAACTAACGATTATTATAAAGCTTTAAATGAAACTTCTAAAAATTATAATATTAAACATGATATGTTAAAAGAATATTATGGTAAATATAATAACTGTAAAAAAATTATAAATAAAGAATGGAATAATTTATTAATTAAACATTATCAAAGACATCTTGCTGAAAATCAAATTGAAAAATATTTCAAAAAATTCAAAGAAAATAATAAATCAAGTAATGTTCTGGAGTTCAAAAATCGCCTAGTTTAGATAAGGAACCTAATAATATTTAATAAATAATATAGACTTGATGTTAGATAATTAATAACCTATAAAAAGATAAAGAAGTAATAAAAAGCAAAATTCAAATGAAAGGGTTTCACCCTATTCAAGGAATTAAACGTTGACTCAAACATTCGTCAAGGGTTTCACCCTTTCCTCATTGGTTTGAGCACCGCCATTTTATGCTAACTAAATAACTAATATTTTCAGGGATTTATAAAAGTCAAAATAATCCCTTATGTTTATCCACAACCAAGGTTTTTAGCATTTTAAGTTGTTGAAATAATTAAAGAAAAAATCACTAAAAATTTGTTTTTCAAATGTTTCAATTAAGACAAATTATTTCAACATAAGAACAAAATATAAATAGAAAATACACGAAAGGAGATTTAAATGTATAACGAAGAAACAATATGGTTCAATCAAACACTTTTAACTTACAAAGATAAGTCTGAGGGAACTAATGCTTATTTGAGAATATCAATAAGTTCTAATACCACAGATTTTGTAAGTTTTAGTCCACCCAATATGAGTTTTCAAATTTCAGATAATTTAAATAAGAGTTCTCATATCAACTATTCCAATAGTAGAGATTTAATTAATTCATTTAAAGAAATAGTTAAAACAGATCCAAAAATATTATTTAATAACACATCTGGATTTCAAATTAAAAAAAGATATCAAAAAAATCAAAATTTAATATTTGAATTTAAAACTAATATTAATGAAGAATATGTTCTAGTTATATTTATCAAAAACAATGAAACAGATTTTTCATCAATTATTATACCAGCAAATATGATAAAAGATATAATTCAATTGTTATCAGAGTTTAATAAAAATTATATTCAATTAGCTGATAGTTTAGCTTTACGATCAATTTCATTTCAATTAACAAAACTAGATGATATAACCAGGGAAATAAAAGGGATGCAATCTAGGATAGAAGGCGCAGTTATTCCGGATGGTGGGGGTGCGGCTCCTGAACCTTCTCCATTAAACGATAATGTTGTTAAAGAAACCGAACTTACTATGGATAATTTAAATGAATTTCTTGGTGAAAATATGCAAAATATAAAAGTTGCTGAAATTGATGGGGCAAATACGATTGTAGAAAAAAATAACGTACAAGAAATAAATAGTTCGTTTGTAGAAAAAGTATTAAAGAATGATTTATCTTCATTAGAACCAATCATAATGAATAAAACTCATGTAGGAGAATTTGCTAATTTTCTTGAAAGTCAATTACCTGAAGTTTTTAATGTTATCCCAGATGTAACTGAAGATAATATGAAATCATTAATTTATATATCTAACTTGTTTATAAACTTTAAAGAGAAAATTTATATTGAGCAAGGAGTTCCTATTCCAATAAGTGCTCCAATACTTAAATATCAAGTTATTGATTCTACACCAGATAATTTATTTTTAGCATTTGATTTGTTTTTAATTCAAGCATATATAAAAGTATTTAGAATGAAAATGGAAAATAAGGAAGCAGATCCATATGTAAATAAATCATTATATCATTTAAAATTAAGATGTATTACAGACCCATTGATATATTCTTTTATTGATAAAATGACAATAATTGAATTATCTTCAGTTATATCTAGTAGATTTTTATATTATAATAGTGTTGGATTTTTCAATCCTTATGTAAAAATACTTGAAGATAATAGTTGTTCTAATATAACCTTAAGTGATATAAAATCATTTATTGATAATGTTTGTGAAAAGGGATTTAATACTCCATATATTGAGGAACTTCATAATAGTCAAATTGAAACAAACCACCTGAGATTATCTGCTAAAAATAATTTTAATATAGAACAAATTATAAATGAGATTATTCCATTGGAAATTGAAGAAAAATTAAAACATGAATTATATTTTGAGGAAGTTTCTGATGAAGTTAAAAATCTTTTTAAACAAAAAATTAAAGGACCTACAGTCAAAAAAGAAAATAACTTAAATCCAATTCAGATTTATACTGAATATTTTACTAAAGAATTTGATGATCAAACTAAAATTGTTGATTTTTTATCTGATTATGGGGATAAGAAAATTGATCTTTCTGCGTTTCCATTTCCATTAAATGAATTAGATGAGATGGCAGTTAAGGGATTATTTTTATGGGATCCTGAAAAGATGAAAACTAAAAAATCAATTTTAGATACTGTAGGAGAAGATCCACTTACAAAAGATCTTATAGTTAGTATGGCTAAAGTTGGAAGTAAAGAAGGACTTGATATTGAAGATTGGGATATTACATAAAGGGGAAATGAATGTCACTAAAACTAGGAAAACAATTTAATCGAAATTATCATATGAGATTGCCATTTTTAAATGGATTTTATAACATTGGAGTATATTTTAATAAGAAGTCTGTATTTTTATTATTCAGCGTTGATTCTGAATTTTCATATACCGATGGAGTTGTTAATAATAAAATAAATATGTTTAAGAATTTAGAATCAGCAAAATTTTGTGAAACCTTTATAGATTTACATAATTATAGAAAATCAACTTTAGATATTGTAAATCAATTTAAAGATGTTAAACCAGAATATTCCAGTGAGGTTTCATTTATTTTAAATGAAACTATATCACTTAGTAAAATTAATGTTAATGAAAGAGATATATATGATAAATTAAATGTTTATGGTTTAACTATGAATACTCATATTAATGAATTTATATTTATTATAGTTGAGAGGCATCATATTATAAAAAGATTTAATAAAAAAATAGTCAGAACTGCAGGTATTCAAATAGCAACTTCATCTGCATTAGCTATGTTAGATGATTATCATATTGAAAGTAAAACTGCAGGAAAAGCGGGTACAGAAATTCGATTTGGAGCTTCAGATAAAATTATAAAATTATCAGAAGTCGATAAAGAATTACATAATAGAGGGTAATTAAATGAGTACAGATTTTACCAGTATGGGTAGAGAAAAAAGTCAGGATAAATATGTATATCAATTTATTCATAATGTGTATGCGGAATTTTTTAGTGATATGTTAGATTATTTTGAATGGGCGTATCCAAGATTTGAATATACAGTCATTGGGACCTATCAAAAAGCAGTAGAATATATTACAAAGAAAATTGAACTTGATAACAGAGAAGGTGATATGCCCAACAGATCTTCATTAATATTAAATCCAACTGGAGAATTTAGTATTGCTGATGCTAATGCAGGTGGGAAACAACTTTGGAGATTTCCTAATTTAGCACCAGGATTATCAATTAAATTATTCAATCCAATTTATCAAGATGAAAATGTTGAAATAATTCCAGGATTTCAGAGAATAAAAGGTGAAGTTGAATTAATAATGCTTGTTGAAAGTTTTTATGAATATTGTGATTTGCGAATGTATTTTTTTAATCTTTTTGGTGGAACTGAAAGAATTATAGAACCACAATTTTTTACATCATTTATTGTCCTTCCAGAAGAATTAGTTAATTATGAATATTATAATGAATATACTGGTAAACAATATACTCTTGATTGGGAAGCAGCCGGAGCATATCAACATGTTGTTAGAACTACTGCAAGAGATGAATTAGTAATGCCAGTTGCTGTTAAACCACAATTATCATTAGCTAGTATTGCAGATGCATCTACCAGATATGGTGGAACAGACAAACTTCCAGATTGGAGATTAACAGCTACTGTAAATTATGAAATTGAACTTCCATCATGGATAATTCTTAAGAGCGATTATCTTGCTCAAGGTATGAAATTTTCATTGAGTTACGGATCCTCTTATTCAGCATATAATGATTTTCAACCACCTGAGGGTAAGATTTTATTTGAGAAGTCATGGGATTGGGGATTAGGAGATACACCCGGTGAGATTTTATCAGATGCTACTAATGTAACATATACTACCTCTTCGGATTTTGAATTTAATACAAGATATTTCCACACAGTCACACAATCAGATATAGATTCAACTGGAGATTTGGATATAACCCTACCTGAAACAATACTACAACCTAAAATTTTAATAGTTAATTCAAGATATGGGGCATTAGATTATGGGGATCATTATTTAATTGTGGATAGTGGAACGACTTTAAGAATTTATAAAGATTACGTTGATTTAGAGGTGGGTATGATTTTAGAGTTATTTGTGTATAAGGAGATACCGTAATGCAAAAGATATATAAAAGTTATTTAGAAGCTATTATGATGAACGACGAGGATAAAGTAAAGATTATAATGCCAGTAGCAGCAGGTCTTGTAGTTAAAGAAGGTGAGAATGGAGAAAAACTTTTACTTTTAATTCAAAGATCATCTGATGACCATTGGCCAAACTTTTGGGAATGCCCAAGGGGAAAATGTGATTTTGGAAAAAATGAATCGTTAATTCATTGTCTCAAACGAGAGGTGAAAGAAGAAACTGGTCTTGATGTAATTCCTGATGAAGAAATTGATACCTTTGAATACTTAGCAGATAAAGGAACAAGAAAATCTATATGTCATAATTTTTTATGTAAATTAAAAGATCCAAATCAAAAAGTAAAACTATCAAAAGAACATCAGGATTATAAATGGATTCAATCAGTTGGAGAAGCTGAAATGTTGGTTTTACCAGACCAGAAAAAATCAATAGATAAAGCTTTTAATACAGATCTTCAAATTGTTTCATATCCTGAAAATCATTTCACTAAAAATAATTCGGTTGAGGAATATTTAAATAATCTACAGGAAGCAAAAAATAAACCTAATTTTATACTTCCAGATCGTCATTGTATTATTCTTATAATAACCGAAAAAAATCAGAAAGTTGAAAGTAAAAAACTTGAAGGAGAAATTTATCTTAGAGATGGTAATAAAATTTATAGTGGTGAAATTGATATGTATTATAAAGATAGATTTATATATTCCGGAGAATCATTGGTGGGTGATGGTTTTAATATTGTAAATATAAGAAATATAAACAAGTTTGATCCTATAGAGGCGCAATTAATAAGTTATGAATCAGAAATGAAAGAAGGAGAGTTGGATAATATTCGATATAAAATAAGTGATAAAAAACCTGTTAAATATTTTCCTGTTGGAAATAGTCATTTTACTTGTTTTGCATTTTTTAAATGGAATAAAATTAATAAACTACCAGGGGGAGGATTGATGGAAATAGATAATATTAAAGTAGCTTCTCATATTATAAAACCATATAAAAATTTTAGAGAAATTAACATATTATCAAAAGAAGATCATCCAAAATATGGGGCATTTACATGTTGGTATGTTTTAAAATAAAAAGGAGTTTTAATGCTAACTTTAAAAATAACTGAAAAAGGACATTATATCGACCTACCTGGTATGGCTCCATTTAGAACACCAGCTAATATAAATGTATCTAAAATACCATTAAATGTTTTGATCCTGAAATTAAAAGTTTATAATATTACTGAGTATGAAATAGTTTCTGAACTGGGTGATCAAAAAATTGTCTATAAAAAAGAAGAGTTAGAAAAGATAAAAGAAGAAGATTTAAACAAAATGGATAAAAAATTTGTTAAACATTTTGATAAGAGATTAAATAAATTAGAAAATATGATTAAAAACCTGATAGTACCACAGGAGAAATCAGAAGTTAATATCAACTTAGATAAAGAACAAATTAAAAATGTGGTATCAGAATATCTAGATCAGCCAATTAATAAAAAAGTGGATGACGAAAAAGAAGATATGTTTATACCACCAGTTAATGTTGATGGAATGAAATTAAAAAGTTCTGAAGTTACAATTATAAAACAAGATGAAAATTTAGAAGATTCAGCAGATTTATTATCTGAAATTCAAAAGGAGAAAAAATAATGACTGAATTAAGTAAGATGGTCGATGGAATGATCGAGAAAAAAGAAAAGAAAACAGGAACCAAAACAGTATCATTGGGTTTGGATGTGGGTACAATGAACCTTGTTTGTGCTAGATCTGATATTGATGATATTAAAATGACAAGGAATGTTTTTCTTGAATTGGATCCTGAAACTGTTAATATTTCAGAACTAACTGATATTAGCTATGTGGAAGGGGATGAAGGCGAAATCTTTATAATTGGAGAAGACGCTTTTAAATTTGCAAATATATTTAATCAAAAAGTTTCAAGACCCATGGAAAAGGGTTTAATATCTCCTAAAGAAATTTCAGCTATTGATGTTTTAACTTTAATGATAAAAGATATAATTGGAGAAGTTAGGGATAAAGAAGTATACTGTAGTTTTTCAATACCTGCGGAAGCTATTGATGAAAATAGATCTGTTTCATATCATGAAAATGTTTTTTCAAGGATATTAGGGAGTTTGGGTATTAATTATACTTCTGTGAATGAAGCAATGGCTATTATATATTCTGAATGTGTTAAAGAGAAATTTAGTGGTTTAGGATTAAGTTTTGGAGCTGGTATGGCAAATGTGTGTTTAGCATTTAAAGGGATAGAAGCTCTAAAATTTTCAACTGCCAGAGCAGGAGATTGGATTGATAAACAAGTAGCAGAATCATTGAATATAATTCCAAATAGAGTTACAAGTTTGAAAGAAAAACATATTGATTTATCGAAACCATCTGGTGGAAAAGGAAGAAACAAAAAAGATAGTTTAGTATTACAAGCTCTTTATCATTTTTACGAATCTCTTATTAATTATACAATAAAGAAAATTATTAAAGAGTTTGAAGAAAAAGTTGATATAGAAATAGATGATGCTTTACCCATAGTAGTTTCAGGTGGAACATCTTTACCAAAGGGATTTTTAGAACTTTTTAAATCAGTTCTAAATAGATATGAACTTCCTTTTGAAATATCAGAAATCAGACAAGCTAAAAACCCATTAGTAGCAGTTGCAAATGGACTTTTGGTTCGTACAATGTCAGATGTTAAAAATAAATAGAGAGGACAAAAACATGTTATCAATATTAAAACAATTTTTAAATGAACAAGAAACACCACAATGTAAAAGGGGATTTGTGTGGTGCCCAAACAGTAAAAAATGTATTCCGGAGGGAGAGCAAAAAAGTAAAGGTGAGGGTAGGGGAAAAGGATATGGTCAAGGAAAAGGTCCAATTGGTGTTCCTGCTGGATCTGATAAAAAAAGACCAAGAAATGAAAGAAGAGAAATTGTAAAAGAACCACCAGTGGCAGTTGATAAAGAAATTGAATTAAAGAAATTTAAAAATGCCAAAGAAGCATTAAATTTAATTTTAGGAGAAACCTATAAAGTTGATGAAGATGAAAATACTTTAGATAATGAACCCAACGAAGAACCAGAAGAAGAGTTAGATGCATTAAGAAAGGATATTGCAGAATCATATAAGTTTATTGATGAATCAGCATATCAGGATTATTTTGAAGGAATGATGAAAAAGTTTGGAGTAACCAAACCAAGTGAGTTAAAAGGTGAGAAGAAAAAAGAATTTTTTGATGCTGTAGATAAAGGATGGAAGGGTGAAAAGAAAGTAAATGAAGTAGATAGAATTCTTGATGAACATGCCTACGGAGATTTTTTCTTAGGAATGTTGAAAAAGTTTAATGTTAAAGGTATAATGCAGTTAAATGTTGAAAAAAGAAAAGAATTTTTTAATGCAATAAAAACTGGATGGGCTGCTAAGAAAAAAGAATTGGCTGGTTAATTAATTATTAAATAGGAACAAATATAAAATTGAAAAGAAAGGATATTAAATATGGAGTTGAATGGTGAACTTATAAATAAGAATATAAACACAGGAAATATTTGGGGAGATAACGCACAAAAAAGCCAGACAAAACAAGTATCAAAAACTAAATTGCGAGAGCTTGGTTTATCACAAGATGGTTTAAAATTTGTTGATACATTAGAAGATTTACGAAAAATGCCACCAAACATAATTATTGCCAAAGCTGTGAAAACTGTTCATTTTGTTCAAAATTGGTCTAAAAAACAATTTTTGAAAAAAAGCGCCATGTATGTTATGG
>Ga0209345_10006177_pt1 | contig 10939 bp, 10 predicted proteins | sample Cruoilmetagenom7_FD_187294 | JGI IMG/M metagenome (GOLD analysis project Ga0209345, IMG submission 187294) | Oil polluted marine microbial communities from Coal Oil Point, Santa Barbara, California, USA - Sample 7 (SPAdes) (version 2) | ecosystem: Environmental > Aquatic > Marine > Oil seeps ...
GACGTGTTGGAACTGGGTATCCCCCATGTTTTCCTGGCCACGGGCACCCATTGGCGGGCCGATGGCATTGGCCGCGCCACGCACCGCACGCCACCAGTTTTGGATGGGTCTGTGCAGGTGTTTAGCGCCGAAGACATCATGGCCGGGCAGGGGCCGCAGACCGGGCCAGTGCTGATTTATGATGATGACCATGGCTATATCGCCGGTGTTCTGGCCGAAAAACTGGCAGCGCAAGGCCTGTCGGTGGTCTTTGCCACGCCTGAAACCATGGTGTCACATTTTACCCATCTCACCCTTGAACAACACCGCGTGCAGGCCGGGCTGATCGACATGGGCGTTGATTTGCGCCTGTCTCAAGTGCTGGGCGGCATTGCGGACGGGCAGGTGCAGTTGAACTGCGCGTACACCGGGCGCCGTCAATCGGTGCCATGTGCTGCCGCTGTGTTGGTGAGCGAACGGGTGCGCGAAACGGCACTGCATGAGGCGCTAAAGGGGCAAGGTCTGAGCACGCTTGACCTGATCGGTGATGCCGCCAATCCTGGTTTCATTGCCGATGCGGTTTTTGCAGGTCACCTGGCCGCCCGCAGTTTTGAACGTGACCCGGCAGAGATTGAGGCCGATTGGTTCCGCCGTGAAATCCCCAGCTTGCACTCTCAGGGAGGATGACCACCCCACCCGGGCCGTATTTGGCGATATCGTGACGCGGTAGAAACCCGGCTTTACCATGTCGCACAAGATGTATACATCGCAAGGCGTCTACGATCACGATCTCACGCAGAGCCTGCAAGAAACCGATGTTCAGCTGGTCTGGATGGTGCGTCATGATGAGCGGATCATTCGCCACAATCAGGACGGCGTACAGTCGCATTCCTTTCAGCCGGGGCCTCTGGCTGAAACACAATCCAAGGACGGCCCGCACCATGTTAAGCGCCCCCGATATTTTTGATCGCTACGAAGAGGTGCGCGCGCGTTTTCCCGCCGCGCATCCGCAAGCTGTGACACAAGAGATTTCTTCGCTACTCGATATTGCGGATCAGGCCACGGCATTCGTGTTTGATGCCTTCGGCGTGCTGAATGTCGGCGAAACCCTGATTGAGGGGGCTGATCGCAGGCTTGAGCAATTGCGCGGGTTGGGGTGTCAGATTCGCATCCTGACCAACGCTGCCAGCTATGATCGCGCAGGGGCTGTGGCCAAGTTTCAAAACCTTGGTATCGCGCTGCAGGACGATGAGATTATCACCAGCCGGGACGCCACGCTGGGCTGCCTTTCGCGGGCTTTTTCGCAGGGGCTTTGGGGGGCGATTGCCACGGCTGAGGATCAGTTAACCGACATCGGGCATGATGTGCTGCGTCTGGGGGATGACCCGGCTCAGTATGACCGCGTTGACGGGTTTTTGTTTCTGTCTGCCTCGGGGTGGAGCGATAGAAAACAGGGCATGCTTGCGGCGTCATTGGCCAGGCATGACCGCCCCGTTATGATTGCAAACGCTGATCTGGTCGCCCCGCGTGATGATGGGTTTTCACTGGAACCCGGCCATTTTGGCCACCTTCTGGCAGATAATGGGGCGCGCCAGGTGCGGTTTTTCGGCAAGCCCTTCGGCGAGGTTTATGATCTGGTTGAACGCTCGCTTTCTGGGGTGCCGCCCGAGCGGATAATCATGTGCGGGGATACGCTGCATACGGATATTCTGGGCGGTGCTGCGCGCAATTGGCGCACGGTTCTGGTCACACGTGACGGGTTGTTTGCCGGCTATGATACGGCCGGGTTTTGCACACAGTCTGGTCTGCATCCCGATTGGCGTCTGGCACGGATTTAGCCCTGCACCCGCGCATTATCGCCTGCAGGCAAAACGCCTACTAAAAATTTAGTTTGACAGTTTCGTAATCCTGCGACTACCTTTTATGAGGTCGGCGATATCCGGCTCATATAACAATTAGGGAGGAGAAAGATGCGTAAGTATCTGCTCTCCGCGACTGCGGCTATGGCCGTCATCGCGGGGTCTGGGACTGCTTTTGCCGATGCGGCGGCGGCTCAGAAATGGATTGATCAGGAATTTCAGCCATCCACGCTCAGCAAAGACGAGCAGATGTCGGAGATGGAGTGGTTCATCACCGCATCCGCGCCGTACAGCGGCATGGAAATCAACGTCTTGTCCGAGGGCATTCCGACCCACGGATATGAAAGCGAAGTGCTGACCAAAGCCTTTGAAGAGATCACCGGCATCAAGGTGAACCACCAGATCCTGGGAGAGGGCGAAGTGGTGCAGGCTGTGCAAACTCAGATGCAGACCCAGCGCAACCTCTATGATGGCTATGTCAACGACAGCGATCTGATCGGCACGCACTCGCGCCTGCAACTGGCCTATAACCTGACCGAACAAATGGGCGGCGACTGGGCAAATACCACATCACCCACGCTGGACCTGGATGATTTCATGGGCATCCAGTTTACCACCGGCCCTGATGGCAACCTGTATCAGCTGCCAGATCAGCAATTTGCCAACCTGTATTGGTTCCGCAAAGATTGGTTTGATGATGCGGCCAACAAAGCCGCCTTCAAAGAGAAGTACGGTTATGAATTGGGTGTTCCGGTCAACTGGTCTGCCTATGAAGACATTGCTGACTTCTTTTCAAATGACGTGAAAGAAGTGAATGGCACCGCGATTTATGGCCACATGGATTACGGCAAACGCGCCCCCGATCTGGGCTGGCGGATGACCGATGCCTGGCTGTCGATGGCCGGTACCGGCTCCAAGGGTGAACCCAACGGCGTGCCGATTGATGAGTGGGGCATCCGCATGGAGGCCGGCTCGTGTAATCCCGCAGGTGCAAGCGTCACGCGCGGTGGTGCGGCAAACGGCCCGGCTGCGGTTTATGCCATTCGCAAATGGGATGAATGGCTGCGCAACTATGCCCCTCCCGGTGCTGCCAGCTATGACTTTTATCAGTCGCTGCCCGCTTTGGCACAAGGCAACGTGGCCCAGCAGATCTTCTGGTACACTGCCTTTACCGCTGACATGGTCAAGCCGCAGTCGGAAGGCAACAACACCGTGGACAGCGATGGCAATCTGCTGTGGCGGATGGCCCCCAGCCCGCATGGCCCCTATTGGGAAGAAGGCCAGAAGGTTGGGTATCAGGACGTGGGATCATGGACGTTCCTGAAATCCACACCGTCTGATCGTGCACAAGCCGCCTGGCTCTATGCACAATTCGTGACTTCCAAAACTGTTGACGTGAAGAAATCCCATGTCGGGCTGACCTTCATGCGTGACAGCACGGTCAATCACGAGAGCTTCACTGAGCGCGCTGCCAAACTGGGTGGTCTGGTCGAGTTTTATCGCTCGCCTGATCGCGTGGCATGGTCGCCCACCGGTATCAACGTGCCGGATTATCCCAAGCTGGCCCAAATTTGGTGGCAGCAGATTGGTGATGTGAACTCGGGGGCGTTTACGCCACAACAGGCGATGGATCGTCTGGCCGAAGAAATGGACATCACCATGGGCCGGATGCAGGCCGCAGATGAAGCTGCAAACGTCTATGGCGGCTGTGGTCCACGCCTGAACGAGGAAAAAGACGCCTCGGAATGGGTGGGCAAAGGTGGCGCCAAGGCGCAACTCGACAACGAAAAGCCGCAGGGCGAGACCGTCAACTATGACGACCTTGTTGCGCGCTGGAACCAGTAGGTTTCAGACAAACCGGCCCCCTCACTCTGTGGGGGCCGGTCTTCCCTTCTGCGCCAGGCCCCAGCCCGGCGTCACATGCATCACAGCTGGGCCGTAGCCCAGCCCACGAGATACACACATGACAATTGAGTTAAGACAGGCCAGCAAGGTGACCCGAGGGGTGACCCACATCAAACCCACCTCCCTGGTGCTGGAAACCGGCCATTTCAATGTCCTTCTGGGCCAGACAGGTGCGGGCAAGACATCGCTGATCAAACTGATGGCAGGGCTTGATCCATTGGCATCTGGCCAGATTTTTATGGACGGGCAGGACGTATCCCGCCTGTCGACCCAAAAGCGCAATATCAGCTTGGTGCACCAGTTTTTCGTCAACTATCCGCATATGTCGGTGTTTGATAATATCGCCTCGCCTTTGCGGGTTGCAGGCATGGCGAAATCTGAAATTCAGGGCCGTGTGGAAGAGGCCGCAGATATCCTGCAATTGCGCCCGATGCTGAACCGCCGTCCTCAGGAACTCAGCGGCGGGCAGCAGCAACGCTGCGCCTTGGCCCGCGCCATCGCCAAGGAAAGCCGTGCCGTGTTTCTGGATGAGCCACTGGCCAACCTGGATTACAAGCTGCGCGAAGAATTGCGCGAGCAATTGCCAGAATTATTCGCCGGGCGCGGGGCTGTGGTGGTCTATGCCACATCCGAGCCGGAAGAGGCGCTGTTGCTGGGGGGCAAGACCGCGTTGATGGATGACGGGGCTGTTACCCAATTTGGCACCACGGCCGAAATTTATCGCAAACCCGCAAACCTGACCGCGGCGCGTGTCTTCTCGGACCCGCCGATCAATGCGGCCGAGATCGTCAAATCGGGCGCGCAGGCCCGGCTGAAAACCGGCGTGTCATGGGACATGCAAGGCGGGGCCGCCAACCTGCCCGACGGGGTTTATACCATGGCCATACGCCCGCATCATGTGACGCCGATTGCGGCTACACCCAATGATGTGGCGCTGAAAGGCACCGTTTTGGTGACCGAACTGTCCGGCTCAGACTCCAGCGCGCATTTCCAAATGGGAGAAGACGGCTGGGTCTCCCTTGCCCACGGCGTGCACCCCTACAAGGTGGGCGCGGATCATGCGTTTTTCATGGATGCCAGCAAGGCGTTTTACTTTGCCCCCGATGGGAGGCTTGTGTCGTAATGGCCAAGATCACACTTTCAAACCTGCGCCACTCCTACCTGCCTAATCCGGGCGGAGCCGAGGATTATGCGCTCAAGAAAATTGACCTCGATTGGGAAGATGGCGGCGCCTACGCCCTGCTGGGCCCGTCTGGCTGTGGCAAATCCACGTTGCTGAACATTATTTCGGGGCTTCTCACGCCTTCTGAGGGGCGCATTTTGTTTGACGGGCGCGATGTCACTGATTTGCCGCCCGACCAGCGCAATATCGCACAGGTGTTCCAGTTTCCGGTGATTTACGACACCATGACTGTACGCGATAACCTGGCGTTTCCGCTGCGCAATCGTGGCGTGGCCGAACCCCGCATTGCCGAGCGTGTTGCAGAAATCGCTACCATGCTGGAGGTGGAGGACATGCTGGATGTCCGCGCCTCACACCTCAGCCCTGACAATAAGCAAAAGATCTCCATGGGCCGGGGGCTGGTGCGCGATGACGTCAACGTGGTGATGTTTGACGAACCCCTGACCGTGATCGACCCGCATTTGAAATGGAAGCTGCGCTCCAAGCTCAAAGAGCTGCACCAACGCGTGCGCGCCACGATGATCTATGTCACCCACGATCAGACCGAGGCCCTGACCTTTGCCGATCAGGTGGTTGTCATGCAGGACGGTGAGATTGTTCAAATCGGCACGCCGGTTGAATTGTTTGAACGCCCGCAACACACATTTGTGGGGCATTTTATCGGCTCGCCGGGGATGAATGTTTTGCCCGTATCTGAGACAGACGGGAAGGTCACATTTGAAGGCCACGCGGTTGTGCTGGAAGGCAAAGTCACCGGTGCTGACGGCAACACCGAGCTGGGCATACGGCCAGAATTTGTTGCCCTTTCGGACAGGGGCCTGCCTGCATATGTGCGCAAGGTATCGGATGTGGGCCGCCATTGCGTGGTTGAGGCCATGGTCGGTGATACGGCCGTCAAAGCGGTGGTTGAGGGCGATGCGCCGGGGCAGGGCGCTGCTGTGCACCTGAGCTTTCGCGCGGATCAAACCCGGCTCTACCGTGACGGCTGGATTGCGACGGAGGCAGGCACATGAAGACCGAAAACCAAAAAGCGTGGTTCTTTGTTTTGCCAGTGCTGTTGCTGGTGGCCTTCAATGCGCTGGTGCCGATTATGACCGTGGTCAATTATTCGGTTCAGGAAACTTTTGGCAATAACGTGTTTTTCTGGCAAGGGCTTGATTGGTTTGAACAAATCCTGCGTTCTGACCGGTTTCAGGCGGCTCTGGGACGTCAGTTCCTATTCACGTTTCTGATCCTCATTATCGAGGTGCCGCTGGGGATCATAATCGCACTGTCCATGCCGCGCAAAGGCATCTGGGTGCCGGTTTGCCTGGTCACGATGGCGCTGCCAATGTTGATCCCGTGGAACGTGGTGGGCGCGATGTGGAACATCTTTACTCTGCCCAATATTGGCCTGCTGGGGTATTTTTTGAATGATGTTCTGGGCATCGCCTATGACATGACGCAAAACCCCTTTGCGGCCTGGGTCACGATTGTCACCATGGATGTCTGGCACTGGACATCGCTGGTGGTGTTGCTCAGTTATGCGGGGCTCGTTTCGATCCCGGATGCCTATTATCAGGCGGCCAAGATTGATGGGGCCAGCCCCTGGAAAGTGTTCCGCTATATCCAGTTGCCCAAGATGAAGACCGTGCTGACGATCGCCATTTTGCTGCGCTTCATGGACAGCTTCAATATCTATACGGAACCGTTTGTTCTGACCGGGGGCGGGCCGGGCAATTCGACCACCTTGCTGTCGATTGATCTGGTGAAAATCGCATTGGGCCAGTTTGATCTTGGCCCGGCTGCGGCGATGTCACTGATCTATTTCGCCATCACCCTGCTGGTCAGCTGGCTTTTCTACACGCTCATGACAAAGGATGATCAGCAATGAGAAAACGCGCCATCATACCTATTGTGTACATCCTGTTCTTGCTATTGCCGATCTATTGGCTGGTGGCGATGAGCTTCAAAACCACAAACGAGATCCTCTCGGGGTTTAGCCTGTTTCCGCAAACCTTCACGCTGGAGAATTACCGGGTGATCTTTACCGATCCGACCTGGTATTGGGGCTATATCAACTCGATCATCTATGTGTCGCTGAACACGGTGATCTCGGTTTGTGTGGCCCTGCCGGCGGCTTATGCGTTTTCGCGCTATCGCTTTTTGGGCGACAAGCAGCTGTTCTTTTGGCTGCTGACCAACCGGATGGCCCCGGCGGCGGTGTTCGCCTTGCCGTTCTTTCAGTTGTATTCATCCGTGGGCCTGTTTGACACGCATATCGCAGTGGCACTGGCGCATTGCCTGTTTAACATCCCGCTTGCGGTGTGGATTTTGGAAGGCTTCATGGGCGGCATCCCCAAAGAGCTGGATGAAACCGCCTATGTGGATGGCTATTCCTTCCCGCGCTTTTTTGTCACCATCTTCCTGCCCTCAATCAAGGCAGGTGTGGGGGTGGCTGCGTTTTTCTGCTTTATGTTCTCATGGGTTGAGCTGTTGCTGGCCAAAACGCTGACGGCTGTGGCCGCCAAACCCATTGCGGCCACAATGACCAAAACCGCATCATCGGCGGGGTATGAATTGGGCCTTCTGGCGGCGGCCGGCACGCTGACCATCATCCCCGGCGCGATCGTGATTTACTTCGTTCGCAACTATATCGCGCGGGGCTTTGCCCTGGGGAGGGTGTGATGATGCGTTTCCTTTTGACTGGCTTGGTGCTGTTGCCGTCGTCCGCCCTGGCCCAATGGGCAAAAGTGGCGGACCCCGCAGAGACACAATTCTCATGGACTGATCCCTTGTGGCCGTCGTTCTGGATGGCATGGACACCCGCCACCTTCCTGCTGTTTTGCGGGATATTTTCGGCCATGGCGGTGGTCACCATTCTGGAACTGCGCCGCCCCGGTGGGGATGAACGCAAAGGTGTGCTGGGCTTGACCACAACACGCGGTGACCGGCTGTTTATTTCATTGCTCGGCACGGCGTATATCTTTCTGGCGTGGCTGGGCCTGGTGGGGCAACCGGTGTGGTGGCCCGCTGTGATCAGCCTCTTGTGGGCGGTGTTTTGCTTTCGCAAGGTCTGAGAAATCACTTTAGATCGCGCGATACTTAGTATTTACTGGCTCACCATAGGACGTGAGCGATGCTCAGTGATGGACAGGGTATGAGAGAAAAGAAAAAAAGCGAGCTGCTGACCGAGGTCGAGTTGGAATTTATGACCCGGCTTTGGGCCTTGGGCGAGGGCACCGTGCGTGATGTCCTGGATCAGCTGCCTGAGGGGCGCAACCTCGCCTATACCTCTGGCGCAACCATCCTGCGCATATTGGAACAAAAGGAATTCGTCACCAGCCGGAAACAGGACAAAAGACTGATCTATGTTCCCAATCTGGCCAAAGACGCATATCAAACCCGCTCGCTTAAAAACCTGTCGATGAAGTTGTTTGACGACACCCCCGCCTCGCTTGTGGCGCGGCTCGTCAATGATGATGAATTGACCGAAGAAGCATTGGGGCAAATCCGGGCACTTGTTGATCGGAGGTTGAAAAATGATACCGGGTAATGCTGTTCTCAATGCGTTCATTGATGCCAATATCCTGTTTGCCGTGGCCTTTGCCCTTTGGGGGATGGCGCGGTTTGCCCTGCGCCGCGCGGGCCTGCGACATGCCTATGCGACCGAGCTAAAGCTGCTGAACGGGGTCTTTCTGGCCATTCTCTGTGCGCCTTTTGTGATCCTTGGAATTGGCGTTTTGCAAGGCACGGGGCTGATCAAGGGGATCAATGTCAACCTGTCGGATATGGTGGTGTCGCACTATCTGAACGGCGGGTTTGAAATGAAAGCCCTTGAACTTGAACGCCTGTTGAACCTGCGCGACAGTTTCACACTCAGCGTGATGAACATGGCTGGCTGGCTACCTTGGGTGGTGGTCGCGGCGTTTTTGGCGGGGCTGGCCATCGGGACAGGGCGGCTGGTGTTTTCCATGTGTTGCTTGCAAAAAATCGTGTCACACAGCTATGCTTGGCGGCGTTTCGGGCGGGTGCATATCCGTCTGTCCAATCGCACCTTGGTGCCGTTCTCCACGCGTGGATTGCGCAACTATTACGTTGTGATCCCCTCGCAAATGCTGGGCCACTCAAGCGAGCTGAGCGTGTCATTGGCACATGAATTCCAACACTTGCGGCAAGGGGATATTGAATGGGAAATCCTGCTTGAGGCGCTCAAGCCGTTGTTTTTCCTGAATCCAGCCTATCATGCCTGGAAACGTCAGGTCGAAACCCTGCGCGAACTGGCCTGCGACAGTGAGGTGCTGACGCGTGGGCGCATATCCCTGCGTGATTATTGCGACACGCTGTTGTCTGTTTGCCAGCAAACCCTGCGCCGCGACCGGATGTTTGTGGTGGCTGTGCCCAAAGTGACGTTGGTGACGGCAGATCGCTCGGCGCTGCGTGCCGGCAAGATGAGCTTTCTGGAGCACCGCATAACATCGCTGCTGGATGCCACCCGCGTGCGCCATCCGCGGCTGATCTATGCGTCCATCATCCTGCCCTTGGTGGGGGCCATATTGCTGACGGCGCTGGCCATCCAACACCCCGGAGACTGGAGCCAGGACCGCCTGATGCTGTCGACCGTGGTCAATCTGGAACGTCTGGATGAAATCAACCGCATGTCCACGTTTGGCCGTGTCCGGAACTGAGGCCCGCGGTGCCGCTTTGGGCGCGGCTGCCCGGCACGCATCAACACATGTTGGCCCCTGTTGATCCCTGGCCTAAAGGCGATCGGCTGAGCCACACATGACCAGACAACAAAAAGGGTGAGGGCACGGGTAAGACCATCCAGCGCCCCTAATCCTGAAACAACGCCCCAAATTCTTTGCGCAGCACGTTCTTTTGCACTTTGCCCATGGTGTTGCGTGGCAATTCATCCACCACAATCAGCTTTTGAGGCTGTTTGAACCGGGCCAGAGATGTCCCAATATTGGCTTGAATGGCTGCAATATCCGGGGTGCCGTTGCCATCCGCAACAAGAATACCCACAACCGTTTCGCCAAAATCGGGATGTGGCACGCCAATAACGGCACTTTCCAGAACGCCGTCTTCCTGATCCAGAAGCAATTCAACTTCTTTTGGGTAGATGTTGTAACCACCAGAAATGATGAGATCTTTGTTGCGCCCAACGATGTGCAAATACCCATCGTCATCAAATCTGCCCAGATCACCGGTGATAAAGAAGCCGTCGGCGCGCAATTCTTCGGCGGTTTTTTCGGGCATTTGCCAATATCCCTTAAAGACATTCGGCCCACGCACTTCAATGTCGCCAATCTCACCCTGTGACAGCGTTTCACCGCTGGTGGCATTGGTGATCTTGACCTCCACCCCCGGCAAGGCAAAGCCAACGGTGCCCGCACGCCTCTCGCCATCATATGGGTTTGTGGTGTTCATATTGGTTTCGGTCATGCCATAGCGCTCAAGGATGCGGTGGCCGGTGCGTTCTTCAAACTGCACATGGGTTTCGGCCAACAGAGGCGCGCTGCCCGACACAAACAGGCGCATGCCCTGTGTCAGATCCTTGGTGAAACGCGCATCACCCAACAGGCGGGTGTAAAATGTTGGCACACCCATCATCGCTGTTGCCTCTGGAAGGTGAGATATGACGTGATCAACATCAAATTTGGGCAAAAAGATCATTTGCCCCCCCGTGAGCAAAGTGATGTTTGTCGCCACAAACAGGCCGTGCGTGTGAAAGATCGGCAGCGCATGCAGCAACACATCATCAGAGGTGAAGCGCCATTGCTCGGCCAGCGTCTGGGAATTGGACAACAGGTTGCCTTGGGTCAGCATGGCCCCCTTAGAGCGGCCCGTGGTGCCGGATGTATAAAGGAAGGCCGCCAGATCATCCTCATCCCGGCTGACCGTTTCAAACGTGGTGGGCATGGTTGCAGCCTTGTCGGCAAATGACCCAGAACCATCGCCGTTCAGGGTTTCCAACACGGCCCCACAGGCCTGTGCCATGGGGGTCATACCAGCCTCGTTGTGGGCATCG
>Ga0209345_10006178_pt1 | contig 10937 bp, 12 predicted proteins | sample Cruoilmetagenom7_FD_187294 | JGI IMG/M metagenome (GOLD analysis project Ga0209345, IMG submission 187294) | Oil polluted marine microbial communities from Coal Oil Point, Santa Barbara, California, USA - Sample 7 (SPAdes) (version 2) | ecosystem: Environmental > Aquatic > Marine > Oil seeps ...
CACCGCGTCGGCAATCTGGCCGACAGGGGCTTTCAGATCATAAGGCGAGCCCGCTCCCGCATCGTGCTGAATATGAAAAACAGGGCGGCCTGCGGAGCGGAAACGTTGCAGCAGAGTTCTGCATTCTTCCAGTGCCGGCTCCACGCCGTCGAGCTTCATCACACCTTCCCGATAGGTATTCTGCGCATCGATAATCACCAGTGCAGAATCACTGATAGGGCTGGCAGTATTGCCCAGGCCCACTATGTCTCTCAAGGTTGTAAGATCACTCATGATATATCCTTTAGAGTTGGCCGCCGACCAGATCCGTACTTCAAATGGGGCGCTATGAATAACAGACTCCAGGAGCCTGGCCACAGATGGCTCATCTATATGTACGTTACTCGGCCGCCGGTGGCAAAAGAATCAACCTAATGGGCGAATTGCCTGCAACCCGGGTAGCAATACCTAAGTGCAGCCTCCCTGAAACTGAATAATGATCAACCCAGATTTACACCCAAGTGCTGGGCCAGGGACATGTCTGCTTAGGGATACTTGCGGGCAAGCGCAAATGGCAGGCTTACCGGTGTTTACAGGGATAGATCTTTTTCTTTCCAGGCCTTTCGAATAGAAGCAATCTGCCTTTCTAATTCAGAAATCAGCGTGCCCGGCATGAGCCAGACTAAAAGGCGATAGGGTTCTTTGAGATGTTCGATAATTGCCATGGCTTCATTTGGTCCCATATCCTTAGGATGCTTCATCTGGTGAAAGCGGATATAAAAACGGATCCAGTACCAATAGGGTTTTTCCGTAAGAATGCTGTAGCGATTAACCCGAATGACTGCGCGAACCTGTTGTTAAAATTGAGACTAGAGGCGTGGCGTGGATATGAAAAAGTGGCATTATCGAGAACGCACTTTTTTGCAATATCGCGGAACGCGGTCTAGTTGCTGTTATCACACAAGGAGGTGAATAAATGAAGCAAACAGGTAGTTGTCTCTGCGGAGGTATTCAGTACGAAATCAATGGTCCTCTGACGGATGTTCTGAACTGTCACTGTTCAATGTGCCGCAAGCTTCATGCCTCGGCGTTCAGAACGCGGGCTAAGGTGCAGTCCTCGGATTGGAACACCATCAAAGGTCAGGAGTTACTGAAGTTCTACGAATCTTCTCCGGGTGAGCACAAAGGCTTCTGCTCAAACTGCGGCTCCAGCCTCTACACCAAATTCGATGCAGCCCCCGAGGTCTATGGCTTCCCACTTGGAACACTCGATACCGACCCAGGTGTAAAAGCCGAGCGCCACGTGTTCGTTGGCAGTAAGGCACCCTGGTTCAATATCACGGACGATCTGCCTCAGAATGCGGAATACGACTGAGTCAGTGATAACACATATGAGCCTTCTCGGAATCAATAGGCAATAGTCTTTTTTTGGCCGCTCCAGCGGCCAATTTAAACCCATGAGCGAGAACGCCTGCTTCGCTAGTCTCGTCGAGCTGTCAGGCACTTACAGCAAACACATATAGGGGCTCTCTTACGTGGCTTTAGGCCACTGCCTGACCGGTCGTTCCTTCAGTGGATCAGGGGCACCAGACATTCATCGGTTAACCGGTCACTGGCGCTATTCAAGCGTCGGGCTGCAGGGCTCCAGTTAGTTTCAGGCTCAGGACCGGTGTAAGCGCACTGGCTCATGGTATTAAAGCACGCCCACGGGCTGGCTAATCAAGTCGCTCTGGCTTCGACATCGGTGACAGAGAACTGCTTGGGTATCGGGTACCAGTCAGCGGACTCGCAGTCTTCACAGTCATCCTCTCTGATCCAGTTAGACGTCATGCTCAGCCCGTGGCGTGACTAACCTTTCAGGAATCGCTGTTCATCGAACACCCTCTTGTCTTTGAGCATGAAGTAAGCTGCCCGTCCCAATTTGTGGGCCAGCGCAGACAGGGCTTTGGGTTTGTTCATGCGTTTCTGAAGCTTTTCGATATAACGCTTGGCCTTGTCGTTGTTACGGATAAACAGCACGGCGGCTTCGGAGAAGGCCCACTTCAGATGGGCATTGCCAATTTTGTTGCCCTGAGTGCCATAGACCTTACCGGCAGATTCCGCTTTGCACTTCACAAGGCGCGCGTAGGAGGCAAATTTCTGAACGGATTCGAAGCGTTGAATATCGCCAACTTCGTAAAGAATCGTCAGCGCCAGAATGCGGCCTACGCCTGGAATGGTTTTCAGTACAGTAAGTGAGGCGGGATCATGTTGTTTGGCTTGCTGTTCCAGATGCCATTCGAGCTTTTTGAGTTCGTGCTGATAGCTGTCGACGATGGCGAGATCTAGATCGACGTTGCGTTGAACGTCCGGATCGCTAAAAGCCGAGGCAAGTTGTGATCGGCCGCCCGGGTTATTGAGGTTAGCTTTGCTGGGCGGCAGGTTGTACTGGCTCACGGTATTGACGACGTGGGCTTTGAGCATGGCACCATGCTGGACAATGCGGGTGCGACGTCGCAACAAGTCGCGTGTGGCACGCATCTTCTTAGGATAGACATAGGCCAGAGGGAAATTACCACCACGCATGAGCATCGCAATCTTGAAAGAGTCGATGCGGTCATTCTTGGATTTACCGCCGTGGATGGCCTTCATGTAAAGCGCATGGCCCAGGATAAAGTGGATGCCATGCTCTTCACACAGATCCGAGATCCAGTACCAGCAGTGCATGCATTCAACGCCAACCACAAGGTCATCTCGAAAGGGGTCGAGCAGTGCCAGTAACGGTTCAGGTCTGGCCTTGATCTCTTTGTGCAGCAACACCTCGCCTTGCTGATCGAGGATGCAGACGTACAGACTGCGGGCGTGTAGATCGATTCCACAATAATGACGGTGAGTGCTATGGTAAAAGTTCATGAGTCTTCTCCCTTGTTGTGCTTGGTCGCCTTCCAGCTTAGCGGGTAACCGCCGGGCTGGGGAGAAGGCTCAATCAGTATCAAGTGCAGGCACGGCGACGCCCACTACATTGCGCCTTCGGCTCCAATCCATGGGCGCGCACGCTGCAAGCGTTACATTTCTAGGAAAGTTGTAAGCGTCCGGCCATCACACCTTGTCAGGGATAGTCGGCTTCCAGTTGTGGGGCAATAGCTCATCGATGGCGTTGTTCTTGTGCGTTGGCAACCGCATCAGCACGTCCTTCAGATAGGCATAGGGGTCATGCCCATTCAGCTTAGCTGACTGGATCAGTGTCATCACTGCCGCCGCACGCTGGCCACTGCGCAGAGATCCCGCGAACAGCCAGTTACTGCGTCCAAGCGCCCAGGGCCGGATCTGGTTTTCCACCCGGTTGTTGTCGATGGGCACCGCGCCATCGTCCAGGTAGCGCGTCAGCGCTTCCCAGCGTTTGAGGCTGTAATCCAGTGCCCTGGCCGTACCGGACCCATCCGGTACTTTCTGACGATGCGCCAGCATCCACTGATGCAGTGCATCGGCAAGCGGTTTAGCTTTGGTTTGTCGGATTTCCCGGCGCTTATCCGGCGGCAGGTCTTTGGTTTCCCGTTCGATCTCGTAGAGTTCACCGATGTACTCCAGGGCCTTGGCCGCCAGTTCGCTTTTGTTGGCTTCGTGCAGGTCGTAGAACTTGCGGCGGGCATGAGCCATGCAACCGATCTCGGTGATGCCCTTGCCGAAGCTGGCCTTGTAGCCGGCGTAATTATCACACACCAGCTTGCCCTGCCAGTCACCCAGGAAGGTGCGGGCATGTTCACCGGCACGGCTGGGTGCGAAGTCGTAAACGGTGGCTTTCAGGTCCGAGAACGGCGTGGTGCAGTAGGCCCAGACGTAGGCCTTGTGGGTTTTCTTCTTGCCCGGGGCCAGCATGCTGACCGGGGTTTCATCGGCATGCAACACCTCCTGTTCCAACAAGGCGTCTTTTAATGCATCCGCCAGGGGCTGCAACTGTACGCCGCAGGTTCCCACCCATTCGGCAAGAGTGGAGCGTGGGATTTCCAGGCCGGCTCGGCCGAAGATGCGTTCCTGGCGGTACAACGGCAGATGATCGGCGTACTTGGCCACCAGAACCTGAGCCAGCAGGCCGGCAGTGGGGATGCCCTTGTCGATCACTTGCGGGGGTACCGGCGCCTGGATCAGGGTCTCGCACTGGTCGCAGGCCCACTTGCCCCGGATGTGACGCTCCACGGTGAACTCGCCCGGAACGTAATCCAGCTTCTCACTGATGTCCTCGCCAATACGCTTGAGTTGGCAGCCACACTGGCACTGGGTGTGGTCCGGTTCGTGGTGGATCAGGGTGCGAGGCAGTTCTGGGGGCAGTGACTTGCGTTTAGGGTTCTGCTTGGGGCGAGCGGCCTTCTGTTCCTCACTCCTTGCCTGCTCAAGCTCGGCCTCGATGGCCGCCAGGTCACTGTCGATCAGTTCATCCAATAACTTGCCCTGAACCGCATCGAGCTGTTCACTGCGACGGGCGTACTTGTGACGTTTGAGAATGGCCAGCTCGTGCGTCAGCTTCTCGATGATCGCATCACGGTGCACCAGGACACGCTCCTTTTTCTCGACACGATCGAACAGTTCCGTCGCCAGAGCACGGAGCTGATCGGCAGAGAGTTGGTCAAGATCGGGGCGTTGAGTCATGCCCGGCAGTATGCCAAGCCCGGCTACAGTGTGCGATTCGCAGTTTGGGTTATGGCGATACCGCAGGGCTTGTGGTTACAGGATAGAGATCACCCCTTCAGCGCCGATACGCTGCCAGGGCAGGCCCTGAACCAGAGCGGACAACTGTTCCTCGGTCAGGCGCAGCTGGTCACCGCGCCAGGCTTCACCCCAGTGGAATTTACCCCGGTTCAGCCGGCGGGCACACAGCCAGATGCCCAGGCCATCGTGGATCAGCACCTTCATCCGGTTGCCCCGTTTGTTGGCGAACAGGTAGGCACAATGGGGCCGGGCGGAACCGAATACCTGAATAACCCGGGCCAGGGCCTTGTCGGGCCCGGCCCGCATATCCAGCGGTTCAGTGGCCAGCCAGATCTCGTCAATGCGGATCATCCCAGCAGGTCCCGCAGCAGCGCAGCACACTGTTGAGCCTGCTCCACCGGCCACTCCACCACCACTGCACCGCCGACTCGCGGAATCTCGATACGGATGATGCTACGCTTATCTGAGTCCACCGGGCGCGTCGGTACAGAGGTTGCTGCGGCCAGGTTGACCGGTACAAACCCAGGTGTTTTCGGTGCACGACGAGCCTCACTGATCCAGCGCCGGACCATGTTGGCGTTAAGCCCGTTATCCAGAGCGATCCGGGAAACGGAGGCGCCGGGTTCCAGGCACTGGGCAACAATCCGGGCCTTGAATTCCCGGGAAAACCGGCGGCGACGCTGGTAGGGCTTGGTTACGCTTAAGTCGTTCATGTTAAGTGTCCACTAGACAATAAGTGGACACTATCCTGACGACGGCAGCGCCAGGCTCAAGATGGGATTACTGTAGTGGTTCAATGATTCCGGACACCAACGTAGGTGGTAATATTGCCACCATAAATGAGGTGTCTGATGACCAAAAAACGACGTTCCTTTACTCCTGAGTTCAAACAGGAAGCAGCCAGCCTGGTGCTGGATCAAGGTTACACCATTGCCCAGGCTTGTACGTCCTTGGGCGTGGGTGAAAGTGCTTTGCGGCGCTGGGTTCAACAGCTGACAGATGAGCGAGAAGGCATTACCCCGAAGGGCAAGGCCTTGACCCCGGAACAACGTCGGATTCAGGAGCTGGAAGCCCGCTGCAAACGCCTTGAGATGGAGAAGACTATACTAAAAAAGGCTACCGCTCTCTTGATGTCGGACGACCTGAATCGTACGCGCTGATAGACCAATTGAGTGAGCAAGTGCCTGTTGAAATGGTCTGCAATGCGTTCGATATCAGCCGCTCCAGCTATTACGAATACCGCCAACGGCGGAACCATATAGACGTTGAGCGTCTGGCCCTGAAGGCTCGGGTAAACCGCCTGTTCACCAAGAGCCGCAGCTCTGCCGGCAGCAGAACAATCAAGGGCATGCTCAATGACGACGGCGTTGTCATTGGTCGTTTCAAGGTTCGACGACTGATGAGTGAGCTGGGGCTGATTTGCAAGCAACCTGGCCCTCACGCCTACAAGCAGGCCACCGTTGAGCGACCAGACATTCCGAACTATCTGGCTCGTGAATTTACGGTGGACCAACCAAACCAGGCGTGGTGTGGTGACATCACATACGTCTGGAGCGGTCAGCGGTGGAGCTATCTTGCTGTCGTGCTGGATCTGTACGCCCGACGCGTTGTTGGCTGGGCGATGTCATCCAGCCCGGATGCCGACCTGGTCGTCAAAGCTCTGGACCACGCCTGGGAGCAGCGTGGTCAACCGGAGAAAGTCATGTTCCACTCGGACCAGGGGGGCCAGTACGCCAGCCGTAAGTTCCGCCAGAGACTCTGGCGCTATCAAATGACACAAAGCATGAGCCGGCGCGGCAACTGCTGGGACAACGCCCCGATGGAAAGACTGTTCCGGAGCCTGAAATCCGAATGGATACCGGCCCTGGGATATCGGAACTTGCCCGAGGCAAAAAAAGATGTGGGTGGCTATCTGATGGACTATTACAACCGGCAGCGACCTCACGCATTCAACGATGGCATTCCGCCCGTTGCAGCTGAGGAAAACCTTAAAATACTGTCCGGGATTAGTTGACCACTACATGTCTGGGTATAGACGAGGTGAGAGGAATTTTAGAAAAATCTGAGCAGTTGGAGGAGCAAGGGAATTTACAAGCCGCTCGCCACGGATATAAGCAAATTGATATTTACGCCTGCGAAAGAAGCCAGGAACTGAGCTACGCTGTCGAAAGGAGTATGGCTTTAGGGGACAGGATTCATGCGGCCTACGAGAGCACAGTCGAGGCCATAGATTTATATCATCAAAAAAATGGCGAATACCCCTTAGATCTAGGTGATATCCGTGAGCTCGTGCCTCCTGAGCACGTTGATGCATTTAAAGGTTTTGGTTTCGTGAAAAATGATGATGGCACGGTAGCCATTGTTACTGGTTTGTATGGATCGGTATCATTCAATTTGGACTGACTCATATAACCAGGCGCTTAAGTTTGTTCCGGCCTACGGCCTCCACCGGACGCCACATACGTGGCGCCGCTTAGCTCAGCGTGTGTGCCGGGCATGGCACTAGACTTGTCGGGTGAAAGTCCCGATACCAGGTATTCGCGGAGCCGAAGGTTAGCGGAAGGGCAAGGGCGTCATCGCGAGGTGGGGTCTGGAGGAAGCCCAACGCAAATTGGCGGGGCGACGAACAGAAACTGGATATGAGGTGTGACGCACTCGGGGCGAGCTGGCACGTGACAGCAAAGCCCTCCATCCGCAAGTGGGGTGCGTTTTATAAATCCAGCGTCTACGCCATGAAAGTTTAGTGTCTTGCCCCGGGAGGTCTGTAGCGTGTTGAGGGATCAACTGAAGGACGAGTGATCGTCCTTGATCGCGTTACAGAAGTCAGCAGAGGGCATAGTACTGTGGCCTACTCGGCGCGATGTTCTATCACGAAGTGAATAGCTGCAAGAAGGGCTGAACGGTTAAGAGGACAAAGCCCTGTCTTGGCACGGCGGTATTGCACCAGACCCGGTGAAGCTGTGGTGGGCTTGGCAAGTGATCGAAATCCGGTTGGCCCCCTATCGATTCGGCTGTTGTGAGAGGATATTCACGGCGTTGGATCACAATGGTAGGGGATCAAATTAATTAACCGAACCGCCGTGGTACGTGATCCGTATGCCCGGTGGTGTGGGAGGAGGGGTGCCGTGAGGCGCCTCCCTATCCCGATTAGACGCGCGAACAAGGTTCCTGGTGTTGACCGCTATGCCGTTGGGAGGATCGAGACTTGACCAGGGTGTATGAGAGGGCCAGAGCGCTGGCCGTCAAGGTCGGAGTGTTTGGCTTCCCGCTCGTATACCTCGGCTGGGCATACCTGTTCTGGTCTCCCATCTTTGCATCAGCCGAGTCGGTGTGGTCCTTCCCCAAGATCATCCTGTTCCTTGCTGGGGGAGCAAGTCCGCTTATCGCAGGCGTGGTGTTGGCGGGTCTCACCGGCGGCAGGCGACGCCTCAGAGACATCGGTTCTCGACTCGTCGACATCCGCCGCATCAGTGTGCGCTGGCTCACCGTCATCCTTCTGTTCTGGCTCGTCTTCGACTTGCTCATGGCGGGAGCAGCGCTCGTCTTCGGCATCACGGACCACCCCCTGGGAATCGCCTGGGACGCAGTCTCGTCTCCTCAAGCCCTCGCGTTCGTGCTACTGCTCTCGTTCGTCTTTCCGGCCGTCGAGGAGATCGGGCTTCGCGGCTACTGGCTCGACGAGCTTCAGGAGCGGTTCAACCCGGTGGTTGCCGGCCTTATCAACGGGGCCACGTGGGCTGTCTGGCACGCGCCTTTCGTGTGGTTCCCGGGCTACTACGCGAACACCTCGTTCAACCCAGAGCTGTGGTGGTGGCTGCCTTCCATAGTCCTGCAAACTCTGCTAATCGTGTGGGTGTACAATGGCACGAACCGTAGCATTTTGGCGGTGCTTCTGTTCCACGGCATGATGAACTTCACCGGCGAGTTCCTGGGCCTGGCACCGGAGATCTTCCCGTTCACGCTTATCGGCAACATCCTTGTAGCGGCTGCAGTTGTTGCTGGGTCACACGTCATGCGGCCGGGGCGCGTGTCAGCGTCTAACCCGGGCGTCAACCCGACTACGCCGCGTGAGGAAGACTCAGGCAAGGAGCGGGTGTAGGCATTGCGGGTTACGCCCAAAGACGTTATGTGTAAGGAAAGCCAAACATGGAAGAGGTAGGCGCGGGCATATTTGGCTGGTTACTGAAATTACTCGGTTTAGCCGCAAGATCAATGGTTTGGCTGGTTGGTTTGGCGGTACCGTTCGCCATTGCGGTGCTCCTCGCTTCGTGGGAGAACTTTGGTGCGTCGTGAACGCATGTCACATAACACAGGAATCAATAGGCAATAGTCATTTTTTGGCCGCGCCAGCGGCCAATCTAAACCTCTCTGATCCAGTTAGATCTCATGCTCAGCCCGTGGCGTGACTAACCTTTCAGGAATCGTTGTTCATCGAATACCCTCTTGTCTTTGAGCATGGCACCATGCTGGACAATGCGGGTGCGATGTCGCAACAAGTCACGTGTGGCACGCATCTTCTTGGGATAGACCTAGGCCAGAGGGAAATTACCGCCGCGGCATGTATTCAACGCCAACCACTAGGTCATCTCGAAAGGGTTCGAGCAGTGTCAGTAGCGGTTCAGGTTGGGCCTTGATCTCTTTGTGCAACAACACCTCGCCTTGCTGGTCGAGGATGCAGGCATACAGGCTGCGAGCGTGCAGGTCGATTCCACAATAATAACGGTGAGTGCTATGGTAAAAGTTCATGAGTCTTCACCCTTGTAGTGCTTGGTCGCCTTCCAGCTTAGCGGGTAACCGTCGGGCTGGGGAGAAGGCTCAATCAGTATCAATCGGCAGCACAGCGATCGTTTTTCCGCCGCTTCGCGGTTCCAAACCGGCGCGTGAGCTATCATATTTTCGGCGCAATTTTAACGGCACTGGTAAAGACTTGCGCTGATTAGTGGCAAGCTATGGAGTGCCAGCAAGGGAGAAAGCCAATAAAATACTTATGGACCAGCATTTTCATGGCCGCTCTTGTGTGGTCAGGAATCAATCCGAAAGATCAGATAACCTGGTTTTTGGAGGTGCTTCCGGCATTGATTGGAGCTGCTGTTCTGGTGGCTACCTATCGCAGCTTTGAGCTGACCCCTGTTCTGTATCTGTTGATTCTGATGCACTGTGTGATTTTGATGATCGGCGGTCATTACACCTATGCCGAGGTTCCGTTTTTTGATGGGTTGTTTGGAGCGGAAAGGAATAACTACGACAAACTTGGTCACTTCTTTCAGGGCTTTGTGCCTGCGGTTATCGCAAGAGAAATACTGATCAGAAAGCATGTAGTGAACGGGCGGCGGTGGCTGAATCTGTTTGTGATCTGTGTGGCCTTGTCATTCAGTGCGTTTTACGAGCTGATTGAATGGTGGGTTGCGGTGATGTCAGGTGAGGGGGCTAAGGCTTTCCTGGGGACTCAGGGTTATATCTGGGACACGCAGTCCGATATGGCTTTTGCTTTGGTCGGGGCGATTTCTTCGCTGGTTTTGCTTTCCAGGTACCACGATCGTCAGATCGGGGTCGTAACAGGCACTTGATTGCCGGGAGTCAGATCCAAAGTGGAGCCCCTCCTTTTACAGAAGGAGGGGCTGGTATCCGCTAAACGTTAAACCGGAAGTGGATGACGTCGCCGTCTTTGACGATGTATTCCTTACCTTCCAGGCGCCACTTGCCGGCATCTTTGGCACCCGCTTCGCCGCGATACTGTACAAAGTCTTCGTAGGCGATAACCTCAGCGCGAATAAACCCGCGCTCAAAGTCTGTGTGGATCACAGCGGCTGCCTGGGGGGCTGTAGCGCCAATTTTAACTGTCCAGGCTCTTACTTCTTTAACGCCGGCTGTAAAATAGGTCTGCAGGCCCAGCAGGCTGTAGCCGGCCCGTATAACGCGGTCGAGCCCTGCTTCTTCCATGCCCATTTCTTCAAGGAACATGCTTTTCTCGTCGTCTTCCAGTTCCGAGATTTCTGCTTCAATTTTGTTGCAGATAGGCACGACTACTGCATTTTCTTCTGCAGCAATTTTGCGCACTGTGTCCAGGTAGGGGTTGTTCTCAAAACCATCTTCTGAGACGTTGGCAATGAACATCGTAGGCTTGATGGTGAGCAGGCACAGTTCGCGGATCAGCAGTAGTTCGTCTTTATCCAGCCCCATGCTGCGGACGGGTTTGCCTTCGTTGAGTACGGGCAAAAGGCGTTCGAAAATTTCCAGTTGGGCCTTGGCTTCTTTATCGCCCCCTTTTGCAATGC
>Ga0209345_10006179_pt1 | contig 10932 bp, 3 predicted proteins | sample Cruoilmetagenom7_FD_187294 | JGI IMG/M metagenome (GOLD analysis project Ga0209345, IMG submission 187294) | Oil polluted marine microbial communities from Coal Oil Point, Santa Barbara, California, USA - Sample 7 (SPAdes) (version 2) | ecosystem: Environmental > Aquatic > Marine > Oil seeps ...
TCAAATCCCGCCGAAAAGCCAACATCAGCAGCAAGCAACGCTGGCAGGCTGCTCATGTGGTCAAGACAGGTGCGTTGCCACCGGAGAAGTGTCGCGCGCCGAAATGCCCTCGAGATCAAGTCGGAAGTCTTGAAACTGCGCAGACCCACGATCACAAGACAATCGCCTCGCGTTTCTCAAGCGCGGCCCACCTCGTTATGGCTTTTTGCGTCCAACTCGCGCCGTTTTCATGGTCGAAGATCATCATGTCGGCCTGGGCCAGAATACGGTCCTGAACGCGCTCTATCCCGGTCCCGTAAGCTGTCCGGTCGTGCTCCAGATCTGCATTCGATATGCCGAGCGGGCGGCAATCCACTGTGCGGATCAGATGGCCCTCTGCTTCCAACGCGCTTAACGTCTCGGTCTCGGATTCCATTCTCTTGACCGCGGCCTTGCGCGCACCTTCATCGTCTGCGACATGCTCCGCCGCAATCCTGTCCACCAAGGCGGGATCTGCCACGTTCAAGAGAAGAAGCCGCGCCGGGCGGTCCGTACGTGCCTTCCACGCCGTGGCAAGCGCAATCGCGCCCAGACGGTCAAAGCCCGGCGCATTCGGCGTCATGATCTCAAGGTCGCAATCGGCGAGACCGGGCTCCTCCGCGATCAGCTGATTAAACGCACCGACGACATCTTCCCCGGTCTTCTTCGCATCAACTGTCAACGGGCCCACCAGCCCGATCCGTCGGCGCATGCGCCAGCATGGGGCATTATCCGCCGCCTCATACTGTTCGATGCCGCGGCTGATGGTCTCCTTGACATTGACTTCATCCTTCAGCTTTTCCGCTTCGGGCAAATCCCCGAACGGCTGGATCAACGGATGCAGCTTCTTCTCGTCATCGCGATACCCGTCGGTGCGCTGATAGCCCTCCATCGTTCGCTCTGCCATCCAGCGGTTATGCTCCCTTTCCGAGAGCTTCAGGATCAGGTCATCATCCCCCAGGGTATCATTCGCAGCCTGGCCAAACACCCGCAGACCCGCGACCCTCCGGCCCACCGGCGGCACGAACCCGGCCGCGTAAAAGAGCTCGACCGCCGATAACGCCGCCCGGTAATTGGGTCGCTGCTCAAGATTTGACAGCTGCTCCCACGCCGTATCCGGGTCGGGCGGCTGTTTCCCAAGTGCGCGCCAGCGTTCATGAATTGCTTCCGCAAGGTCATGATAGAGCCGGTCAAGCTCCAAGTCCTCGTCATCGAGGCGCGAGCCGCCGAAAGGCACTACACCCGACGTCAGATCCCGGACGACATTCGCCGACACCGATGCCAGTGAGTCGCTACGCATGAAGATCGGCGCGCGGAGGCACATCCTCTCGGTCTGAAGCTGACGCAGCCGCATCGCGATCGCCGTGTTGCGCGTGTCGTTGCCCGTCGAGACCACCAAGGCCGTGATCGGAAATTTCGCCTCGTCATCCAGCAGATTTTTGACCCTGTCGGACGAGCAGCATTCAAGAGCATCGAGTTCGATGAACTTCACCGTAACCCCTGCCCGCTCAAGATCGTACAGCTTCGGACGCTCGCGCCGAATTCGCGCATGCGCCCCGTCAATCTTGACATCGATGATGGTCAGCCGCAGCGGCCCGAGATTATGGTCATGGCAGCGCAGGGCGGCCTCTTCCGCAACGGCAAGGTTCACGCTGCCAAGCCCAATCAGGACAAGGTGCACATGATCCTGCGCCCGCGTCTTTGCCAGATCCGTCGGTGCCATCGACGTGATCAGCGCACGCGCAATCGTATCGGACCGCGAGATCAGCTTGGCTTTGCGGAACTTGCCAGAAAAAAGCTGCAGGTCGCGAGCCACTGATCCATCCTCAACCTGAAGGATCAGCTCTGGCATCTCATCGGTTTCCTCCCGCTCGGACAGCCAAATCTGCGCGCGCTCGACATTCTGCGCTGTGTCGCTACCGCCAAAGACAACGGCCTTCGGCCGACCAAGCGTTGGCCCCGTGGCCGTGCTCTTGGTCAGCGGCCCAACCAGCACGATGGTGTCGGGCTGCAGTGGCGCGAAACGGGTTACATTCTCTTCCGTCTCAAAGAGAGTGATTTTCTCGCGTTTATAGGTGTCGATCACGAAATCGGACGCCCCGACAATGACGATATGATCCTTACGCCACGTCGCGACGAGGCGCATAATCTGGTTGTGAAGAAAGAGTGCGGCGACACCGAAGATCGCCGAAATCGTTGCCATGAACCCGGTAAAGCGTGCGATCTCGATTTGAGGGTTAAGCGGCGTTCCCTCTTCGACGACCACATACGTATAGTCACCGGTGATCGCGAGAAGCGTATGGTAGAGCGCGTCGAAGAAGTTGTGCCTAGGGTCGGCCGCATAGTACTGGCTCCACCCCCAAAGCCCCAGAACAAGCGTGACGCCGAGAAGACCAACAGATATTGCAAGCGTCAGACGCGGAATTCTAGTCACTGGCGGCCTCCTGAGTTGCGCCGCGCACCGATGGCCTTTTTGGCTGCGATCTCTCGCACACCGGAGCGCCAGCGCCTGCCATTGCGCATTTCGTATCCGCAGGTCTTGCGTATCGAAGCAAGTTCCTCCCGGTGCGTTTCTCCCGGGCAGCATATGGCAACATACCGTCCAGGTTCAGGCAAATGGGAAGGACCCCTTGGCCTTCGAATGAAACGCCGCTTAAACGAGCATCGGAATCGGAAAGTCGCCGCGAAAGGTCCACCCTGGCTTACTCATTCGCCGCATTGATCAATCGGAGTTCTTCCTGCAGGAATTCTTTCCAGAACGCACTAACCGTCATGCTGAGCGCTGTGTTTACCGCTGCCCGGGCATCCTCAATCCGTCCCGAAATCCGATAAGCCTGCGCCAGGTGCGCCCGTATTTCGGCTTGATTCGGGTCCCCGTCCCGCGCCCGCTCCAACTCCACAATTGCCTCTTCCGTCATTCCAGACTTCAATAGCGCCCAACCGAGTGTATCAGCATAGTAGGGATTTCCAGGCTCTTTCTCGACGGCAAGTCTGGCCAAACTGAGCGCCAGATCGAGCTCAACATCAGCCACCAACAGATCGTAGGCAATAGCATTGCGATCGCGACCATGGTTTGAGTATTGCTTAACAAAGGCCTCTCCCAGTACCGGGAGCACAAAGTCCCGCCGGAACCGTGAGGCGTCTTCCTCTGGCAGGTCTGAGCTTCTTGCAATGACGGTTGCGATCCGGTCCGGATCGGTTTCGTGGCGCTTCAAGTCCAGGCGGTCAAACGAGATTGAACGCCCGACACTCTCCCCGCCAAGCCGAACCCCGTTCTCCCGATCCGACACCCGGATAAGGCTTGCTTCGAGGTTGGATACGATCGGCTTGTCATTGAGCATTTCGATCATGCCATTTGGCTGGACTTCGAAGATGGCGTGAAAGAGCGACCGTCCGTAATAAACAGTTGCCGCGGCCTGCCAACGCCCTGGCGTGTCCGGGTGCTTCCAGACAACGAAAGGCCGCAGAACTTTCTGCGCTCGCTCGTGCTCGGAAGTATCTGCCGTTTCTGCAAATGGAATTTCCGAGGTACTTTCGACAATCGAGAAGCTTCCCTCGGGTCCATTCACATAATGCGTGAAAAACCGGATATATGCCGCAACCTGGTTCCTGGTTTCGAGACTGATCGGAGCCTTGGCATTCATCTCATGGATCAGAGGCGATGTTCCGTTGAGGCGGAAAATGTTGCGTTTCCCATCCACGATAAAGGCAAAGATCCGGGCCCGAGGCCCTGCGCCAACCTGCGCCTCAACCAGCTCCGCCTTCTTATAAAATGAAAGCTCAGCCACGCGAATATAAGACACCTCGCCGCTGGAAATCGCCTGTTCCAGCAAGCTTTTCATGTCGTCAAAAACGTCACCCTCCAGCGTCTGCCAGACTGCGGCCATCAATGGTGGCCGCACCCAGTAGACAAGCCCGTCGTCCAGCAGGTTCTTGTCGATGTTTAGCTCGCGAATTTGGGCGCGGACTTCCTCGATGTCGGCGGTGGTGGCCGATTCATCCGAAGTCTTGTCGATTTCCAGCAACTGGATTTCAGCCAGCCGCTCACCAATTGTTGGTGCAAGCTCACGCAAACGCTGGGCCAATCCGTTCTGCGAGACCTGAGCTGACGGTTTCCATTTGTCTGCGAGACCCACAAGTTCATTCTCAAGAGCATCAAACTGCGCTTTGGCCTCAAGGATCGAGCGAAAGCTCTCCTTGCGAGTCAAGTGGTAGTCCAGAAACGTCACCGTACGCACGAGGTCATCTTCCGCGAACCCGATATCCCCGTTTATGACGAGGTTGCGAAGAAGCTTAACAGAATCACTCAACAGTGTGTCTAGCTCGTCATCGCGGAGGTCCTTGAGCTTGCTGCCATCGAAAGCTGCGTCGAAGGCAAGCCTGTACGAATCGAGCGCGGCCAGTTCGTCTCCGTCGTCAACTTGATCCGCTGCAGCGTTCCAATGATGGCTGATGAGATTGTACGTTGGCCTATACGCGCCAGGCGCGATTTCGAGTAATCGCTCGACTTCAGCGATCGCGTTTTCAAATGCCTCTTGCCACGCCTCCTGGCCAAGTTTCTCAGGTCCAATGAAGAGGAGCTGCCGATAAATGTACTGGCGTTGCATGAGCCAGAAATAGGGTTCGCTTCCATTCTCTTCTTCCGTCGGCATAGCGGCCAACGAGCTTTCAACCGTGTCGGTGACTTCGTCAAAATCAAGATGCCCGTCAAAATGCATGGTCAGATCGGCATAGGCATGGGCGACTCCCGTGAAGGCAACAAGGCTTTGATCGACGTTTGGTTCCGACCGAATGCTCTTGATGCTTTGAACCATCCGGTCTCGCTCCCAATGTGAGCGGAAACCAGTTTTGGACTGAGCTCTAGCGAGCTCCCACCGACGGAAATAGATCCACGGTTCCCATTGCACGCGATCCGTCCACGCCATTCCGCGCGCGCGGAGGTCAACCAACAGCTCTTCAGCAGCATCCAGGTCCGCCGTTGCCTGACCGAATTGGCCAGAGTCTTTGGAATAGTCGCCACGAAGCATGAGAGCCTGCATAAGATATACGCGGTGCAAGCGGTTGCTTGGATCCTGGGCGCTTAGGTCCTCCAGAAGACGGACAGCATTATCGATTTCATCAACAGCGCCGGGAACGCTCGGATCGTTCTGATTAAGACCCTGCGCTTTCAACAGGTGCAACAAAACCTGCGCTTCCGAGAGTGCCTGACCGGCAACGTCAGGCACTCCGCGCATAAACCCGAGAACATCTTCGGTGTTCTGGACAAGCTGGTTGAAGTCGATGTCAAATCGCCGATGGGCATCAATTTGAACAATTGCTTGGCCCGCGCCCCTCTGCATTTCGATGACTGTGGACGCGTATTCGACCAAGGTATTTTCAGCACTCTTGAAGCGCTCGGGTTGCTGGGCGCGCATGCGCTGGCCAATATTGGACTCAAGCATTGAACGTTGCGCACGGAAACGTTGGTATGCCGTGTCCGCTGCTTGGAGTTGGCGCTCATACTGGAACCACTGCAGCGCAACCCGCGCGTCTTGCCTGTGTACCAGCGCCGCTTGGCTGAAATATTCGGGCGCCTCGCTATCCACCAACGCCAGCTTTTCCTCCGCTATTGCAAGCCAGCGGACCGCATGATCCCGTCGCGCGCCCATCCGGTGCATCTCAGCAAGCGCGACCGCTGAGCGGAGCTCGAAGTCCAGGCTGGGTGTCCACTGTGAAGGTGGTTGTGTCACCAGCTTTTCCAGCCGGTACGCGTAGTCCTCGGCCTCATGCCAGAAACCGCCCCGGCTCAGCGCGACGACACTGGCCAAAAGGAAGTCAGCCCGTTTGTCGACAAAATTCGGGTCGGTCGCCCGGTTCGCGGTTATGGTCCGGAACGCCGCCTCGGTGTTCTGGATCAGTCCGTATTTCGCCTGCAACGGTATACTTCGATCTTTCTCCAGCCGCTCGACAAGGTCAATCGCCAGCGATTCGGTCGCCGCCAGCATGTCTTCTTCGCTCGACTGCGCTTGCGCGCCCATCCGTTGGGCTTCTTCGCTCTTTTCACGGGCATCGAGGAAGAAGAGCCCGGCAACTATCGCGATCACCGACGTCACCGCCGAAAACGCCCATAGCCGATGCCGCTCGCGCCGCTGGCGTCGTTGCCGTTTGGCAGCCAGCTCGTCCTCAGTCTCCCGCGCCTTGTGGAGATAACTTTCCAGCGCGTCGAAATTGTCCACATACCGCGCCGCCCATTCCGGCGAGGGCTGGTCCGTATCCCACCAGCTTCGGATGTTCGCCAGGTCCAGACCGGACAAGAGCTCGCCTTCACCGCTCGCATAGCGCGACTGGCTCTCGGCAACGCGGCGAATGACTGCAGCGCCCCGTGCCTCGTTCAGCAACCAGTCCGAAAGGAGTGACCACTGGCGGATCAGACTCTCGTGACTGATATCAATGATCGTGTCAGGCCCGAGCGGTTCTTCCGGCGGCGGGCGGAGAAAATTCACGTCCGGCCGGCGGAACATCTCGACAATCTGCCTGACCTCGGCCTCAGGCAGGCCGACCTCCCGCACCAGCTTCGAAAAGGGCAGCGCCCGGCGCCCGCTCGACGCCACGGTCGCGCCATCGACGAGCGCACGGAAAACCTTTTCAGGCCCTGTCTTGTCAACACCAGAGAGGCTCGCAAGAACCTCCTCGCCATGCCGGTTGAGCGCACCGTTGATTCCGCCGAAGCCCTCATAGGACTCAAGCCTGAGCGGACCCGGAACGCCATCAGCCGCCTCGGCCTGCCAGACCCGGTTCAGCACGTGCTGCATGACCGGCAACTGGTCCGAGCGACGCGAAAGCGTGCGAAGCTGGTCCTCGCCGATTTCCTCGTCAAACGGCGCAAACCGGTCGAGGTCGTTCAAAAGCCTCGTAACAAGTGCGGGCTCGATATCCGTCCCATACATGCGGGCCGGGCCCTCGATCGCCTTCCTGCAGCTGTCACGGTCCATGCGCGGGGTCAAATATGAACCCGAATTGATCGTGTCGGCCAGTTCCGGGATCAGCACGCAGGCTCCCAGATACTCCGAGCGCATTGTGATCACGATATGGAGGCGGCTGCCCTCTTCGCGGCTCGCATGGATCAGCAGCTTGACGAAAGCTTCGGCGACTTCCCGGCCCTCGTAATTCGAAAAACGGAAAAGCTCCTCGAACTGATCGACCAAGATCAGAAGCTGCACGTCATCCGGAACATGCCCTTCGTCAAGCCACTCAATCAGCGAGCGCGGGCCACGGCGGAGGAACCATTCAAGCGTTTCGATATCGTCCGGCGTGACGTCGTCCGTGCCGTTTTCCTCCGCGGCGACCTGCAAAAGCCCGCGCGCCAGACTTCGGATCGGTTGTCCGCCAGGTGCAATGTCGCAAAAAAGCCAGTTTGCACCCGCCGGATGCAGGCCCAGCTCGAGCCCATCCAGCATCCCCGTCCGCACCAGCGACGACTTGCCCGTCCCAGAGGCGCCCAACACGGCCAGAAACCGTGTATCGGAAAGCCGCCGGATAAGGTCGTTGACCGCCTTGTCGCGCCCAAAGAACAGGTCCGCCTCGTCGCGGTTAAACGCGCGGAGGCCCGGATACGGAAGACGCTCGCCAGTCCCGCTCAAAGCTTCGGTTCCATTTGGGAAATGATGCGCTCAACGTCGAAGCCATCAGTGCAGTCGATGATCTGGAGGTTCGGAAACGAGAAATTGACACCTTCGGACTTGGGTGGCGGCGCCTTGATCATGGCCGTACAATCAGGCGGCCCGCTCCTGTCGGCCAAGCTTCGCGAAAGCCGCCGCATGAAGCTGCGCACCCATTTCGTCGGCGCTGCGCCATGGACAAAAATCACGCTGTCGCTGTCGATCAGGTTTTCCGTCAGATCCTCCTGAATCTCATCGGGTGTGCCTTCATAGATCGGGACTGCCACCGGAAGTCCGCGCTTTGAAAGCGCCTGTAAAAGCTCTTTGGCCAGCGGCATGTCCGTCCGGTCGGCCCCGATGAAGATAAGCGACGACCGCACCTCTCGCGCGGGTCGCTTCTGCTCCTCAAGCGACTTGACTATCAGGGTCTTCAGGCTCTCCAAACCGCAGGTAATTACCTCTGCCCGCTGAAGCTGCGCGCGATGGACGCTGTTCTCTATCTCGCTCGGCTCCACTTCGGGATGCCGCCAGGCGACCAGTGGCTTGCCGGCACTGATCGCCGCATCGCACTGATACGACAGATACCCGTTTGGCATATCCGCAGGCATGCGCCCCCCGGCTCGGCCCATCAGTTGAACAACCATGCCTGCCTCGGCCAGATCCGCCTCGTATGCCTGGCGAAACTCTTTCCCGCCCTGCGGATATTCCATCTCGGGCAGGACCCGGATATTGAATTGCTGGAGCGCGCTTCGCACTTGCCCGCGCTCGTATTCAAGATCATCGGTAGTCTGGCAAAGCAACACGGTCGCCGCAGGTTCTGCAGGCTGGGCGGAACCCGGCGCAATCCCGCCAGCCTCCTTTTTCAGACCCACCAGCCGTTCGCGGAGCTGCCCGCAGAACTCGGTCAACGCGGTCATGTAGGGCTGTCGATCATGGCGCGGATCGAGGATCATCGGCGTACCCACAGCTCCGCCACTGGCCTGCCAGAATTGAAACCGCTTCCGCGTGAACACCTCCGGATGCATCTCGTTTTCATTGTCCACCGGCAGCACTTCAAGGACAAAGAGCCGATCCCCCGCACCGGGTTGCTGCAAGAACCATTCGAGTTCTTTCAGCGTATAGCTGTCCGGGTCGAAATAGGCAGGCGAGGTCACTGCAAGCATGATGCCCGATGACGCCACTTGCGCTTGAAGCGCCTCATCCACGACCTGGTTTGCCCTGAGATGCGAGTCGTCCCAGTAGATCTCGACGCCATCGCGGCTCAACCGCTGTTTCAGGATCGACCGCATTTGGCGCACGATCATGGAAACGCACTGTTGCCCGTCCATGTCAGCCAGGTTGTCAACGTGTGAGTAGCTGACAAATATATCGTTTTGATACTGATCGAGAAAAGACACAAAAACTCCCTAACCCCGCGCTGAATATATACGGTATCGGCACATTGTGAATAGATTCTCCGCGCAATGAGCAGCTTGGACTGCCGGAGGAAGTTGTGCAACATTTTCGCCATCAAGTATTTGATTGAGGGTTGAATTTGCCCTCATCTGTTCCCAGTCGCTCCTAAAACATTCTCATCCGCATATTAGCGATCCGGCAACCGGACGAGACTGGCATTCAATCTGTACGCCGATGTCCTGAAACTGATCGGTATCGGTGAGGGGACTGGTGGCGCAGCCTGGTGCAGGCCAGGCTGGCCGGCCGGTGAGGTTCAGGCATACAGAACGGAATCGTAGCCGTATGTCTCGCTCAGCTTCTGGCCGAGAACGTGCTTGTGCTTGTGCTCGAAGGTGAGAAACTCGCTGAGCGTGGTGGAGCTTTCGCGCGGCCAGAGCAGCTGCAGGCGGCGGAGCTTCGTCGGAACCCTGATCCCGGCCTCCTCGGCACGGACGATGATATCGGCAATATCATCCCAGGTTTTCTGCATTTCATGGGCCGCCGCGAATTCGATGATGGCAGCCTTCTTCTTCTCGTCGGTCGGGGTGTTCATCGAGGCGTTGTCGAGCTCGACCTGCGCCATTTTGCGCATGTTCACCGCGTTCGGCAAAAGCCAGGCTTCGACGTTCTGCATGTTCTCGGCAACGCTGCCGACAAGCTTCTCATCGAAATTGCGCATGTCGAAATTGCAGCCGGCTTCGGTCAGCAGGCCGCGCAGGAACTCCATCAGTTTCTTGGAGTCGTTGGGCAGCAGGTCCGGATAGTTCTTGTAGATATCGGCGGCGATCCGGCTTCTGTAATAGGCATTGCGGCCAAACCGGGCGAGCAGTGATTCGTAGTGCTGGCCGGCGACTTTGTCCCTGGCAAGGTCGGACTCGGTCAGGGTCGCGATCAGGTTTTCCAGCAGTTCCTCGCTGGCGCCCTGCGGCTGCCAGCGCCCACCCTCGGTAACGCCGGTGGCAGGCCGCTTGGCGGATTCGCCGAGCGCGCCGTGGAACGCATCGAAGATCTCTCCGGCGTGTTCAAGCTCGTCGGACAATTGCTTGAGCGCACCGCGCTCGATCGGCTTCGAGGCGCCGGAGGGCTCACACAGGGCCTCAAACAGCTTGGGCTCGCTGAACGACAGCCATTCCCTGAATTCCACGTCACCGAGACGGACATCGATCAGGTTGACCAGTTCGGCCAGCGCCGGCAGATCGTCCCCGGCCGGGCTGAGGCCGTTGATCCGGTAGATGCAGGTCCGGAGAACTTCCGTCCTGGCCAGGCGCATGATCAGGAACGCAGCGACAATCTGGTCTTCCAGCTGCGGCAGGGCCACAAAGGCCTCGTCGCGTCCGAGCAGGCTGAGCGCGCGAACAAGGATGTTGCCGTCGCGCGCGACCCTGAACTCGTCCTGGCTGGCCCAGAAATTCGGATTGATGGCGTCGGCCAGCAGCCAGGGCGCCGGATCGCGGGTGAACGCATCCCAGGCAAAGCTGTCCCCGGTGCCGCCCATTCCATAGTGAATGGCAGAGTGGACCTTAAGAGGCGTGAAATCGAACGGCGAATAGGGCGCGCCGACCCGGTCATGCTTGGTGCTCAGTGCCGCCGGCAGCGATTCAAAATCATTCGGCTCCGACAGGGACGAGCGCTTGGCCGGCCGGTGCGCGTCGATTTCCGCGATCTTTTTGTGGCTCGATGTGTAGACGCCGCGCAACAGCTGCAGGCCGGTGGTCGAGGCCTTGAATGCGATGATGCTGTCGGAGCTCAGATGCTGGCCGGCGCGCAACTTGCGGCCCATGGTGTCGTAGAACACCAGATGGTCTCCGGCCGAAATCTCGTAGACCGAGAGCTTGACCTTCTC
>Ga0209345_10006181_pt1 | contig 10930 bp, 8 predicted proteins | sample Cruoilmetagenom7_FD_187294 | JGI IMG/M metagenome (GOLD analysis project Ga0209345, IMG submission 187294) | Oil polluted marine microbial communities from Coal Oil Point, Santa Barbara, California, USA - Sample 7 (SPAdes) (version 2) | ecosystem: Environmental > Aquatic > Marine > Oil seeps ...
GACAAAGCGATTGTATTTATTGATAATTTTGTGCTGTGAAGGGTAAAGCGATGTAAACCAGGACATGAACGCCGGTAAAGTCCAACTTGATGGGCTTATGGCATTTTTAAATAAAAAAGCATCCTGTGCGAACCTGTCAAAGTTGGGCGTTGTCTTCTTCGCATATCCATAAGCGCTCACATGGTTTGAGCCCAGAGGTTCAAAGCCGATGATAAGCAGATTATGATCTTTAAATCGCCAGTTGTCCGGAGCTGCGGGATAGGCTTTTCGTAATTGATCCTTTTCAGTTCCGGTGTGTTTTTTGCCCGCTGGTGCAGCCTTTTCTGTCTGAAGGTCGTGGGCGATAAAGCGTATTGTCCCCAACCATTGCAAAATTCTTCGCTCCTGATATTCTATTTTGGGTATAAAAATATCTATACGATATAATGACCGTGTGTTTGGATTATAGACAAAGGTAACTGCACCACGGTATTTAATTAGATCGTCAGATGTAGCACCGTATGTAAAGCGGGCGGTACTGTGAAGAAGATAAACCGGAAGCGTTTCACCGGCCATTTCTATTTCCCTTATTTCAGGTTTGTATTTACTTGGACTGTCAACTTTATTGGTAATCATGCCGGGATAAGCCGAAGATACGTTTTGAAATAGAGAAAAAATGGCATATTTTCTCTCGGCAACATATTCTTCAGCAGGTTTCGGATCGATATTTTTAACTGCCTCAATTTTAATAACACACGCATCCTTCTCGGCAATAATCGTTTGGAACGAAATTTCTTTTCCTTCCCTCAGGATATTTTTCTTTATGGTAAACTGATCCAGTCCTTTGATAGTAAGTCCTAGTTTCGAAATGACACCCTGATCATCTTCCTGGCTTGAACTACAGGCAATAACGATAACTGTTGCCGTGATGGCTAAACAGAGTATAACAAGCCGGATTTTCCAGTCAGGCTTTTTCATCTTTTACTACCTTTTATATTCACTTTATCCTTCCGGTATTAGCCACAGGCAAGCCTTGAAGCAATTTCTACTTCAGAGATATCCGGCACCCTCTAGGGATAAACACTATTTATCGCCAGACATTAGAGCCTGTTTCAAAACGTTTCAGTTTGTTCAAGGTCAAGGAAGGCGAAAATTTTAACCACAGGAATACATGTAGTATTTCGAGGATTAAAATTTGAGACTGACACAGAAATTGGGCAAACTGGGACGTTTTGAAATTGGCTCATTATATTAGGATTTCCTCCAACGGTAAACCCTCGACAAATTTCGGGATTCTTTTCCCAAGGAGTCTCATAATGGTTGGATATTGATCGATATGTCTGATCGGTTCGGAAATACGGTAATTTCTTTTTACACCTGGTCCCATAATCAGGAAGGGGGTCCACATGGCTTTTACATTATCGGGAATAATGGCTTGTTTATAGCCGCTTTTCAGTGATTCTTTAAATATCATCATGTCACTGGAAATATCTTCAATCCAGCCGTAATTCGGCCTGTTGGCCACAACTAGGTCTCCCACCCTGTCCATAGGCAGATTCAACTCCCCGGCATCTTCCCAGTTGACAATTTTATCAACCGGCTTGATCCCGTTCTCATCTGCCAGGTCCAGCAGATTCCGCTTTACGGTCTCCCTCAACGCAGAATATGCCGGCCCCGATGCTCTCTTATAGTTGCCACCGAGCCCTTCCGGATTTATATAGATATTATCCATCTTTAAATATATTACCCGCGTTGCAGCCCAGTCAATTTCATACTCACCGTTATAACTGTTCATCTTGAACTTGAGCAGGCCCATTTTGGCGAAGAGATTGTTCAGCCGCACTTCCTTAAATAAAGGCACCGCACCATGATCGGAACTAATAACAAGATAACTCTCTTCATCCAGGTTATTTATGATTTCTCCGATGATGGTGTCGATTTGCTGATACATTTTTTTAACTTCGCCCCACAGGACATTTCTTTGCATGTCCGAAACCTGTCGGTAACGAGGGCTTTCAGGGTCTATATACCCCAGCCACCACCTACTGGTAAGCATTTGATTGGGCGTATAGATACTGTGAAAAATTACATCGCAATCCGTCCTGGTGGCCATATAGCCGACCATTTTGGCATGCCAGTCCAAGGAGAGTTGAGCCTCTTCGAGGAAGGTAGTTTTATCTTCATCGAAATAGATAAGCTGGGGTGGATAATTATCGACAAAATCCACCATAGGGCCAACCGATTCGACAATATCCTCAGCTATGTGGGTGGGTCTAACCAAATATTTATTTAAATTGTTATAAATAAACCGTATACGAAATAAGTTCTTCCGGCCCAGACGAATCACCTTTATCTTAACTTCTGTATTTATAGTGATCGACGATAAGTCTCTTTCCCATGGCATCCGCTTGGGAGTGTTAATATTATAATCGTTTTTTGTTTCCCATCTCAATTTCACCGGGCACCAATTACTCCACTGGCCCTCTTTTAAGTTTGCAAGAACTGTCTGTTTATCTTTTGAAAAAAGAACGCTGTTGTAGTGGTGATCACTGTTGTCCTTTGAGTTATAGATGTATCCATAAATTGTCTCACCCCAATTGGTTATTCTGATCTCCCTCGGTTGGCTATAACTTTTAGGAAGGTCAATTGCCCAGCCTGCGGGCGGCCGGCAGTTTAAAAACCGTGTCAATTCCGAACCAAAATAAAAAACACGGTTTCCGAAACCTTGGTCTTTTTTTAATTGAATGTCTTGTGCGGAATGAAAATTTATGGCCGGGAAATCAAGTCCCCATCCTCCCCACCGTCCTTTAATGGTAACCCCCATGTTGATCTCGGGAGGTGTAGATCCAGGAATGGAGAGTATGCCGGAAATTATATTTTCCTTTTCAAGGGTATACCATATTGGCGGGACTTTCTTGGCGATGGAACTAAAACCGCCCTTGGATACCATTTTAAGAGGATATCCCTCAATGCGCATTGGACCGTCGGCAACACCATGAACTTTTGGCGTTGTTCCGGTAAGAAGGGTGGCAAAGTTTGTCGGGGTATGCCCGGGAAAAACAGGTATGGAATAACCGAAGGATCCTCTTTGCATCACTTTTTGAAAGTTGGGAAGCAAGCCCTTTCTGGCCCACTCATAAACACGAAATGTCACCGGTTCACAACGCAACCCATCCGGAATAAACCAGTATAATTTCGGCCTTCCGGTCACCCTGCCATCCGGTAAGGGTGTTTCTTTTCGGAATTCTTCTGTAATCTTGTAATAAGCACCAAATCCACCGACAGCTATAATTCCACCGGCAACCGAAATATACTTTATAAATTCTCTTCGAGATGTCAATCAATCCCCCATTTGTTGAACAACTACCGAATTGCGGTAATAATCCCCAAATCATTCAAAACATGTCAAGCCCGGATTAGCAGTTGCCTGATTAAAGTATTGGGTCACTTTTCCCTTGCTTTCAGGTGTATACGGCTTATATATAGGGATTCATTTAATAATTCCAGCAGTTCTGGACATCGTTTCCAACCATGACCTGTTGCTAAAAAGAGCTTCTGGAACATTCCACCATGGACAGGCAAACCACATTATGACAAAGATTTTTGGAATTCCCATACTACTGGCTGTTATCTGCGGAGCATCTTTTCCTTATTACGCTATTTCACTATTTCCCATCGCTTTTATTTTTCTTTTTCTCATTATTGTCTGGGCAGGTTTAACAATTGAATGGAAAGGATTAGCCGCTATTGTTAAAAAACCGGGTGATATTTTTATTGGCCTAGCCTGTCTGTTTATTCTTTTTCCAGGACTACAATGGGTTATTGCCAGGGCAATCATCTCTGACAAGCAGCTTTTGTATGGACTTGTTTTTACGTCATTAACCCCAGTGGCTGTGGTGGCGCCTTTCTTTACTAAAACTGTTGGCGGAGATGAAGAATTGTCATTCCTCATCCTTGTCTGTTCAATGGTGATCTGCCCTTTTGTGTCCCCTGTCCTACTGAAAATATTTGTTGGATCAACCATTCCAATTGACAGCTGGCTCTTGTTTAAAAACATGCTATTTCTAATAACTGTTCCGCTTCTCATCAGCTACCTTATATACAGGTTCCTTCCCAAGCTGAAACAATTAATAACACCTGCCCTGCCGATGCTCAACATGTCTTGCTTGAGCCTGCTAATCTATACCCTATGGGGCGCCCTGGTAGGGCGAGTAAACCTCAGTTACACTTCCGTGACAGACATTGCCTTGATTCTGTTGATGGTTTTTCTCCAGGATTTCGGTGTTTTGGCTCTATCAAAAAGCGTTTTCCACAAAATCTATAATCCACGTACCGCAAATGCCTTGGTTGTGTCCCTTTCAATGAAGAATGTTGCTGTTGCAGCGGGGATACTGCTGTTTTACGATCCAGGCGCCTCCGTTCCTGCCGCACTGGCATTCATTGCTCACGCATTCCTTTTCAATTTCATTGCCCTTGCCAAAAAGTTTTTTTAAAAGAATCTTTTTATCCCATAGTTGTTAATGTTGAATAATTTCCAATATCTTGGTAGGTTTGTGATCTGTTAATTTTATTTCTCTATTGGCAAGGTTTTCAAGGTCTTTATAATCATGGGTAATTAGCAAGATCGTTGTACCGGTAATTTTCCATATGCGCTTTAAATCAGAGTAAAGGTCCATTTTCAAATTTGAATCCAAAGAACTGAATGCCTCATCAAGAATAAGAAGTTTTGGATTAACAGCTAATGCTCGCGCAATGGCCAAACGTTTTTTCATACCACCAGAAAGTTGATTTGGGAAATAACCTTCGAACCCTGAAAGCCTCACAAGGTCTATCAGTGAAGCGACACGCTTTTCGTCCTTTTGGCCCATGGCAAAACTAATTTGCCTTCTTACCTTTTGCCATGGGAACAGGTCGGATTCCTGATGAATTAGGAATACCTCCCGGCTCTGCCGGCCTGTTCGATCCTTTCCGTCGACGATTATCCGACCTGATGCCGGCGGTATATGGCCAGCTGCGATGTAGGCCAATGTGCTTTTCCCCGATCCTGATGGGCCGGTTAAGCCGACACATTCTCCATCTTCAATGGAAAACGAAACATTTTTTAAAACCAAAGCGTCCGAATTTAATTCATAATTATGGCTGATATTTTTGAACTGAATCATCAGTAACTAACCATTTCTTCTAAAATAAATAATTGCCTATCCTCTCCAAGGGATTATCTTTTTTTCAAACAGAACAGCTCCTTCAAAGAGAAGAAACCCAATAAATCCAATAAGTAGCATATCAACTACCATCAAGTCGTACTGTAAATTAAGCCTGTTAAGCTGAATTGAATATCCTAGTCCGGACTGTCCGCTGATCATTTCAGCAGCAATCACGGACATCCAACCCATACTAATCCCAATTCTCACACCAGTAAGGATTTGCGGCAGAGATGCCTGAAAAATGATACAGAATAGATATCTTATTCCATAAATTTCCATCGAACGAGCAGTATTCTGCGTTATCCGGGAAACAGATTCAGCCCCATCATATGCGTTTGTAAATATTGGAGAAAAAGCTCCAATAAACACAATGGTATATGCCGATATCTCACCAATTCCGAAAAAAAGAATCACAAATGGAATCCATGCTATGGGTGGAGGAAATTTAGGCGCTTCGAAAAGAAACCTAAGCACTCGATTATTCTTAAGATTTCTTGGCAATGCGCTGCGTAACAAGCCTGCGGTAATCCCAATAATAACGGCAGCCATAACCCCCATTAAAACCCTCTTTACGCTATAAGCACAGTTTAAAGCAAGCCAGGCTAAATCAAAAGTATCTACAAAATAATTGAATATGCTGTTCATCACTTGTCCAAAGAAGATCGTCAGTTTATCTTAAGTGCCGGATCTCTGTTGCCAAAAACATGCTAAGTTTCACAGAGACCGGACCCGTCAACCAAATTAGTCGATTATTTAGCATTTGACGCATACCTGTTGCTGACGAATTGCATCATGTCAACTCGCTTTTTCAGTTTTGGAGCCAGAAAATCAGAAGCCCTTTGCATAATTTTAAAATCCTCGGAAGTAAAGGTAACTCTGATGTCAGACCGTGATTTGCACCACACATTGGGCTCGATAGAAGCGGCAATGTTACAGGCTTTCTGATCCGAGCCCTTCAGACGTGCTTCCTCCATAAACCACTTATTAGCTTTGGCGAGATTTTGCCGGTAATAGTCGTATGCATCATAAATGGCCTGCATCATTCGATCCGCTACACTCTTGTTATTCTCTACGAACTTTTCATTCATAAGAACCAACGAGCAGACTTTTCCCATGTCCAGTACACGTATCAATCCCTTTGACTCAAAAATTGCGGGTGTCGGATCAAATCCGCTCAATGCATCAATATTACCCCATTTTTTTTTGTCTTTCCCCTTAAGGACAAGCGGTCCCTGTTCCCTGATTCCAAGGTTGATAATCTTAACATCTTTTTTCGGATCAAGTCCTGCAGCCACCAGGGCTTCGTTGGTGACACGTTCAGCAGCAGCACCTATGGGAATACCAATCGTTTTTCCCCTCAATTCCCGAATCGTTTTCACCAATGACTTTGGCGGCACATAGGTCAATGTTCGATTATACATCAAACGCCCTACGCCGATCCATCCTTTCCCCTTTGAAAAAAGTGCTGCCGCAGGTTGATCGGCAGTCAGCACTACATCTATATCTCCAGCCAGGGCAATTTCATTCAACACAGGTCCGTATGTTCGACCTACGAATTCTGCTTTTAATCCGTTTTTCTCCAGAATATCAGTATGTTTCAATATTTGCACCAATTGCCCCTGGGTTGCCCAGGGAACCTGCCAGCCGATTCGTAGCTTTGTCAATTCGACTCCACTCGCACTGTTGACCATAGTTAAAGCAACACACAGAACAAAAATGATGGCTCGAACGCTCTTCATAAAAGTCTCCTTTCGCTTAAAATGGCATTGGTTAATTCGGTTACAATTGCTTTCAATCCTTTGAAATATCGGTTTAAGGTTCATCCAAAAACACGTACAATCCTCACCAGGAAGACAATTTTCACCGCGTAAGGTTGTAAAAAATAAAAACATATCAGAATGCTGATGAAATGGAAAGGGGAAAATTCTATTACGATCCGTTATAAAAACGCTGTTTAGAAGCGTTTTCCACATGGGTGATGGCGTGTGAATCTGCCGATTCTGCTAAGCTGTAATTCCGAGGGAATGTAAGAAGTTGTGACTTGTAAACTCAATAAATTGCTCCGGCCAAAGGTACTTGAAACAACAGGATGGGCTGGATTATTGTCATTTGCAGCTACAGTTTAATCCAGGTGACAATTGTCAGCCATTGCTGTTTTTCCTTGTAACTTTATTGTTTTATGTTATAAAGTAGTGGTTGGCTGATTGTGAATAATCGGCATCGAGATATAGTTAGAAAAACAATTGTAAGCATCGAAAAAGGAGACCTGTCATATTGAAAAATCTCTGGAAAAAAAATATTGGTTTTTTCGCACTGCTGTTTTTTACACTATGGATGCCATTGAATGTTCATGGCGAATGTATTGAAGGAAACTGTAAGAATGGTACAGGCAAATGGGTTACGCCTGCCGGCCACACCTATTCCGGTCAGTGGAAAAATGGCAAACCCGAGGGAAACGGTAGGGCAACCCTTCCCAGTGGCAATGTATATCAAGGCCAATGGAAAAATGGCAACTGGGATGGTAAGGGTGTTGAAACCTATTCTAATGGCAGAAAGTATGTGGGACAATTCAAAAACTGTCGCTACCACGGCTATGGAACCGAGACCTATGCTGACGGAACACGGTATATAGGCCAGTTCAAAGAAGGTAATCCCCATGGTAAGGGAGTTGAAATAAACAGTAAGGGAGTAAAGATTAGCGGCTACTGGAATGAAGGTGTTCTTGAAGGGAAAGGTGAAACGGTGCGGCCTGACGGGTCGACCTTCATCGGGATGTGGAAAAATGATAAGCGAAACGGGCCCGGTGTTGTAACCCTTCCTGACAGCACAAGCCTCATCGCAATATGGAAAGACAATCAGATTGAGGGAGAGGGAACACTCACATGGACGAATGGCAAAATATATCGTGGCCATTTTAAAGATAACATACCCGATGGCTTAGGGACATTAACCTTTCCTGACGGTCGTAAATATGTGGGGCAATTTGTTAGAGGTCAAATGCACGGTCAAGGAACCCTAACCGATGCCGGTGGGCAAAAAACAACAGGGCTATTTGAAAACAACAAATACATAGGCAACTGAACTTTAAAGAAATTTTGTGAATAGCGAGGACAAAAGTTGTTTGAGAAAAGATTTAAAATGACAGATCAGATAGAGCATCACCCTTTTTCAGCATAGAAGAAGCCATATTGGGCCAGGCTGAACCGTAAGGAAAAATATTGAAAAATTGCTCCCAGTAGATTTTCGTTCTGGATTCTGGTTCTGCTACCGGTTAATTCCGATACTTTCGCAAAAGGCATGGCTAACAGTGAGCAATTGAAAAGTTTTCTTGACGAAGGGGCAACGTGTTTAGAAATATCTTCAAATTCAATATTAATGAATCCTGCTTCCCGCAAATAAGACTCAAACCGCCCAACAGACTCTATAGAATCCAATGCCCAACGCTTGATCCAGTTGTCGATCAGTTTTCTTTTCAAAAGGGAATATGACTCTTTCGATTCAAAACCATCTGTAAGCACCAGCCGGCCCTTAGGTTTAAGCAGCCGAAAGGCTTCCTCTAAAAAAACCCGTTTACTTTCTGCATAACAGGAGCTTTCCAGAGCCCAGATGACATCAAAAGTCTCCCGCGCAAATGCAGTTTCTGAAAAATCCATAACTTGGAATCTTGTCAGGTGATCAACTTTGTGAATTTTTGATAGTGCTGTTGCTGAGGCAGCCTGCTTTTTGCTTAGGGTAATTCCCATGACCTTGCAGCCACTACATTTTGACAGGTAAATAGAACTCCCGCCAATGCCGCATCCGGCATCGAGAACCCTGTCGCTCGAAGTTATTTTTCCTTTTTTCATCATAATTTCATTCTGGCGTAGTAGGGCTTGAGGCAGGTTTTTAGTTGTTTCATCCCAATATCCGATATGCAATGCCAAACAATCATCCAAGTGCCAGTTGTTTTTATAATCAACCTCGCATTGATCGTAATAGTCGACTATGTCCTTTTTTTTCAGCATACTTTATTAATCTTCCAGTATCCGGTCATGCAATAAATTTTCCGGGGTTGACTATATTGTTCGGATCGTACCGACGCTTCAATATTTTTATCTTTTCATAATCGCCGCCATAGAAATGCTTTTTTTGATTTTCGCTGAGGTCATGCCAGCCATACAGATATGGCCTGCCTCCTGCCTTAATGCAGTATTCCATGCTATCTTTGAGCTTTTGTTTGGCCAGGATCAATTTCTCTTGATCACCAAATTTTATCATATAATAGAAACCCACGCTGTAGGTAATCCCGGTATTCTTTCCATAAGTGGGTGAAAACGGTAAACTGCCTGTCCTTTCGTTATTACAGGCAACCAGGTAGAGCGCAGGCAGGATATCCTGCTGGCGCTCAATTTTTTCCTTTAATATTACATTGCTGAGAAAATCCTTCAATCCCTCAAGTTCAAAAATGTAATCCTCCCACAAATGGTGGGCGGGGCTGTACTGGTTAACCCAATCATTTCTTATTTTGTGAAGAAAGAGATGATAGTTTTTGATCATCGTTTTTTTATAATAGGAAAATCGGCGTTTGACCGTCTTTATAAATTTCTCCATCAGGGCATTCACTTTATCATCGCTGTAAGATCGACCTATTTCAATAATGAAGCTTCCCCCGACCCAGTAAGAGGAAAAATGATCTATCTGTTTGACGAAGTCCGGGCTCATAATCGATCCGACGGTGGAAATGTATTCATCTATCGTCCGGCACAGGATATAAAAAACCAGGGTATATGGCTTGTAATCAATAGGTTTGAATTTTACCTTGTCGATAAAGCCCAGTTGTCCCAGACCGCACAAGGAAAAGCGAAACAAGTCTGAATTGCTTTTTGCCGAACAAGTTACCCTTTGCCCGTCTGACAGTATCATTTCCATTTCAGTGATATTATCTGCCTGGGAGCCATATAGAAATGATCGCAATCCATACCCGCCAACCGAGAGGGTGCCTCCCACTGTAAGTTCAAGAAAGTCGGTGAGTACCGGACTGGTGTAGCCCATTGGATTGATATTGGTTTCCAATTCCATCCATTGAGATCTGGTAGAAACTGAGATTTGATTATCCATCAGGCTGAATTCGGCATTAACTGATCTGTTGACCAGTAAAATCCCGCCATCGGACAGGGACTGCCCAAAGCAGGTATGACCGGCACCCCGTATGCTTACCGGAACCTGCAGTTCATTGGCAATTTTAAAAATCGTGATGATATCCTGTTCGTCATTGGGGATAACTACCACTCGTGGCTCTCCGGTGACCACTTTACCGAAGTCCGTCCGGTATTCCTCCAGCAGAATGCGGTCTCGGATCACTCTACCTTTCTGATGGCGCTCCAGTTTGGAAATCACCCTATCAACGGTTTCAGGATTTCTGTATATAAAATAAGCACCCAGACCGCTGATAAAGAGGGTTCCACCTGCAAAAGTGAGCGTCTTAAAAAAATCTCTACGCGATTTGTTAAACCTGTACATTTTATCTCCTGGTCACTGAAACGATTAACGGTGTTTTAAGCGACTACCTGTCGCGTGAAGAATCAGCCTCACCCGAAATACTGAAGGTATTTAATAGTTGTGATGGTCAATAGAGAATTCAAACCAAATATTGCTCCGCAAAGAAATATAAAGAAGGATGCAACGTTAATGGTGGAATTCAAAGAGTGCCGAGAAAAGCGTAAAAGGCTTATAGCGGAAATAAGAATCCCGGCAGCCACTAAAATGTA
>Ga0209345_10006182_pt1 | contig 10930 bp, 7 predicted proteins | sample Cruoilmetagenom7_FD_187294 | JGI IMG/M metagenome (GOLD analysis project Ga0209345, IMG submission 187294) | Oil polluted marine microbial communities from Coal Oil Point, Santa Barbara, California, USA - Sample 7 (SPAdes) (version 2) | ecosystem: Environmental > Aquatic > Marine > Oil seeps ...
ATTAGAGGGATAAGGAGTGTAAAAGGGTAGAAAAGGAGTGGGATGTGTTGATGATGGAATGGGGGTAAGAGGATTTCCGGTGGGTTATGTGAAAAAGGGAGTTTTTCGAAATAGTCAATAATCTATGCAATTTTACCTAGAAAGAGAGCTTATAAGTGAGAAACAAGTAACAGGTAACGCTTTACGGAATATCAATATGAAACTGAAAATACCAAGTATAAAAGAGCTTAGGGGGCATTTGAAGGATCCTCTCTAAACTTTTGAAAAAAGTTTAATCAAAACCACGACCTATGGCTTCGCCATACGTCATCTTCCGCCTGTGGCGGTAATTCAAGCCTTTTTTGGAAATGGATTTATTCGCATCCATAATCATTGGAGTGGGTATAAATTGAAGGGCGGTAAAGCCAGATAAGCCCTGAAGAAGGCTGATGTGGGTGTTTAAGGCGTGATTAACATCTCATGGTTGGAAGTGTCTGGCCCTACGACGAAAAGAAGGATTTAAATTAAATCAGGGGGATGGATAATACTGAACAATGAGTACAGTACAGAGGATAGCTAAAAACACAATGGCTCTTGGCCTTTCGCAAATTATCACAAGTGCCGCAGGAATGATTTTATTCATCTTCATTGCACGCTTCCTTGGCGATGTTGAATTTGGTAAGTTTAGCTTTGCCCAATCGTTTACTGGGATACTTGTAATCTTTGCAGATGTCGGGTTGAGTTCTTTTACGATTAGAGAGGTTGCAAGAGATAGAGAATTAGCTTCAAAATATTTGGGTAATGTTGCATTGATAAAATTGCTGTTATCTGGCATCACTTTTACTTTAATTATCCTCATTATCAATTTAATGGACTATCCTAAAGATACAACTTTTATTGTTTACTTGTTTGGTATTTCAACAATCCTTAATAGCTTTTCTATGTTTTTTAGATCGATATTCAAGGCATTTGAAAGGATGGAATATGAAGCATACCTGAATATTACTCGTAGTGCAATTAAGACTTCAACCGGATTATTGCTCATATTTTATGGTTATGGGCTCATAGAAGTTGTTTATGTATTTGTATTTGCTGAAATTATAAATTTATTTTTAAGTCTTTTTGTTACCGTAAAAAGATTTGCAAAACCAACAGTAGAAATAGACTTCAAACTTTGGAGGCATCTTATTTCAGGAGCACTACCATTTTGTATGACACTGGTTGTTGGCATGTTATATCTCCGCATCGATGTGGTTATGCTTTCAGTCATGAAAGGGGATGCTGCTGTTGGATGGTATAATGCTGCTTGCACTATTGTATATGGTTTGGTTTTTATCCCAAATATTTTGAGTTCAGCTGTTTTTCCGGTTATGTCAAGGTTATTCACCTCATCTACTGATGCTTTAAAGGTGATGATAGAGAAATTTGCGAAGTATTCGTTCATCACAGCACTGCCAATATTGATTATATTAATCGTTTTGGCGGATGAATTTATCACAATAATTTATGGAAATGAGTTTATAAACTCCATAATTACTCTTCAGATCCTTAGTGTTTATCTCTCTATGCGTTTTGTAAATCATGCAACCGGTTTTACATTATCTTCGACAAATAAGGAACATTTACGCGCTTTTAGTGCTGCAATTGCAGCAGGTTCAAATATCATTCTAAATCTTTTTTTGATACCAAAGTATAGTTATGTAGGTGCTGCAGTAGCAACTGTTTTGACTGAAGTTGTTCTATTCAGTTTCTACTACTATTTCACAGCAAAGCATTTCCACCGCCTGCCTTTGCAGAAAACTCTTTTAAAACCGTTGATTTCATGTTTGACAGTATTTGGGTTCATATATTATTTAAGAGAGATCAACCCATATCTATTGGCCAGTTTAAGCGTAATAATTTATTTGACGATTTTATTCTTGATAAAAACGTTTGATTCGGATGACATAAGTCTGTTTGAAGATATAACCAATAGTTTTTTGAAGAGGGGGACTAAGGGTGATTAGAGGCGTAATTAATCAGAATCTCTGCACTGGATGCGGAACATGTGTCGCATTATGCCCTGAAGAAGCCATAGAACTTGCTATAAATAAGAAGAAGGGTATATACATACCACAATTAAATGAAGAGAAATGCAACAACTGTGGAATCTGTTATAAGGTATGTCCTGGCCATGAAGTAAATTTTAAAGAGTTGAATTTGGAAATATTCGGAAAAGAACCGGAAGATATCCTGATCGGGAATTACCTGAATTGCTATGTCGGTCATTCAACAGATCATGATATTCGCTATAACTCATCTTCTGGAGGAATTGTAACACAACTCTTGATCTTTGCTCTGGAAGAAGGAATGATTGATGGTGCACTGGTTACGAGAATGAAGAAGGATAATCCACTTGAGCCAGAGCCTTTTATTGCAAGGACAAGAGAAGAGGTAATTGAAGCTTCGAAGTCGAAATATTGTCCAGTTCCCGCGAATGTTGCGTTGAGAGAGATTTTGGAGGCAGAGGAGGGAGAAAAGTTTGCGGTAGTGGGGCTGCCGTGCCATATACATGGGATGAGGAAGGCGGAAAATGTAAATGAAAAACTGAAAGAAAAAATTGTTTTGCATATCGGGATTTTTTGTGGACATTCTCCAAGTTTTCTTGCAACAGAGTTTCTGCTTTGGCAAATGAAAATAAGTGAAAACGCAGTGAATAAATTGAGCTATCGTGGACGAGGTTGGCCTGGGTATATGCAAGTTGGGAAAAAAGATGGTAATAAAGAGAAAGTAAAGTATGGTGAAGCGTGGAGCACAGGTTTTGGAATTTATTTCTTCCCCTATCGGTGTACCTTATGCTGCGATGGGGTTTGTGAATTTTCTGATATTTCTTTTGGTGATGGTTGGTTGCCTGAATTGATGAAAACTGATAAAATTGGGACCTCAATAATCATAAGCAAGACAAACAGGGGCGATAAGGTTTTAAATAACTGCCTCACAAAGAAAAAAATTGAGCTAAAAATAGTGGATGATTTGAGTGTGGCTGAATCTCAAAAAGCAGTAATGAAATTTAAGAAAAAGAGTTTTCAAGCACGAATGAATATTTTAAGATTATATAATAAAAAAGTGCCAAGTTACACTTTTAATTTTCAAAAACCATCTATTTTTGATTATTTTAACTCAATGCTATTTTATGTTAAATTATGGATCTCGTCAAAACACCTGTGGCGTCTGATGGATATATACGTATCAATCAGACGGTATATGTTAGGTCTAGTGGGTTATTATATCCGCAAATGTGGATTAATAAAATAGGCCCTTTGGAAGTTATCAATAGATCAACCAAAGCACATACGGTACTCCGGATTATATTTTAATCCCTTTTGCCCCTCACCAATCTTTTTAGCTGGAATGCCCCCTACAATTGTATAAGGGTCGACATTTTTTGTAACTACTGCACCAGCGGCAACTACTGAACCTTTTCCAAGTGTGACACCTGGCAATATCAATGACCTGCTCCCTGTCCAAACATAATCCTCGATAACAACTGGGGCATCAGTAACACTAAATTCAGGACTGCTGGGGTCATGTTCTGCCGTAAATATCCAGGTTCCCCCACCTAAAACACAGTTATTCTTAATGACAACACCATCCCTGCCATCGATAAAACAAACAGGACCTATAACACAATTATCCCCAATAGTAATTTTATTTGGAGCATAAAAACGTGCTCCTCGGTGTATACTTGAATGTTTGCCGATTTTAATTCCAATTATATACCTATAAAGTAGAATTCTAATAATATGGTTTGGTACGAATCCGAATAGGTAAGCGAGATACCACCTGAACTCAATAGGGGCCCTATACAGCTTTGATACAATTTGATAAAGCAATGGTTTTTGTTTTAAATAATTAGATGCTTTATCCTCCAATCCCCTTAGTGGACCACCACCTTTTTGACCAATTCACCATTCTTTAATGCACGTTCTTCCATACATTCTATTTTAATAGCCAGTTCATCCTTTATTTCAACCCTATTTAGCCAAACATCATCTATTTTTGAGGTCAAGGTATCAAGATCTAAAGTCCTTATGTCATACACGAACTCTTCACAGTTGAGCATTTTACCGATGATCCCACGCGTTTTGTGAGATTCATATTCTATCGCAACAAATGGTATACACATCAAAGCCGCACTGATAATAGCGTGTGTTCGTGCTCCAATAAATAAGTCAAATTTTCCTGTAACCGATCTTAGTTCCTCTGGTGAGTATTCATTTTCTATCAATTTGATTTTATCTTTATTTTTTGTTAATTGGTAGATATCCCTTGCAGTGTCACGATCTTCGTTTTCTTTTGTTGGTCCGATGACCTGCGGTATAAAAACAATCGTTGCTGAAAATTCTCTGATCACATGGTCAACCATTTGTGCCATTAGGTCTATATATTTTTGATATTTATCTTCGGCGTCATTTAAATTGGGAAATGCCCATTTGGAGATCACCCGACTTAATGAAATACCAATCAACGGACCATCTGTTTTAGAAATGCCCTCAAACGCCAATATTTCCATCGCTCTTTCGGGTGCAGAAGGGTGTAAAGCAAATGCAAGATCGGCAGTTACATGCATAGGTGGTTTATTTATCCCGATTTTGTTAAGATATTCTAAAGATATTTCTTCTCTTAGTGTAATTAAATCAACTTTATTTATTATATATCTCCCTGCCAAATCATAGAACTTATTTTTAAAAGGGCCTATGGAACCCGCATATAATACAACCGGTTTTTTTAAAAGTTTGGCGAGGAATATGCAACAAAAATTATGATTAAATGCACCTGGGCCATAAAGAGTTGTAAATGAATCGTCAAGCGCAGCTATGATTAGATCTGAGTTATAGTACTCTTCTAAGATTTCTCTTTTAATCACCCCCCCTGGAATCACATTCAGGCCAAATACAGTATATAGCGTGGCCAATGAAATGTGTTGAAGGTATGAAATGAAGAATCTATATGCCCTAACAATAAATTTTTTGTCTTTTGATGACGGATCGATTGCATTGACCAATTTCGCATCACACCGAGTGGATTCAAATTCCAGATGGGATGATGATAGGCTTATCTCTGCATTTTCTACACTTGATCTAAGTGTTTTTAGCGCACCAAGTACGATCGCTGCATCACCTTTATTATGAAATCCCGGGTTGCTTACTATAAGTATTTTCGTCATGTTATCACATAGTTTTTTTATTTGCCGATCTCAGGTCAAACACCTTGAAGATAGCTGAATCTCCATCGACAACTTAATTTCACTCCATGTTATGCTATCGAAATCAAATACGATTGCTTTAATCATTCAACTCCTTGATTATGGAATATCTCACTACCACCATTAGTATATATTTTATTTCTTTCTTCAACAAAGAGGATAACTTCAGTGGCATTGTAGTGATGGTATCCCTTGAACGTCTCATTATAAGTTTTTATACTAACCAAATTTTCAATATTATTTAAATATCTCAGATAATAATATGATTTATCTTGTATCATAACTCCTTGTGTCGCATTTATTCGCCCATTAGATAGTAAATTCTTCGAAAAACCTTTTGTAGCTACCCCTCCATAACTTTGTAATACGCCCAGAAATGCTCTATAATCTCCAAATATTTTAGTATTATCCACCCTATTTCTTGCAATCCATTTTGCACTAAAGACATCCTGTTCAGGGATATAACCACCATAAAAAGCCCCTATTTCTTGAGAATTCCCATATTCTTTAATACTCTCCTGACTTAACGCAATCGACGATGGGTGATCCTTCGCAATCTCATAGATCCAACCGGTATTAAACAGTAAAAATATTGCAAAAAATATAGATATTAGTTTCAACAAACTTTTTTCATGTTCACCGGTCCACTGCATTCTAATCACAGTATAAAAAACTCTAGAAAAAGTTATACATCCGATCACACAGAACGGTGACAAGGCGATAAGAACTATTTGGTATAATCTTGATGTATTGAGTGAACTGGCAAAATGTGGGACCGCAATACCAGCAAAGCATATCCCACAAAATACCAAGGAAATAGCCCCGAATTCTCTTTTGAACTTCGTCTCACCGGGTTTTAACAGAAATGATATAACGCCAATTGCAATAAATAATTGAGATGCCAAATGGAGGTATTTGAGTACATTGTGCAATGGTGATTCTCTCTTCGTCAATAAAATATCCAATCCATCTGCAGCATCTCTATTTAAAAAATCTGTGAAGATGCTACTCGTAATATGGTCACCTATGTTTATAATTGTATTAAACGCAGAAGAATCCGAAACATACATATACCAGGCTAAAGTGAATGTGATAAACAAAAGAACAATATTTGGGTTGATTGTTCTATATTCTTTTAAAGGATTATGGTTTTCAGCAAAATGACCTATTTTTATATTAAATCTGGAAAAGAGAGTATATATCAGTTTTCGTATCCCTATGTTTTCACCCAAAACCAATATCAACCATGCAGCGATAATTGTTAACATGTAAATATAAGATAGTCCATAATGTGATACTGCCAAAGAAATACCAGATATAATTAATAGAAATGATCGATTTATTTTGCCCATATTTTTGTTTATCATCACCATAATAAATAAAACGAGGAATAATTCGGCTATCTGTTGTCTTGCAAGTGCCAACATCTCGGTGAAAAAAGTAAAGACTGATACGAAGAAAAGACATGATAAAAATGCAATTTTGTCATCTGTCTGTTTCTGAAATATATGGTATAAGCCAAGAGGTACAAGAGCAAATAAAAAGGGATAGATTATTTTGAAAACCCATGTGGGGTTCATGTTACATATATCTGAAACGATTGGGGCAAACATCACAATGCTTAGCATGGCATTAACAGTAGACGGAATTGTTGGATCCCATATTGAGTTTGTCAATACCAAGTTTGAATAATAGTATTCAGTATTGACATCATAACCCCACAGATACATCGATATTAACGATGTGTGATATAAAAGCGAAATAGCAATTACAAAAATAACCATAGGATACAATTTCATTGGTATAAACTTATCAAAACCTATTAAAAGGGCTATTATTGCGATAACAACTATCAAAAGCATTAAAAGAACGTTGTTGTGATAAAAATTTACCAGATATGTCCCGAATATGGCTAAGAAAGGAATCAAGCATAAAAACAATGCAGGTGGCGATAAAATGTCTTCGACATCAATATAACTTGTATCTGAAAAGTCTTTGTCCATTATATAACTAAGAATACACAGTACCAATACAACACTACTTAACGTAATGACTAAAGGCACAAGCGCGATTGGGCCGGGAATTCCAAAAAGGGGATACACCATATTCATGAAAAATCCCATGAACATTAAAGTAAAAAGGCCCAATCCTACTGAATACAAAACAGTCTCGATGTTACCAAGCTTATGTAATTTGATAATTCGAAGTATAAGGATACCAGGTACAAAGGTAAGATAAATAAATCCGATAAATTCCCTTAATATTGGAATATGTAATCCCATAGTATCTAAACCTACCAAGACCCACAGAGCAAGCTGGATGGAGAGTATTACTTTGAGAAATTTCTTGATTTCCCAATCATTCATCTGGAGGGGGTTATTTATTTTCATGACTCTTTTCACCTAATAGTCCCCTATATAATCGATCCAATTTCTCACCAATCTTATCCCAATCGTACTCTTCTTCGGCCAATCTTCGAGCATTTGCACCAAGCCTTTTTCGTTCTTCTTCGTTGTCTATAAGGTATTTTATAGCATCGATAAAGTCCTCATTTACATCATCTACAATAATCGCTTCTTCGCCATTTTCGACTTTAATCCCCTCCATTCCTTTCTTTGTTGACACAATTGGTAATCCCACGCTCATGTAATCGAATACCTTAAGCTTTGTACCACCACCCCTGAGTAAAGGGACAATTGCAATATCCGAAGCATTTAAAAAATCAAATAAATTTCCTACAAATCCCACACCTTTCAAATTACCCCTCTCAAACTCAGGAACATCTTTCCCAGCTATCAAAAACTTCACATTTTTGGATAATTCCTCAATTTTTGGAGCTATGTAATCAGCTATCAGATCAATAGCCTCTTTGTTTGGATGATATGTGTAGGTGCCATGAAATACAATAATCACTTCCTCAGACGTGATACCAAATTTTTCTCTTACTTCGATTCTATCCTTTAAAGAGTTTGTATCTATTATATTTGCACCAGAAGGGATCACGGTTATTTTCTCAGGATTGATATTGTATTTTTTTATAAATAATTCTTTATCATCAGAGCTTACCGATAGTATATGGTCTGCAAGTTTTACCGATATTCTTTCGAGTTTTGGTATAAGAAATGGTGCAACCACCTTTTTATAGGATGGTAAACTAGTGAGCTTGGCCTTTTTAATCCTCACTCCTTCGACATTATGTGCATCATAGATAATTGGTACATCTGATTTTGACAATTTTGTAGAGATTTTTGCAGCAATTATCCCTATAGGGAAGGATATTTGAATTAAACTTATTTTTTCTCTCCTCAAAATATCAAATAGCTTTAGATGAAAAAATATATTAAGGTCAATCAAAAAGGTGGGAGTACACTTTCGAAAACCTTCTACTCTGATCTGATTGAACTTATACTTCGGATCTATAAATTCTTCTGGCTCAAGTATAATAACGTTTTTTTTCTTAATTAGTTGAATGACTAAATTGTTTATCCTAACTTGAACTCCTTTTTTTGGATTAAAAACATCATCCTTTGGAGAGACGATCAACAGGTTTTTTTCTAAAGTCATTTCAAACCATACCATTATATATTTCCACAAGTTTTTCTGCCTGTTTCTCCCAAGTAAAATCTTTTACAAGTTCTTTTGCATTTCTACCTAATTCCTCCCTCAATTTTTTATCCTCTAAAAGAATGCGTACATTTTCGATGAACTCATCATGATTTTCTGGATCAGATACCAATGCAGCATCATTTTTTTTGAAGATCTTACACACCTCACTTATGTCATCTAACACCATCGCCTTGCCTAATCCCCCATAATCGAATATTTTGACTGGACTCATTGATTTGGTATTTACAGATCTGGATGTTTTCAATGGAAAAATTGTCACTTGTGATTTCGCCAAAATATTGTACGCTTCAATATCAGAAATCTGTCCGGTGAGGATTATATTTTCCATTAGATTATTTTGTTTGATTGTTTGATCGATTAAATTTCTTAGAGGGCCATCTCCAATTATATAAAGAAAACCGTTTAGACTCTTGAGTAATTTTCCCACACCTATAAATTTATCAATATCTAATTTTGGATGTAACGTTCCAATAAATGAAACAACACCATCGCCCCCCTCAATGTTATGAACCACCTTCAATTTCGATTCGAAATACCCATTTGGAATTACAAAAATCTTTTTCTCAGGAATATTCCATTCTTTTGCAATAAAATCCTTCATTGAGTTAGATACGACTATGATTTTATGGGCGCGTTTTGCAACCAATTTTTCAAAGTGGTACAAAACTTTTTGAGATTGCTTATGTAAAGGAAGGTTTTTTGAAAATTCAGAATCGAAACCCAAATCATGCATATCTAAAACAAATCCAGAAGATCCTGTCAATGTTGCGTAAATTCCAAGGAGTATATAATGTTCAAACTGTAGTATTGCACCAGTATGCTTCTTCACCTTTTTTGCTTTATGTACAATCAATGCTGTTGTATATATTCGACTGATCAAAGATCTCTTTTGGGCTATAGGGACAGTATGTATATTTATTTCATGCAATTCATTTGGAAGTTTCATCTTAGGAGTAGGAATTACTAAACTTACGTCAAACCCATTTTTTCGTAATCCAGTTACCATAGCCCTAACTCTTGCCTGTGCACCACCTTGTAGGGACAAATCACTACTAAAAGCTATACATATTTTCTGTTTTTTATTTGACTGCATTCATTACCCTCTCATACCTAGTAGATCGTTTACCCCATCCAAACTTGGATCTTCATTTTAACCCTTAGTCTTTATTTTTCATATATTTTTTATTTAGGTATCACTACTTGAACGATATATTTTACTTTTAATTGAAAATACTACAATATATGGTAAATTAAAAACCCATGATGTTTGGAATGGTAAATATAGCATAAAATACCTTATAAAAGCGTTTTTAGATAATTTTACACTTACAAAAGGAAATAATGCAAGAAAAAAATCAAGATAATTTGATTTGGATGTATTATCATACTTTATATCTTTATTAAATAATCTAATACGAGCCTCAATATTTAACTTTTTAAAGCTAAGCATCCTTTGAAAAGATTGTATCACTTTTTTGGCACTTATCTTTGCTAAATCTACCTCTTTTCTTGATTCAAGTAGTTGCAATAACTTTTCTCCTGATTCACTTCTAGAAATAATTATCGAGTTACCAATCTTATCTTCTGTAAATTCAGGTAACCAAGCATCAGCAAATGATAGATCAGACAACTCACCTACCCCATCACTACATAGAAAACATCTTAAAGGAGTGAAAAAATATGAACCGACAAATTTCCAACTGGACGGTAATAGTAGATTGCTGTTTTCTAACTCGATCTTCGTTCTACCTGGCCATCCTTCTCCCCGATAATATATTCGTTTAACCTTTTCCTTTTTCACATTAGCTTTTTTAAGTAGAAATTCTGTTGCTAAAAATGTAGGAGTGTGATTGCAAAAAAGGCTTAAATGTAAAACAATTTTTTCTTTTAGTTTCTTGTTGATGCACTCTGCCTTCCTAATACCATGTATATGACAGGGTAGACCAACAACAGCAAACTTTTCTCCTTCGTTTGAATTCAATATCTTTTTTAATGCGATATTTGCTGGAACTGGGCAATATTTAGATTTAGATGCCTCTATTATTTCCTCTCTTGTTCTGGCTATAAATGGATCCGGCT
>Ga0209345_10006183_pt1 | contig 10929 bp, 12 predicted proteins | sample Cruoilmetagenom7_FD_187294 | JGI IMG/M metagenome (GOLD analysis project Ga0209345, IMG submission 187294) | Oil polluted marine microbial communities from Coal Oil Point, Santa Barbara, California, USA - Sample 7 (SPAdes) (version 2) | ecosystem: Environmental > Aquatic > Marine > Oil seeps ...
TAAATTCCAACAACCCTGTTTTTTCTAATATAATGAAACCGATTGATGGTTGGTCGCTTTCTAATATTTTATTTAGTTCGGTAACAATACGTTCTTTAGTAATTATTTTTATTCGCTCACAATTTCTTGTAATCGCATTTAAAGATTCTTCTTCAATCTCAAAACCTAATTGAGTAGCAAACCTTATGGCCCGCAACATTCGTAAGGGATCATCGCTATAGGTTATATCTGGGTTTAGAGGAGTGCGAATTATTTTATTTTCAAGATCAGATACGCCATCAAATGGGTCTAATAATTCACCAAAATCATTTTCACCTAAACTAAATGCAAGTGCATTAATTGTAAAATCGCGACGGTTTTGATCATCTTTTAATGTGCCATTTTCTACAACTGGGTTTCTACTATCTTCGGAATACGATTCTTTTCGGGCTCCAACAAATTCAATTTCTAAATCTTCAAACTTTAGCATTGCTGTACCATAAGTTTTAAATACTTGAACTTTCGGATTATTAGGAAGATTTTTGGATACTTGTTTGGCTAGTTTAATACCACTGCCAATAGCTACAATATCAATATCTTTATGAGTACCTCTCTTTAAAATATAATCTCTTACAAAGCCACCAATAACGTAGCTTTCTAAATACAACTCTTTAGCCGATTTGGATATAACCTTAAAAATAGTATGTTCTAATGCCTCTTTATAATTCATTCAATAAAGTTGTGTAAAAATGATGTTTTTAGAAACAGTACTTAACTTATTATTGTCTAATAACATTAACCATTCCGTTGCCACTTAATTTAATTATTGATGAGGCTTTGGTGGTTTTTTTTTCGCGATGCAAATTTACAACATAGTCCACACCTTTTAAAATCTCTGGACTTATTTCTGAATAAGATTTTGGCGAAGGTTCGTTACTAATATTAGCTGAGGTAGAAACAATAGGTTTCTTAAACTTCTTTATAAGCTGATTACAAAAAGCGTGATTAACAACCCTAATGGCTAACGTGTTATCTTCTGCTACTATATTTTCTGCAACACGTAAGGGTTTATCGTAAATTATAGTTGTAGGATTATTAGCATATTTTAAAATATCGTAAGCCACTTCTGGAACGCTTTCAACATATTGATTAAGCATGTTAAAATCATTTACTAAACAAATCATAGATTTAGATTCTTCGCGTTGTTTAAGTTCGTAAATACGCTTTATAGCATTGTAATTTGTGGCATCGCAACCAATTCCCCAAATCGTGTCCGTTGGATAAACTATAATACCTCCTTGCTTTAAAACTTGTAATGCTTTATTTACTTCATAGTCAATCATAAACAAATAATCAAAAAACTTTGGTGGCAAAGTTAGCATTAGTTTTCTACTTTGTTTTAAAACTTTGTATTATTGCTAAATGAAAAAACACTTTCATAATAAGTATCTAAAAGAACAGGCAAGTATTGATTCGTTTATTGATGATTTTTGCACTTCAGGAACGTTGTTAGGAGATGAGATACGTAATTCTATAAAGTTGTTTGAACTAGATACTCAAGTAATTAATATTAAATCGTTTAAAATCCCTAATGTTTTTAATAAAATTGCTTACAAGTTTTTACGAAAAAGTAAAGCGCAACGTTCTTTTGAATATGCTAAAAAATTACTTGATTTGGGTATTGGCACTCCACACCCAATAGCGTATTATGAAGATTCTAGTGCTTTGTTTTTTGGTAGAAGCTATTATGTGAGTGAACATATTGATTGTGACTTAACATATCGAGAATTAATTAGGGATTTGAATTATCCTGATCATGAAAAAATTTTAAGGGAGTTTACTAAATTCACGTTTAAATTACATGAAAGTCATGTGTATTTTTTAGATCATTCTCCAGGAAATACATTAGTAAAAAATGAAGATGGTATATACAAATTTTATCTAGTAGATTTAAATAGAATGCAATTTAAGCCATTGTCTTTTCATGAAAGAATTCAAAATTTTGAACGATTAACCATACACGAATCTATGGTTAAAATAATGAGCGAAGAATATGCAAAACTTATTGATAAACCTTACGAAGAGGTTTTTAATTTAATGTGGAAATTAACACAAGAATATCAGCAAAAATTTCACCGTAAAAGAAAGCTAAAAAAGCGACTGAAGTTTTGGAAAAAGTAATTGTTACTGTCTATTTCTACGCAGTAACCAAAGCTTTACATAGCGCATATAGACTACATAAGCTTGTAAGTAGCCAATAGTGAAGCCAACCACACCATCTCGAAATCCACTTTGAAGAATGTAGTGTTTAAAAAATCCCCAAAATGGTTTAATTACAAAATGATAAGGTGTTAATTTACCAGTTTTTTTATCGTAATCTTTTGCTTGCCATGATGCATAGCGATTCATTTTTTCAATGTAAGCGTCAAAGGTTGTATAAGTGTTATGATATAGTTTGTTTTTAATTGAACCAACATTTCCATTTGCAATAATTTCGGCATGAACCTGTTTGTCTTCATACTTACATAAATCACGTTTAAAAAGCCTAATAACTTTGTCGTTTCGCCAACCGCTAAATCTAACACGTTCGCCCATAAAATGGTTATTCCTACCTAGCCAATAGGCAACTGTGTCATTTTGAGGTTCTCTAAGAATCTCTTTTATTTCCTGCTCAAGTTCTGGTGTAACACGTTCATCAGCATCAACCAATAAAATCCATTCATATGCTGCTTGTGGAATTGCCCAATTTTTTTGAGATGCTGAATATTGATATTCTCTTTTTATGACTTTAGAGGCTAATTCTTGAGCTTTTTCAAATGTACCATCGGTACTAAAACTATCTACAACCAATATTTCATCAGCAAATTTTACTGAGGCAATCACAGCTTCAATATTATGGATTTCGTTTCCAGTAGGAATTATGGCAGTTAGCTTTTGCATAAAAGATAATTGTTGGCAAAAATAGTTATTTTTGCATCTATCTTTAATTTTTCAATGGCAAAACCTAGTATTTCTGTAATAATTAGCACTTATAATTCTGAAGCATGGCTAGAAAAGGTGCTTTGGAGTTATGAAGTCCAAACTTTTAAAGATTTTGAAATAGTTATTGCCGACGACGGATCTAAACAACCTACCTTCGATTTAATTGACAAAATGAAGGCTTTGGTGCATTATGATATTACTCACGTTTGGCATGAAGATAATGGATTTCAAAAAACTATCATTTTAAATAAGGCTATTCTTGCTTCTTCTGCTAATTATTTGGTGTTTACAGATGGTGATTGCATAGCTCGAAAAGATTTTGTTGATACACATATTAAACACCGAAAACCAAAGCATTTTTTATCAGGAGGATATTTTAAATTATCGATGGCTATTTCTAACCATATTGAGAAGGAAGATATTTTAAGTCAGGAGTGTTTTGATTTAAATTGGTTAAAACTACATGGGATTAAGAGTTCTTTTAAAAATAATAAACTCAACTCAGGGCCATTAAAAGCAAAGTTTTTAAATCTAATATCACCTACTAATGCAAGTTGGAATGGTCATAATTCGTCTGGTTGGAAAGAAGACATAGTTGCTGTAAATGGTTTTGATGAACGTATGCAATATGGAGGAGAAGACAGAGAACTCGGTGAGCGCCTGATTAATTATGGTGTGAAGCCAATTAGAATTCGCTATAGTGCTATTTGTTTGCATTTAGATCATGCTAGAGGTTATGTAAATCCTGAAATGATTGAAAAAAACCGAAAAATTAGAACAACTACAAAAAAACTGAAAGTTGTTAGAACTCCTTTTGGAATTGAAAAATTTTAATTTTTTTAACTCACACGCTTTTCCAGCCATTGCAAGATAAACTTTAAAATAGTTGGTGGACAAAAATTTAAGTTTTGTAAACCCAAAAACAGTTTGTTTTTAGACAGAATGTTAAATTTAAACTTATACCAAAACAATGGCTTTCTGTAAGATCTAAAATAGAGCAATTGCAAATCTTTTTGAAGTTTACAAGTCTTGCCTTGTATTTCTAAATGATTGGCAAGTGCTATCGGTAAAAACTGTGCTTTGTTTCTAAATTTATACTTAATATTCTCGGTAAAAACATCAGGGTTTTTATTGAAGAAATTAGTTAATGTAGATTTTCTTATTGGATGAGGTGTGTGTTTAAACCTATAGAGTTTTTTAAACCCAAGTAATTTGGCAGCTTTTTCTTGTGCTTTCTTGTGCTTTGCTTTTTTTGGTTTACTTTTTTTATAAATTTTAGAGATTTCAAACGGTTGCCACAAACCTCTTAGAATTGGGAAACCATTTTCAGTAAAAAAGTCTTTTCTAGTAGTAGGGTTAATAATGAAAAAATCATCATTAAGGTATAGAAAATGCTCAGATAATTCAGGGATTCTATGAATGCAACTTTCTATTGTTCTGCTATTAAATGTTGGTAAGTTGGCTTCAAAACCTTTAAATATTACTGTATGATCTACAATTTTTACATTAGTGTATTTATCAGTTTGTTTTAAAAACTGTGGAGTTTGATTGTCGGTAACAATAAATATGGTATCAACAAAAGAGGCGTGTTTTAGAATAGAGTTTACATTGTGTTCAATTTCATTTATTTGAACATACCTGTTATTAAAATTTTCTTTAGAGTCAGTGTCTTTTAGATAAGGGGAAATTCTTGATTTATAATCTTCTTCATTTCCATCTACCCATAGAATAACAGCATCTACCTTAATTTTTTTTGTTTGTACAGTAGTCATGGTAAAAAGTAAATTTAATACTTTATTGCTTCTTGGCTAGTAATAGTTTCTTTTTTAGAATTGAGTTTAGGTAATTTAAAGTAATCACCAATAATGTTGTTGTATTCTTCAGGATAAAATGATTTTCGTGCATCGCCAGGGTAAAAGGTCATTTCACCAAAAATAGATTTTCCATTTATAGAATAGAAATCAACTCTAACAAATGGTAAATTTCTAGCTAAAGTTTCCGAAAGTTTGGTCATTTCATCAAGATTGCTTGGTTTTTCAATACCAGAAGAAATACTTTTATAATTAGAATTTTTTCCAAAGGGCAATAAATTAAAATCCAAGTCAAAGAATCCTTGCTTATGATCATTAGTTCTATCTAAATGTACATTTATAAACTCAGCTTTTCCATCAAAGCAATAATATTTATAATCTATCAAGTCACTTTTGTTATCCTCTTTTAAGAATTTTTCGATGATTATTTTTGGTTCAATATCTTTGTATGCCCATTCCTGTCCTCTTCGATAATATTGATTTTTACCTAACCACTTTCTAAAAAGTTTAATGACTTTTTGCTTATCGAGACTTCCTTTGTTATTTACAATAAGGTTATGACCATTAGTATGGTTTGCTTTAATTATAAATTCATTAGGTAAGCTATCAAAATCTATATCCTCTGGATTATCGTAAACGCCATAAAGCTCATTAAGGTATTGTTTGCCAATATTAACTTCTATAAATTTTCTAACCTCATATTTATCAGCTAAAGTGTTTAATATTTTAGGTCTAAAAAAAACTTTGTACCACTCTATCTTCGCATTGAAATCTTGTGGATTATTTAAGTCTAGTTTTTTGCCAGAAAAATATTCGTAATGTATTTTAACATAGAATTTTGATGGTAAAAATCGCATTTTACGCATATGCCTTAAAAAAAAGCGCCTCATTTTTTCGAGCATGTAATGATATTTATAAGTAAAGATAGTTGATTAAGGTTATAGTATTTATAAACAAAGACTATAAATTATAACTAAGCTTGTTGTTCTAATCGAAAGCCAAATCCATCTCTTATATATTGTTTACATGGATTACAGTTGCCGCATGGTTTTTTATTTGATTTATGACAAAACCATGTTAGCTCCATTAAATTAATAAAATTGTGTTCTTCAGCAATAGTTTTCATTTCTAGCTTGGTAATAGTTACCAAGGGGAATGTCATGTTAGAAAAGAGATGCTTTCTTAAAAAACCTATTTTTTTAGGGTTAATTTTCCAATTCTGTTCCAAGTTTTCATCTTTGAGTTCCATAAGTTGGCTTAAGAGAAAAAATTTTTCTAAATCTTCATTGTGTAATGATAACTCTAAATTTTGATATTCATATTTTTTTGCCAAACAAGCTAACCAATAATATTGTTTACCTAAATTCACTTTCTGTCTAAGAAACTTATGTGTTAATTTTAGTGATAAGTTAGAAGGAATATCTTGTCTTTTAATAACCTTTAACGGAAGTATCTGCCCTTTTGAATGTGGAAATTTTAAAGGTATGTAATTAGAAAGTTTCTTTATTACTTCTAACTCTTTATCCGAAGTTACTCTGTTATAATCTAACACATAAATAGGCTGAATTGTAGCTCCAAGACGATACAATTGTATAACCCTGAATGTGGAATCCCAACCTCCAGTCCATAGTACATTATTTACTTTAGTCATTTAATTAAACGGCTACATTATGAGTTCTTAATGCATCATTTAAAGACGTTTTTTTATTGGTACTCTCTTTACGTTTTCCAATAATCAAAGCACAAGGAACATTATAATTTCCTGAAGGAAATTTTTTTGTATAACTACCAGGAATAACCACAGAACGTGCAGGCACACGACCTTTTAATTCCACAGGTTCATTGCCAGTTACGTCAATGATTTTAGTTGAACCTGTTAGTACAACGTTAGCACCTAAAACAGCTTCAGTTTCTATGTGTACACCTTCAACAACAATGCACCTTGAACCAATAAAAGCATTATCCTCAATAATTACTGGAGCAGCTTGTAAAGGTTCTAGAACGCCACCAATACCAACACCTCCAGATAAATGAACATTTTTACCAATTTGAGCACAACTACCTACAGTTGCCCAAGTATCAACCATAGCACCTTCATCAACATAAGCTCCAATGTTTACATAACTTGGCATAAGGATAGTTCCTGCCGAAATATATGCTCCATGTCTAGCAACTGCATGTGGAACAACTCTAATACCTTTTTCGGCATAACCAGTTTTTAATGGTATTTTGTCATGAAATTCTAGAGGGCCAACTTCAATAGTTTCCATTTTTTGTATAGGAAAATATAAAACAACCGCTTTTTTCACCCATTCATTAACTTGCCATCCAGTGCTTGTTGGTTCAGCTACTCGTAGTTTACCTGTATCTAATAAATTAACAACCTCTCTAATTGTAGAAATAGTTTTTTCTTGGTTTAAAAGTTCTCGGTTTTCCCAAGCGGCTTCAATAACCAATTTAATATGCTCCATGTAGTATAAATTTCATCGCAAATATAGAGCTATATATCCATTAAGTCCAACATGCATTTATATTGAACATAATAATGTGACTTTGTTAAATAGTTGGTGTCTTATAGATAGTATTGCAAAAAGCATTAACCTTAAGCTAATTAATTGCATACATTGTTTTGGTTGATATTTCTAAATTTTTTGTCAATTGCGAATTTAGAAAACCCCGAATGTTTAAAAACTCTCCAATTTTTTGGAGGGTTTTTTATTTACCTTTGTCAAAGAAAATATATATGGGAAGAATTTTAGCATTAGATTTTGGACAGAAACGCACTGGAGTTGCTATTACCGATGAATTACAGATAATAGCATCTGGGTTAACAACTGTTGATACCAAAGAACTTTTGGCGTTTTTAAAAGAATATATTTCGAAAGAAAACGTAGAACTTTTTTTAGTTGGAGAGCCAAAACAGATGGATTATTCTACTTCTGAAAGTGAAGTTTTTATTGTACCATTTATAAAAAAACTTAAAAAAGAATTTCCTAAAATTCCAATAAAAAGAGTAGATGAGCGATTTACATCTAAAATGGCATTTCAAACCATGATTGATAGTGGATTAAAAAAAGGCAAACGAAAAGATAAAGCTTTGGTTGATGAAATAAGTGCTACCATAATTTTGCAAAGCTATTTGTATTCGAAATAAAGTATTAAAGTTTTTTAAATATTACAATTGATAAATTATAAGTATTGTATTTTTGCAAAACCTAATAAAGCATGAAAATGATTTTACCAATAATCGCATATGGCGATCCTGTTTTAAGAAAAAAAGCAAAGACGATTTCTAATGATCATCCAAATCTAGCTACATTAATTGAGAACATGTATGAGACCATGTATAATGCGTTTGGTGTTGGATTAGCAGCACCTCAAATCGGATTACCTATTCGTATATTTTTGGTTGATACTTCTCCTTTTGCTGAAGACGAAGAGCTTAGTGAGGAAGAGCGAAATCAATTAAAAGGTTTTAAACAAACATTTATTAATGCAAAGATTTTAGAAGAAGAAGGTGATGAATGGGCTTTTAGTGAAGGTTGTTTAAGCATTCCGAATATTAGGGAAGATGTTTTTAGAAACCCTAAAGTTAAAATTCAATTTCAAGATGAAAATTTTAACACTCATGTTAAAGAATTTGATGGACTTTTGGCAAGAGTGATTCAGCATGAGTACGATCATATTGAAGGTGTTTTATTTACCGACAAAATTTCTACCCTAAAAAAACGATTAATAAAAGGGAAACTTTCAAATATTTCAAAAGGCAAGACAAACGTAGATTATAGAATGCGTTTTCCTGACTTGAAAAAAAAGCGATAATGTTTTGATAAATATTTTAAACAAATGATATTTGTCGCCTTTAAAAAATAAAAATATGAGCTTAGAAAAGATTTTATCAATTGCGCAAAAACCAGGACTTTATAAACTAGTCACACAAACTAGAGGAGGTTTTATTGCAGAATCTTTATTAGATGGCAAACGAATATCTGCAAACCTTAGAAGCAATGTAAGCTTGCTAAGCGAAATTGCAGTATATACTTTAACTGAGGAAGTGCCACTAAGAGAAGTGTTTAAAAAGATAACTAAAAAGGAAAATGGAGCACAGACAGGCGTGTCACATAAAGATAGTAAAGATGCTTTGGAAGAATATTTCTTTAATGTATTGCCAGATTATGATGAGGATAGAGTATATGTAAGCGATATTAAAAAAATTATCAAATGGTATAATTTGTTACAGAAAAACAATCTGTTAAACAATCTAGAGGAAACATTAGACGAGGAAGAATAAAAAAAGGGAAATTAATATTTCCCTTTTTTGTTGAAACTTTTTGACGTAAGTATTAAAAATCCCTCTAAAATATATAGCTAAAAGTTTCTACTATTTATACTTTTTTATAAAAAGAAATAGCAAATAGCAGCGTAAATTTAATAGAATTTACTTACATATCATTATAATAGCTTTATTTTTTTATTAACAATTTTCATATTAATACTTTTGTACTCAGTTAGATAATCTAAACTCAAAAGTTACCTTTGTACATCTTAAAACTACTAAGTGCTTTCAATTTATACTAAAGAATTTAAATACAATTTAAAACTAGCTACCCCAGTTATGCTTGGTATGTTAGGGCATACGTTTGTAAGCTTGGTGGACAATATAATGGTTGGTCAGTTGGGATCAGCCGAACTTGCTGCAGTATCATTAGGTAATAGTTTTATCTTCATTGCAATGTCTTTAGGAATAGGGTTTTCAACAGCAATTACACCTTTAATTGCTGAAGCTGATTCTGAAAAAAACTTCAAAAAAGGAAAATCATCTTTTAAACATGGATTGTTTTTATGTACTATTTTAAGTTTGGCACTTTTTGTATTAATTCTTTTAGCAAAGCCGTTAATGTATTTAATGAAACAACCTGAAGAAGTGGTTGTTTTGGCAATGCCTTATTTAGATTTGGTGGCATTTTCGTTAATACCTTTAATAATTTTTCAAGGATTTAAGCAATTTAGTGATGGTTTATCTTTGACTAAATACCCAATGTATGCTACAATTTTGGCTAATGTTGTAAATGTTGTTTTAAACTACGTACTAATTTTTGGAAAACTTGGATTTCCTCAAATGGGAATTGTTGGAGCAGCAATTGGCACATTAGTTTCAAGAGTTATCATGCTCTTTTTCTTATGGTTTTTATTAAGAAATAAAGAAAAATCTAAGGCATATGTTACTAATATTAAGTTGTTTGTTTTAAACAATAGCATGATAAAAAAAATACTGAGTCTTGGGTTTCCTAGTGCAATGCAAATGTTTTTTGAAGTAGCAATTTTTACTGGAGCTATTTGGTTAAGTGGGCTATTAGGTAAAAACCCACAAGCTGCGAATCAAATCGCACTTAATTTATCTTCTATGACTTTTATGGTAGCTATGGGATTAAGTGTGGCTGCTATGGTAAGAGTAGGAAACCAAAAGGGATTAAGGGATTTCAAAGAGCTTAGAAGAATAGCATTTTCGATATTTTTATTAGGTCTATTTTTAGCTTTTATTTTTGCTGCTTTATTTTTAGTGTTTCATAATATGCTTCCAAAAATTTATGTAGATTTAAATGACGCTAAAAATTTGACCGACAATACAGAGGTTATCAGCATTGCAGCAAAACTGTTAATTGCTGCAGCAATATTTCAATTAAGTGATAGTGTGCAAGTGACAGTTTTAGGCGCGTTAAGAGGTCTACAAGATGTCAAAATTCCAACACTCATAACGTTTGTTTCTTATTGGGTTATTGGATTTCCAATAAGTTACTTTCTAGGTAAAGAAGATGCATATGGAAGTTTTGGAATATGGCTTGGTCTTTTAGTAGGACTCACTTCTGCTGCAATTTTATTGTATCTTAGGTTTAATTATCTAACAAAACGTTTAATTTCGCAAGAAGAAAATAATATGTAATATATGGAACTTCCTAAATTTATTCTTGGAGATAACACCGATTTACCAAACGCTATTTTTGTGATTCATACTGAGTTTCCTAGGTTTATAATAAATCTTGAAAATGATGAAGTGGAGTGGTTAGAAGATTTCGATCAACATGATGAAAAGGAATTACTAACGGAAACTGAAAATTTAATAGAAGAAGCATCACAGTTTTATGATAGAGAAGTAAGT
>Ga0209345_10006184_pt1 | contig 10929 bp, 12 predicted proteins | sample Cruoilmetagenom7_FD_187294 | JGI IMG/M metagenome (GOLD analysis project Ga0209345, IMG submission 187294) | Oil polluted marine microbial communities from Coal Oil Point, Santa Barbara, California, USA - Sample 7 (SPAdes) (version 2) | ecosystem: Environmental > Aquatic > Marine > Oil seeps ...
TCGCCAGCTTCCTGCTCTTTCAGCATCTGGATGATCTGTTCGTCCGTGAATCGCTTCTTCATTTTGTCCGTCCTTTTGGTTGGCCGGACTCTACATCAAAATGGAGGAGTTCTAGGGGCGCAGGTCATGCTCGGTATAGTTATTCATTTAGTGTTGCTAAATTATGTTGTATGAAGGGCGTTAGTCTGTACAAAGGAGAAATCATGACTACTAATTGAGGTTTATTAACATGGTAGAATTTTCGAGTCTTGCTCAACTGAGAGACTATGTAGAACATTGTATAGCAAGCAACAATAAGGACATTGACTATGAAGTTCTTATTCAGAAAATTAGTGATTTTAGCAGCGATTTTCGGGAAGAGAAGCTTGAGATTGCAATTGTTCTATCCTTTTTTCTGGAAAAAGAGGGAAAACGCACTTCGATGAAGATTGATCAGCTTAGGCGAAGCTATGAAAACTCAGGGAATACAATCGCTTTTGAGCCATTTATTGCCAGATGTATGGTACTGATTTATCCTAAAATTTTGGCAAGCCATGGCTTCGCATTACCTGTGACTAAAGAAGATCATGGGGATGTTACTGCGGGAATTGTGTCAATCATAAACAAGATTAATGAAATTGGGCATGAAGCTTTTGTTAATTCGGGAGCACTTCTCGGAATTATCCGTGACAAGACTTACATACCTTATGATGATGATGTCGATATAGGTGTCATCCTTCGGGCTAACAGTGCCCAATCTGCTGCATCGGAGTGGTCAAGATTTAAACACCATTTGGAAGTAAAAGGATTGTTCCAGAAAGTGGCTTGGCCTGGCGCCACGTATAAAATTAGAAATGCAGGGCGATTGACCGTCGACCTTTTCCCCTCTTGGATTGAAAATGGTTTGGTCTATGTTTTTCCACATACGTTTGGTGAGTTGCTAAGAGAAGATTTGCTGCCACTTGCTAAATCTGAGCCATTCGGCCTACCAATCCCTCACCGCGCAGAATCAATGCTGGCAATAAATTACGGGTCAGGCTGGACTAAGCCCGACCCGTATTACAAATTCCCATGGGATTCTAGACTAAAGAAATATCGGATTTTTCTTGACGAGCTTAAAAAGCTACAAAGCCGAGAGGAAAGCAAATGACCTCATTGATAACGTATGGGACTTTCGATTTATTTCATTTTGGCCATGTAGAATTATTACGTAGAATGAGCGACCTTTGTGATCATTTGACAGTCGCCTGTTCCACCGATGAGTTCAATGAGATTAAGAATAAGTCAAGCATTGTATCATACGAACACAGATGCCAGGTTCTTAAATCTTGCCGGTATGTGGATGATGTTATTCCAGAAATCAGCTGGGACCAAAAAAAGACTGACATCGTCGATCTCCAGATTGACATTTTTTGTATGGGAAATGATTGGGCTGGCGAGTTCGATTTTCTTAACAGTTTGGCAACTGTTATCTATCTTCCTCGGACAAAAGGAGTTTCGTCTTCGGAAATCAAACAACAAGTACTCACGCGCGGAACTGGCTTTTAACGGTATTTGCAACTAGTCCCTAGCAGTACATAACAGCTCATCAAAAGTGATTTTCTTGTATACCGAGATATTCTCACGCAGAGTTTCTCCTTTTATGCCTCCAAAGGCATCGTGAATGAAAACAAACTCAACGACAAAAGGGGCTGAGTGGATGTTAAGCAAGTTTAATGGTCTTAGATGCAACGCGCCAAAAGACACTGAAGAGTTTCCTTTTTACGCTCTGGGATTTGCAGTTCTTCCAAGTCCTGCCGGTCGGCTGCTCGCCATGAGTTTCGGGTATTCCAGAACCAACGCTCTGTTCCTCCACCCTTCATTGGTTCATCGTGCGAGAACCAAATCTCAGGCCTGGCGTCGTGCTGAATAGGCGTGTGTCCGATTATGCGACAATCTTTACCAAAAACGCATTGTGCGGCATCAATTAGTCCGTAAGTGGCAGGAAGAGTGGCAATTTGATCAAGATTGCCAGGGCGACCGCTAAATATTTCACTAAAAACTGACACTACATTTAGACCATCACCATTTCCAGTAACCTGAGCTATGCGTACCCCATTGGTTACTGGAATTTCTAACATATAACCATCACCAACGTGATCAAGCACTTCACTAAACATCCGAACCAATGTATCGAAATTGTTAGAAATCCCATAATGTGCGAGCAACTGGCTGAGCACGACCAAATACTTACTTTTTCTAAGCAAGTTTCCGTGCAAGTTGCTATGATAGTGCAAGACGCGAATACTGGGGCCTGCCTCTGGCTCAAACATAATATGTGTATTATAGTTTGCAGAAAGTTCCGTTGGGGTCAGTCCGCAGGCTCCCACAGCAACCGGTAAAGAAATCTGATCGAGAAAAGGACGCTTTTCATTAATCTCTTGATCGGCATCGATCTGGTAAGATATATCGCGCCAAACTTCACCGAAGCGTTGCCGGTTTTTAGACGAAATGGAACCATCATCAAACCCTATGAAGCCAGCATTATAATATGCGGCTGAAACTACTTTGTTGCTAAATACTGAAAGGTGTCGAGGCGCGTTTGGAGCGTTGTTATTGTATACACGATTCCAAAGCTCAGGCCTCTTGTCCCAACGTGCATTAAATTCCCGTGCGGCGCAAAAACCACCAGGTTCAAAAATTGAGGTAAGGGTGGTGGAACGAACAAAAATCATGTCCGTGTCCATAAATAGACAGAAATCACTTTCCCGAGGTTCAGCACATGCGAGAATTTTATTTCCATGTGGGTAGGCCGGAGAAAAATTTGAGTCTGTGCAAAGTGGTCGAATTTCCACACCAAGTACTGCTAATGACTTTTTAGTTATCTCTTCAAGACCATTTATTCGGCTCTCTGGGCAATAGGCTATTATTTCGAAATTCTGATCTCTTACAAAAGCACGAATAGATGCGGCGAGGCAAATAGATTGCCACTCGAGTTTACCGTAATCGACAATAAAAATTATAGAAAATTCCATGTAACAATAATCCCTTAAAAAATCCCAAAAAATGATTTGCAGTTTCTAACGCAGACTGCCATAATTTTCTTAATACCAAATTTGCGTTGAATATCGCAGCATATTTAGGCTTCAACTCTACAGAGTTTCTATGGACTTTCAATACAATAAACCGATTTTTCACTTTACGCTCACCGCAGAATTGCTCGATTTTCTTTGCAGCAAAGGCCGGTATTTTGGAAATCAACATCACCCGAGAAAACTACAGGGAAAACGTTTTTCTTGTATGGAAAATGTGCGTTTTGGCCCACATTCTGCGTTTCACAACGGTAATGAGGTTATCGAAATTGGATCGTATTCCTATTTGCATGCTCTTCCTACGAGAGGTATGGCATATGGAAACTACTGTTCTATAGCTGTCGATGTCCGCACAATGGGGGTTGACCACCCGTTTGACCGCTTTTCATCATCCGGGTTTACTTATGACGGACGCTTCCCTATTTTCTCGGATAGTTTTCCCAATTTGGAAGATCGATTTCAGCACACCTGGAACACAAGGGGGGGAGAGACGAAAGCGCAAGTTGAACACGATGTTTGGATTGGCGGACACGTACTTTTAGCAAACGACATTACGATAGGCATTGGCTCAATTGTCGCAGCGGGTTCCGTAGTAACTAAAGATGTAGCCCCCTATACAATAGTGGGTGGAAATCCAGCCAAGGTCATTCGCAATCGATTTCCGGAGGAAATTTGTGAAAGGTTGCTGGCTTCAGAATGGTTTTTATATCACTTTCCCTATTTTAAAGGTGTGAATGTGCGAGACGATATCGAGGCAACAATTGATCAACTTGAGACTGTTCTTGCAAGTGGCGAAGTGCCGAAAATAGAGCGTTCGCAAACGTTTCTTGAGTTGCTTTCTGAATTTTCCAATGAAGTGTTGGAAATCGATTAGGTATTTGCATGTCTTTCTAGCCCAGCTTTGTGAAATTCACTGAGAATATCATAGTTTGGTAGTCCATCATGAAGCTGCGCTCCATTCCATTTCAGAAAAAATGCATGCTTGCCTGGCGATCTAGATTTGGGGCCGAACATTTTAACACCCCCACGGATCATTAGGTCGACATCTGAACTAATGTCGGTGGAAGCCTGAGGTAAAACGTCAATGAAACGCCCCAACTTCATGCCGGTCAATCCAGCTACATACGCTAAAAACCCTTGTTCCGGTGCGCCTCCGAGAACGCGTTGCAGTCTTTTGCCTGGTCTGGAAAACAGCCGCATAGTGTCGTAAAGCTCCATGTTCTTACGTCCTAAAACGAATCCGTAATTAAAACCTTGCCTTACTTCTGGATTAATATGATCGAGCAAGTCAATAAGCCCACCGTGTTGAAAATTTCGACCATGAAGAGAATAACTCAGAAACGAAATGTCTAGATCGGATTGCTCAAACTGATTAATATAGTAGCCAATTTTATCAATGAAAACGGTGTTGGCATCAACAAATAGAAAGCAGTCTGTGGGCGCTTCAAACATGGCCAGCTTTCGAAAATAGCTCTTTTTTTGGACATATGAACGATGCAACGTTTGCCCCCAAATTTCCTCGCCTAAATCATCCCATTTTTTCAAATCTATATCTAACACCTCAAAATTAAATGTTTTTTGAAGTCCGCGAATTCGCTCGAAGTCGTCGGTAAAAGGAATTATATAGCAAGGAATTTCTGGAGCATATTGTAATCGACTTTCTTGCGAGGCTACAAAAAAATCGTACATTTGATCGTTGACCGCATAAATGATTGACTGGCTCATTTGTTTTCTCCATTTGAAGTATTCTGCATTGGAAACTCTAATACCGCTTTACGATGATTTATTGAATTCTTATCATCTGGTGTCAAACCAGAAGTCTCACCTCGGCAAATCCCTAATCCTGGCCTTTTTGAGTAGAGTATCTAGTTAATAGCTACCCAGTTCGCGAGATTTAGACAATAGTTTCATTTATAATCGTGCCAATATGTTTTGTTTTTCAGCGCCGGTCCAGTGGGTGCCCGCTTACTCAAAGACTACAGGGAACAAGTATTCTGGACCTGTCGCGGAATTGTGCCGCTCCTTTAACCGAGTATTATGCGCAAAAGGAGAACTACTATAGGAACGAAACACACTACAGAATTTAGGCAGAAAAATTATTGGATAAATATTCCGAACTTAAGGCGATATTCGGAAAGATGGTTAGCATATTCACAGAGATGTTTCTTCAGCGGACTCTTTTGCTTCCGCGACGAGAGAACCATCAGATTTCCCACGTATTTGACGAACCTCCCACAAATGCATTTTCACAGTTTTGATAATTGTCTGCAAAGTAAGGGCTTTGATGGCCTCAGTAATGTTGGATTTTCAAATGTTTTCTTAAGCTTGGCGCTATGCTCGTTCGGCCCTTGTTGTGGACTTATTATCTATTTGTTGGCAGAGTAGATGCGAACAATCGCACATTGGAAACGGACAATTGGCAATATGACCGCATTAAATCAAGAAAAGTCTCAGTTCATGGGCGCACTCGAGTTTTGTGAACTTATTTTTCATTCTGTGGTTCGTGAAGTCCGCACAGAAAGCGGCAATGCAAGCCTTGGTGTGTTTAAGGAAGTAGCCAACATGGCTTTATTTATTGGCTTGTTCTATATGATATACCATTTCATGGGCCGCTCGATTGCCATCCGCGGCGACTTCATGATGTTCTTGCTCACCGGCGTTGCACTAATGGTTGTGCACATGAAGGCTATTGGCTCCGTCCGTTCAGCCTCAAACGCAACATCCGCCATCATGCAACACGCACCATTTACTGTCATATTATCGATTGTATCAAAAGCTTTTGCCGGGTTTTATTTACAAGGAGTAGCAATATTAGTCGTCGTTCTAGTGTTGTGGGTTTTCGGCATGGATTTAACTGTAGAGAACCCCAAAGGACTAGTACTTCCCGTTTTTTTCGCATGGGCGAGCGGTATTGCAGTTGGGCTTGTGTTTATGATGATAGCTCCTCTCGCGCCAGGTGCTATTCGAACTTTTCAGAAGGTGTATATGCGCGCACAAATGATCACGTCTGGTAAGTTTATCCCCGCAGGATATTTGCCGAGTGTGATGATCGGATATTTTGATTGGAATCCGCTTTTCCACTGTATCGATCAGGCAAGATTGGCAACTTTTGTAAACTATAATAAGGAGGTTAGCTCAATGGGTTATCCTATTTGGTTCACTTTGATATTCCTGACATTGGGGTTGATGGGTGAATTTTGGTCTCGTAAAAACCTTTCAAAATCAAAGCACGGATAAATTTGCCAACAAAGCCGCCCAAAAGGCTGACACCCCGTAAATCATCGCTAAGCCAATCGATACCAATGAAAGTGGGGCATTGGGCGCAGATGGCTGATTTCGAAAATGGATTCGGCATGTTCTTGACCGTTGTTCGCACGGTACACCACATCATAGTGGTTATGATGAGATAAGCACCCACGCTGAGTGACCACTTCGTGTTGGTCCCATAGGCCCTAACGACTGGCAATTCAGCCAGCGTCAAAAAAGCTTAATATATTCATGTCTCGCCAGCAAAGATTCCTGTTGTCATTTCCGCAATTCTCGGATTAATTCTCGTTGCCTGCATTCCGATACTGGCAAATAGCTCGAAACCGTTGTCGTGAAGCTCTTGTGCCCCAAGTTTTGCGACCAAGCCTTTTGCTGCTCAAGCGTGAGTTCTAGATCATTCATCAACAGCCCAAGGGTTTTGCGAAAACTGTGGGGGGTATACTGGTGCATTTGGACGTTGGCAAAAGCTGTGCGAACAATTTGACTAATCTTCTGAGTATTTGAATATGGCTCACGCGATAATGTATCATAAACGAATTTTCCGCCAACCAACCTTCTTTCTGGCTTAGGAAATAGCGCGTCCTCTGGGCCAAAGAGTTTTTCATAACGCAGAAAATTCACCCACCGAGTAAAGCAATCCAGATACGACGGATCAACAGGAAAAAAAGTTGAGGTGAATGTCTTACGGTTTTTGGTTTTGACTTCCCGCCCATCCTGAAAAACGCAGCCATCTATGAGATTGACGTGTTTAAGGCTAAAGGATGCTACGGCACCATCTCTCGCGCCTGTCAGCATCAGAAACGCAAAAACAGCCTTATCACGATGCTCAAGCACTGTTTGGTCCCGCATAGCCTGGAATGCATGTAAAGCCGCCTGTATCGACGGGAACTGCACTGGGCGCTGGGCGTGGGCGGCTCTGGCGTCATTTCTGTTATTGTTAAAATATTGAACATCAGAATAACTCAAAACCTTTTTGAATCCCTGTTGCCCAGCCAGCCATTGAAAGAACGCTTTCACAAGCCGCAATGTTGCGTCCGTAGTAGTTAGGCTCAGAGGTTTGCCTGTGGCACTTTTTGATTTTGACAAATGGGCTTTGAACTTGCCAGCTTGTTCGATATGAAACTGCTTGAAAGACTTGTATCTGGTGCTGTCTTCGAACTTCACTAGCGCGGCTGCCATCTTGTCAATTGACTTTTCATCTTGTCCAAGAGCCTCCTTCAAATAGATTACGTATCGCCGCTTGATCCGCTCGTTTTCAGCATTGAACTTCCGCATAGCTACGTGTCCTTTCTCAAGTTGCAATTTAGGAGGGGTTTGGCTGGTTCGTATAGGGTCATTCAGTGGCTCTTGTGGCAATGTCGAGAAACTCGGAAAACTCAATCTTTTGATTGTATGAAATACCTCGAAAAACTTGCCTCTGACAGCACTCACACAGCGCTATCAAACGACCGCTTGTGGCACCTGAAGGGACATAGTCAGCCATCAAGCCAAAGGGCATTCTGGGGGCTTTACACCCAAGACAGTAAAGTTCACCCGCTGCAAGCGGCCTCTTTGCTTTGACCATGCGGTTCCGTAGAAAACCCTGCGCTTGGAACCCCAGGATAAAAAGCGGCCTTTTCACATCAAGCACAGGCATTCCCGACTTAATCCAGTTACGCACCGTTGCTTGAGGTGCTCCAACCACATCGGCCAGTTCTTCAACGGTATAGGATTGGTTTTTCTTGATCCGGCGAAAGCTTGCGCGCTTGGCCATTAGCGGAGTGCCTTGCCTACAGGTTCAACCCGCTGCGTCTCTGCCCATGCATTGAGGTCTTCACCGCGATAAATTATTTTACGACCCAGGCGATAAAAAGCCGGGCCAACGGATTTATGCCGCCATTGTGCCAACTTTTCACGAGCTCCAATAAGGTCAAGTTCCGGGTCGCCAAGGGTGTAACTGCGGGTGTTGTCAAATAAGCTTGTCATACGTTGCCTATGAATCGTTGTTATTGATAGGCAACGTATTTGATTGGCTGACTTTTAATATCAAATAATCAATGGCTTAAGCGAATTGTAATTTTCCATTCTTCGGTTAAGCCATTGCGAGTCTGAGCCAAACCGCTTAAGCGGTTTTTGCTGTCAGTGCTTTAAAGCGTTTTGCATACTTGATATCAACGCGCATTTCTTCAAGGTATTCTTTTAATTGGCCTTTTCCTTGACTCCACAATCTAGGCTTGCTTTCGATAGCGTCTTGAAGCGCAATTTGTGCGACATTTTCGATGTGCAATCGAGATAGGGCGGGATTGTCTTTGAAGAGGGTTTCAAGTTGCCCCAATAAGGCATTTATCCGTTGATGTTTTTTATCACTAGAAACTTTGCCACTTTGCTTCACTCTTTTTTCTTGGTCTTCAATGGATTTGTTGCCCAAACGAGCTAGTGATTCTATTTCATTTCTGACAAAATATTCGCTAATTAGACGGCCCGTAAGAAACCCCAACCTATAAACAGAATCAAAGTACTCTTCAAAAATAAATTCATCTGTTTCGGTTTCCTGACCTGATATTTCTTCATCGATCCGTTCGCGCTGTTCGCCTCCATCATCTTCAAGGTCTGCTTCAATTGCTTCGGAACGAACGTAACGATGTTCAAGAAGAAGTTTAAAAACCTGTTCGAGCAAAACGGCAGACCAAACATCACTTTTATCTTCGATATTTGCAGCGACAATACTTTTTCGAATTTCTTCGATTGAGATTTCTTGTCTGTAGACATCCATCGGATTAAAAGCAAAAACGCGTTTAATCTCACTCTCGATGAATTGCTGTTCACCCGAGGGGCAAAAAAACTCTAGTGGACGAGACAAAAACCTTTGTGAAAAATGCACCAAACTCTTTGAGGATAATAAGTCTTCTTTTTCGACAGAGGTCGTTAAAGACGTGAAGCCAGATATCACCATTACAGTTATAATCTCACAACATGAGTTCTTCTCACTACTCATTTGACAGGGTGAAATATTTATCGAGAATGCCCCGCCTGAATCACCCATCGAGATAAGGAGCGGGCCTTTTTGGTAGATTTCTTCCTTAACTACTTCGAAATCAATTTCTGCATCGCAATCTAAAGCGCAAAGAAATGGCTCATTGCTTTTGTCCGTCAGTTCTTCCTTCGTTAGAACTTTCACATGACTGAAATTCAGCAAGAGCTACTCCCTTCACTTCCCTGCATCTCCACCCGCCACGAACCCTGACCACCGCTCCATCAGCGCGCGACGTTGGTCTATCAGGTCCGAGCGCGCATAAGCGCGTTCAACATCTGAACCTACTTTATGCGATAAACTGATTTCCGCAACCTGTCGTGGAACCCGTGCCACCTCAGACGCCCATTCACGGAAGGTACTTCGAAAGCCATGAACTGTGACGTCCTCAACCTTCATCCGGCGCAACAGCATGAGCATGGACATGTTGGAAAGCGGTTTGTGGCGTTTCTGCCCTTCAAACACATATGCGCTTTGCAAGGCTTTCAGCGGCTCAATAATGTTAATCATTTGTTGTGTAAGTGGCACTCTATGGATGGTGTCGGGCTTCATACGCTCCTCTGGTACTGTCCAGACATTGTCGATGAAATCAAATTCTTCCCATTTTGCCCCGAGGACTTCATTTGTCCGGCTCCCCGCCAAACATGTGAACATTAACGCTTTCGAAGACATTGCTTTGCGAGAGGATAGGTCTTGCCAAAAAGCCGGAATATCCTGCCATGCCATTGCCTTGTGGTGCCTAACCTTAACCTTCACTTTTGGCAAAACTTGACCATCCTTTATTGCGGTCACCGGATTCTTGCCAGAGCGAAATCCTTTCGATTTTGCAACATCCAAAACCACTTTAATGCGTTGCGCCAACCGTCGCGCCGTTTCGTGCTTTTCTGTCCAGATGGGGGAAAGGCACATCAACACTTCCGGTTCACCGACACTATCAACAGGCATGCGTCCAATTTTCGGGAAGGCATAATCTCGCAAGGTGTTAATCCATTGCTGGCCATGCTTGGCATTCTTCCAAGTCGGAAGGCGCTCTATGTGGACCAGTTGGCATATTTCCTCAAAGGTCGGGATTTCACGGTGTGCGTTATATCGTGGATTCAGACCTTGCCTTGCCATCCGCCGATATACCAATGCACGCTCACGCGCCTGATTTGCCGTAACAAGGTCAGCACTCCCCAAACCAAAGTCAGTTCGAAGCGGCGCACCCTTTTTATTTTTCTGGCCTTTTATAGTAACCCGAACAATCCAGCGCCGTGCGCCGGATGGGTCAACAACCAAATGAAGGCCGTTGCCATCCCCGTGCCTTCCAGCACCAAGGTTTTGAATGAGCTTCTTTGTTAGCTTTCCGTTGATATGTGCCATTGCAAAATACCACTTTCTCTACCACGCAAGGAAAGCATACAGGAACAAACGAACGAAATCGAGACAAGTCGAAAATGCAGTATTTCTCAACAAAATAAGTCACTTAAAGCTGCGAAAGCTACCGAAAGGAAATGAGGTAAAAGGTATGGTGGCGGAGACGAAGGGATTCGAACCCTCGAAACGGTTGCCCGTTTACTCCCTTAGCAGGGGAGCGCCTTCGACCACTCGGCCACGTCTCCG
>Ga0209345_10006185_pt1 | contig 10928 bp, 9 predicted proteins | sample Cruoilmetagenom7_FD_187294 | JGI IMG/M metagenome (GOLD analysis project Ga0209345, IMG submission 187294) | Oil polluted marine microbial communities from Coal Oil Point, Santa Barbara, California, USA - Sample 7 (SPAdes) (version 2) | ecosystem: Environmental > Aquatic > Marine > Oil seeps ...
ATAAGTTATCCCTTGCACCCAAGGTAATAAAATCATGCGAGCAGTTATTATCAAACCCATTATCGAACAACACGCCGAAGAAGCTGCCTTTTTGTGGTTGCTGCGAAATGCGGCAGTGCATGAACCTCATTACTCTCTCAAAGATCTTGCTGAACTGGATAATCGTTTGGAGGCGCATCTTGATGGGCTTCGTATCGCAGGTGAAGCCGCATGGAAAATTTGCCAAAAAGCGCTGTCGATCGAGGAGCCGGGTGAGGTTTTTGTAGCGGCGTTATTTGTCTTTGAGGGTGATAATGGCCAACGTGTTGATGAGGTTATTTCCATCGCTGAAAAATCTCCTGATACCTGGCAGGCACTTGTTTCTGCAATAGCTTGGTTATCCGACAAACACTACCAGCGCTGGGATCGGGCAATGTGGAATGCGCATGCGCCGGCTTGTCAGCATTTGGCGCTGGCCAGGTGTATCGCCCATCGCCACGATCCCGGGCAATATTTGGCCCAAAGTCTGAACGATTCTGACCCTGTTTATAAAGCGCATACCTTACGTGCTGTGGGCGAGCTTAAGCGTTTTGATCTGCTGCCTTTATTGCAACAACAATTCAGTTCAGAGGATGATGCTTGCCGATTTTGGGCAGCCTGGTCGGCGGTATTGTTGGGGTATAGTGAAGCCCTGGATATTCTAAAAACATTTGCGACACCCAGTTCGCGCTTTTGTGAGCATGCCATACACATTATATTGCGAAGAATGAGCTTACCGGTTGCTATCAATTGGTTGAAGTCCTTTAGCCAGATCGCTGAAGCCAAGCGGTTAACGGTTTTAGGCGCGGGTATTATTGGTGATCCACTCTATATTCCCTGGCTGGTGAACTTGATGCGGGTGCCGGAGCTGGCACGGGTGGCGGGCGAGTCCTTTAGCATGATGACTGGGCTTGATCTGGCTTATGAAAACCTGGAGGGCGAATGGCCCGAGGGGTTTGAAGCTGGCCCAACGGAAAACCCTGAAGATGAGGATGTAGACATGGATATAGACGAAGACCTGCCGTGGCCTGATCCTGTTTTGGTGGAAGGGTGGTGGCAAAATAATGCGGCATATTTTCCAAGCGGCCAGCGTTATTTAGTCGGTCAGCCTATTACGGTGGAGCATTGCCAAAAAATTCTTAGTTCAGGCTTTCAACGTCAGAGAAAAGCGGCTGCTTTGGAGCTTGCGTTATTACAGAAAAATGCGCCTTTATTTAATGTGTGTGCGGAAGGGGGGTGGCAGAAAAAACTGTTGCAAAAAGATTCTGCACATTCAGAAGTCCTTACTTAGTCCAGTGGCAAGGACTGAAATCAGTAGCTCCCGGTTTATGCTCCGCGGGATTGAGCCGTAGCCTCAGGGCCGGGATAAAAGGAAAAAATTAAGCCGTTAATAAGGCGGCGCTTTCTTTTTTTCTATCAAAGAAGATTAATAACGCTGGTAAAAAGAAAAAATCCACCACGAGTGCGAATACAATAATGGGTGCCACCATTGCTCCAATGGTGGCATTGATGCCAAAGGTAGATTGAGCCAGGATAATTAAACCTGCGCTGAGTACCACTGAGGTGATAATCAGCGCCGTGCCGGTGGTGGTAAAAGTGTAGTGCAGTGCTGCTTCGGGACTGTCACCTTGCTTTAAGCGGTTGATATATTTGCTGAGTATATGCACGGTGTCATCCACAATGATGCCAAGGCTAACGCTAAAGGTCACTGCTGCAGCTTGGTTGATTTCTCCCACCAACAAACCCCATAAGCCATACACGACTGCTGCCGGAAAGGCATTGGGGATAAGACTGATCAGCCCATAACGCCACGACTTTAGCCCAAAGATCAAAACCAGGGTCACCAGTGCCAGTGCTGCAAAAGAGCCGATGATCATGCTTTCTATGACTTGTTGGCCGAGGTGGGCAAACATAAGAGTCTGGCTTCCCATTACCATTTTGATATTTGGCGTGTTTTTTTCTATCCAATTCCTAATGTTTGTTTCGAGCTGGATAATTTCGCTGTTTTTCATCTTGTCGATGAATACCGTTAATTTGATGGTGGAGCGATCAAAATTAATCTGTTCGTTAATATCTTGCCCTGTTTTTAATGACATTTCATAGAGCAGTAAATACTGAGAGGCAAGGGCTGAGGTTTCGGGGATTGTGTAAAAATCAGCTTTTCCCTGGTGCATATTCTGGTTGAGTTGTTTGATGGAGTCGCTCCAACTTATTACCTGATTAACCCCTTGTTGTTGGCGCAACCAGTTGGAAAAGATATCCACATGATGCAAAAAATCGGGCTGGTTAATGCCTTGCGGTTTGCCTGAGTCCAGCGCCAGGGTGATGGAGCGGGCCCCTTTAAAATGATCGCTGGCATAATTTGTTGATTGGCGAATTTCCAGCGATTCATCGAAATATTCAAGCAGGTCGTCATTGAGCTCGTTGCTCGGAATAAAATAGGAAGAACCTACCACCAATAGGCCGATAGCAACAAAGAAGACGTGCCGTTGCTTGATGGCGAGACGGCTAATGCGAATCATCAGCAGGGTTAAGTTGAGATCCTTTTCACTTGCGCGCATGGGCAAAGCCATCAAAAAACCGGGCAATAGTGTCAGGGTAAGTACAAAGGCGGCCATTACGCCAATGGCGGTAATATTGGCAAAGTCATGGAAGGGTGGCGATTCACTGAAGTTCATGCACAGCAGGCCAATGGAAGTGGTAACGCTGGTGAGAAAAATGGCTTGCAAATTTTCGGCAATACTATTTTTCATCGCAGTGAAACGATCCTGCCCGCTTCTTAGCAGGCTTATATAGTGCGTGATGATGTGGGTGGAGTCTGCCAGCGCCAGAGTTAAAACAAGCATAGGGGCCAGGGCTGAGGTTTGGTTCAGGGAGTAACCCATCCAGCCTGCCCCACCCATGGTGAAAAGAATGGAAAGAAATACGGTACCCATACTGGCCAGCACGGCTGAAACAGAATGAAACAGTAAACCCTGAATCACCACGCCTATGATGACCATGATGGGGAATAAGTGCAGGGCGTCCTGAATGGCAACCTGCAAAAAGCTGTCGGCCACCATCACGCCGCCGGTGATATGTATTTGCATACCCGGATATTGTGTTTGGTAGCGTTGTTTTAACTGCTGGGCGAAGGCCACAATTTCCGAATTCGCCTGCCGGCGACTTTCCGGCATGGCGATGTTGACCAATACGGCAGTGACATCGCCGGAAAAACTCACCAAACGTCCCTTGAGCAGCGGCTCAGAGAGTACAAATTTTTCTATTTCTTTAATTTCGCGTTTACTGATGGTGCTTGCATTGGGAACAAGGTAGTCTACGGAGAATCCATCTGGGTTGGGGCTGCTCCTCTGAAAGTTCAGTAGTGAATGTACGCCCTGTGAATAGGGGGTTTGCCAGGAATCTTTGTGTAGTTGTTCGAGGCTGAGTAACGCGTCTTTATCGAATATGCTGCCTTGGGCTGGCGTAACCAAAAATACAAGAGTTTCTGACTCATGGAATACGGATTGCAGTTGATCAAAATCTACCAGCTGGCGATTGTCTTCCATGAAAATATCACGGTAGTTTGTGCTAAAGTTGAGGCGGCCACCGCCCAGTGAGGCGAAAAAGACAACAATAAGGCTGAGAAAGGCTAATTGGATGCGGTGTTTGACCAGGAAATCGGCCATCGCCAGACTGGTTTTCATTAGAGTTTCCGTAAAGAAGAAGGGGGGGGATTTATAGCGGAGATTGCAGGGGAGGGGAAGTCTGGATTTTGAGAGCTATCTTATATGGCTTCGTCTTTCGGCAGTCCCTGGGGCGCTGGCGGCGCTCCTTTTGGGTCACTGGGTACGATTTCGATGCTATCTTCCAGCTCTTTAATGCCTTTTTGAACCATGTCTTCAATCACTGGCAGTGCTTCTTCCATGGTTTCATTTAAAGAGGCACCGAGTTTGTCGCCGAGCTGATTGCCAAGTTCTTCCAGGTTGCGGAAAAGCTTTTTTACTGCGCCAGGCAGCAGGCTCGCCTCGGTATGTTTAATGGAAACCCGCCACGTTTCATGTTGATAAAATAACACCGTGGTGAGCAATACTTCCTGGGTTTCTGTGCCGTTGAGTTGCGTCAGCGTGGTCTGGATAGTTGTGCGGTTGCCGTTGCTGTCCACTTGGCCAAGTTCGAAGGTCTGGGGTTTTAGTTTATCGAGTAGCTTTGCAGCGGAGCCGTCAATGGCCAGCTTTTGTGCAGCTTCGGCATTGCGATTCTGCATAGCCTTCCAAAAATAATGGGCAGCATCCTCCGGTGCCTTGGGCTCCATGCAGCCGCTTAATAAAAGTAACAAACCGCTTAAAAGTAAAGCTGAGGTTTTTGACAGTGCGTTCATGGTGCTTTCTCAATTTTATCTAAAGGTGTGTAGTGTAAACCTAGAAACCGCAATTGGAGTACGAAATTCGGCACATCTTTTTCGTACCCAACTGAGGTTTCTAGGTTAAAGAAGCACGGGGGGTTAGGTGATATGTCTCCACCGCGCTGGTAGTATTTCTCCAAACTCTTTGCATCATAAGGCAAGGAGCCTTAATAAAAAGTGAACAGGAGACCCCTTGCACATGAGCTTACCGAAAATCGGCAATATGGCGCCAGCTTTTACCACAATCAATCAAAGACAAGAGAAGGTCAGCCTGAAGGACTTTCGCGACCAGAAAAATGTGGTGCTTTATTTTTACCCCAAAGCATCTACGCCGGGCTGCACAGTGCAGGCTTGTGGTTTGAGGGATCACCTCAAGGAATATAGTAATCTGGACACAGTGGTTCTGGGGATTAGCCCGGACCCTGTGCCAAGGCTGCAAAAGTTTATTGAAAAGTACGACCTGAATTTTGATTTGCTATCGGATGTGGATCACCCCATTGCCGACAAATACGGAGTGTGGGGGCAAAAAAAGATGGCGGGTCGGGAGTATATGGGTCTAATAAGAACCACGTTTATTATTGGAAAAGATGGTCGCTTGAACCATGTCATGGAAAAAGTGAGAACCAAAAGCCATCATGAAGCTGCCTTGGAAGCTGTTAAACAATATTGTTGCTGAGACTGAGTGTGTACCCACAAAAGGGTGAATAGTGCGAATGTTGACCTTGGGACTTTCTTGTAGCGGGTGAATCTGCTAATGTTGGCGCGTTCCGATTTGATTGGCTGTTTTTTGATCTCCTTTCTGGGTTTTCTGGCTAACTACAATTAATAACCGAAGTATGGGAGTGGTTATGAAATTATGTTTTCGCAATTATTTGCGCCTAATGGGCGTCTTTTGTTTATTGTCCGCACAGCCTGGTTTGGCTGACGTTGTCGTGGGCAGCGATGGCGAGGTGGTGGTTGACCTGGGAGAACCGGGTGTTACGCCTAGGCTATTGGCTGAGTCTATTCTTGGTTCGGATATAGAGATCCTGAATGTGGCGTTTACTGGGGCAGTGAGTCAGGCGGGTTTTGTTTCCGGTTATGATCTGTTTAATAACCCGTTTGGTCTTTTCGAAGGAGTGATCTTAAGTAACGGCGATGTTCTCGATGTTCTTGCCCCCAATAGTGATGATTCGACAAGCTCCTCTGTCCTTGATCAAGACGTTGAAGACGGGAATTTCTATGAACTCAATGATAGTAGTTTTACGCGTGATGAATCCATTATCGAGCTGGATTTTATCGCTCCGGAAAATAAAGACGAGTTGGTTATCGAGTACGTATTTGGTTCCGATGAATACACGGCGGATACGTCTCAGCTGGCGGCTGAAGTTCATGACTTTATGGCGATTTTTGTTAATGGCGTAAATTGCGCCACTGTGCCAGTGGGTGTTGATGGCGATTACAAAGTAGGCGTTTCAAGCATCAATAATGAGTCCAATAATAATCTATATATCGACAATGTTCGTTATCAATATGGCATTTTCGACAGATATACTAGTCCCCATGACACTGAAATGGATGGTTTTACCCAGGTGTTAAGGTGTAGCGCTCCGATTGTAGCGGGTGAAATCAACCATCTTGAATTTGGAATTGTGGATGCCTCCTCTGGGCCAGTGAAAGGCAGTGTCGACTCTTGGGCAATTCTGAAAGCAGTTTACACCGATCGCCTTTTGGATAGCGACAGTGATGGTATTCCCAATCACCTTGACGAAGACGATGATAACGATGGCATTCCTGATGTCGTAGAAGGTAATTACGATGTAGATGGTGATGGTCTGCCAAATGGTCTTGATGCGGACAGTGATGGAGGTGGCGGTAGCGATAGCTCTGAATGCCCAGATGCTAGTGTCTGTTTAGATACCGATGGTGATGGCATCCCAGACTTTGTAGATATTGCTGACCTTGGCAACAGTGCTGGTGATAGCGACGATGACGGCATCTCTGATGACGCTGAGTGCTCTACGCCAAGCAATAGCGGAAAAGATTGCGCTGATCATGATTCCGACCTGATTCCTGACTATAGCGATGCAGATAGCGATAACGACGGCATTGGTGATAAGGAGGAGTGTGCCGATACCGGTGCGGGTTGTGTAGACAGTAATGGCGATGGCATCCCCGACTACCTCGATGTTGATAGCCGTAATGATGCCGATGCCGATCCCGATACGCCAGCGGATACCGATGAGGATGATGCAGGTACTGACCCAGGAACGACGGGGGATGGCGACGGTGGCACCGATCAACGTGTGAAAATGGGTGTAAGTGGCGTTGGTGCCTTTAACCTCATTTTTCTGGGTTTGCTCTTTCTTTCCTTTGGATTGCGCACTGTAACGAGGGTACGAAGCGGTCTTTTTTCGTCTATGACGTTGGGGGCGCTTTTCTTTGGCTTGGTCGTTTTTGCTCAAAGTGAACAGGCCGTTGCTGACGGCGCTGCCAACCAGAAAATTTCTGAAGGTTTCTACGTGGGTCTGAGTCTTGGTCAATCCACTCTTGAGCCGAATGTGAGTGCCTCTCCTTATACGCTTGATGAAGATGGCGATTTGGGTTTTAAGGTCTCTGCTGGTTATGGTCTGACTAGCAGGTTTTCTTTAGAAGGCGCGCTTGCCTTATTAGGCGAAGCGGAACTGGATCCCTCTGCTAGCATCGAGTATCAACCGCTTTATGTCAGCGGGGTTTATCACATGCTTGGTCAACGGTCTCGTTCGGTATTTATAAGAGCTGGTTTAGCGACGCTGAATACGTCCTCTAATATTCCCGGAAGTGAAGAGAATGACTTTCAGTTGATGCTGGGCCTTGGAGGTGAGTGGGCCTTCAATAAGGTCTGGTCAGCGCGGGCTGAAATCGAGAGTTTTGATGAAGATGCCAGTCTGGTTTCGTTGGGTATTATCAAGCACTTTGGACGCAACAGGCAGGATATTGCTGAGCTTGATGTCGCCTCTGGTTTGATAGGGGAAGGAACAGTGAGTGAATTTGATACCACGGAAGAAGAAATCTGTTCGGATATTTCCATGGAGACAGGATGCTTTATACCGACGATTGAAGAGCAGGAAGATTCATGCGCTATTGTTGCTGGGCGCATCGAGGGTATTTACTTTGAATTGAATAAAGCCGATTTGGTGCCCAGTGCTATAGCAGTTTTGGATGAAGCTGCCAGAGTATTAGAAACCTGCCCTTCGTTTAAGGTTGAGATTCACGCGTATGCCGACAATGTGGGCTCGGAAGAGCGCAACCTTATCCTGTCTCGTCACCGTGCCCATACCGTGCTGTTGCATCTTGCAGGCAGAGGCATTGCTTTGTCCCGCTTGCTTTCAAGGGGGTTTGGGGAAAACAACCCCGTTTCCGATAACTTAACGAAAGAGGGTAGAGCTCTCAACCGTCGGGTAGAGTTTAATCTTATGGAAATTGGTGGGCGCGAGCTGATTTCGTCAGATGAATAGTTGATTGAAAATAAAAGGGTTTTAGAAAGCACTGGCTAAGTATTAGCCTGAGCTAAGCTTGGAGACTTCGATTCTCTGCGCTTTTTTTAGCAAGTCATCCTCTGTTTCACTATGATTCTCATCCACCAATATGCAGTCGATGGGACACACCTCCTGGCATTGCGGTATGTCGAAGTGCCCAACACATTGCGTGCACAGGTCAGGCTCTATCTCATAGATTTCCTCGCCCATATAAATGGCATCATTCGGGCATTCGGGTTCGCAAACATCGCAATTAATGCAATCGGTAGTGATTTTAAGGGCCATTGTGTTGTTTCTGATCGTCTTAATAGTTTGATATTAGTTGTTAGCGCTAGCAGGCTGTTGAAATTCTACTGACTTGGTCATCTACTGCGTCGCTTAAGGCGCCTAGAGTCTGCCCCATGAGTATAGCGAGTGCTTTGGGTGCTTTCGGTAAAGTCGAATTTCAACAGCCTGCTAGGTTTGGTAATAAACACAGCGCCATTATCTTACTTTAGTCGTAGGCTTACCAATTGTTACGAGCTTTGGTCAGTCATTGCATAAACAATCTCGAGTTACTTTGGTAAACTGGACTTCTAGTCAATTTTTGAGCGGGAGTTAGGGATACAAAACCGCATGGTTAAAGAGATGAAAAAAGAGATTGTTCGAAGCGAATGGCCTGTTGGTGCAATTTTAAAAGTGCGAGATACCATCCCTGATCGTAGTCTCGTCGGTGCTACCGTCACGATATTGGGGTCTGTTCAGGACGTGCTTGGGGAGCGGGTCCAGACTATTGAAATACATGGTGTTGAGCCTCCCTCTCCGCAGCCGTGTTTTCTTGCCCGGCCATGCGACTTGCATGATTTTTCGGACGACAGTTATAACTGCTTTGAAGACAGTCTTTTTAACTTCAATCCTTCCGTAAAGGTATGGAAAACGCCCCAAAAGCAGAATGAAAAGGTTTGAGTTATTCGAACTACCCCCTGCTGCCAATATACTGCCTTGCGGCTGTTTCTTTTCGTCTGGCGCCTCCGTTTTGCGGTTAAGCTGGTGTTAATCCGTCCTTGGTTATAGTGGATTTTGCCCGTCTATAACTTAGGGAGCCTCTGAATAATTCATGAGTTCGTATCCTGTATCCAAAATATCCATATTTTTCGTTGCAAACTTTGGCAACTGCTCCATGCGTTACTCTCGGCCTCTGTTCCCGACTCGGCTCTACCGGTTCCGTCCATGGAACCGTAACTCCTGCATCCATGTAGTCGTTCGCAATAGCGCGCTATTACGTACGATTGACGCCTCAAATCTGCATGTTTTGAATTACAAGCTACTGCGTCCAGAATTAATCAGAGCTTCGGTAGGTCGCCCTCTAAAATCTATGGATTTTGCAAAACCCCTCCGTTTCATATTTCCGCTTCCAGTGGTGTTGATGCTTGCCGCCTTACTATCAGGCAAAAGTGTATTGGCTGGCGATTTGAGTGCTCAGCCTATCGAGCAGACTTCGACCTATCAAGTAGTTGAGCTGGCAGCATATCCCCCCTCCATTAAGCTGAACGAAACGTTGGCCCAAACCTTAAGCTCACTGTCGGCTTCTGGCCAGCGCTTGTTTTCCCCACGCGCCCTTCTTGGTCAGTCGTCACCGGTTTTTACTGCCGTGGACGATCAGAAGGGCGATACAAAGAGCAACCCTGTAGCTGAATGGCTGGAAGTCACCTTGAGCCCCGTTTACCAGTGGCTGAAGGGTTTGCGTCGTGGCGACTCGGATAAACAATCTCTCGCTGGGGATAACACAATGGCGGAGGTGGAAAGCCCTCCTTCTAGTGCTCACCTTTCAGACCTTTCATCCAAGAAATTAAACCAGGCCATTACTGCTGCAACGGATCAGTATCAAGGTATTCTTTTAAGCGTTAAGCGCCTGACCATTGAACAGGCTATCTACAGAATAAAAATACTTCGACAGTCAGGTGAGCTTCGCACCCTTGATTATAGTGAGGAGCAAGATCAATTTATTTCAGAAGGAGATGAAAACTGGTATGCGAATACTGTTGATTGAAGATGAGCCAGCCATTTGTGAGCAATTAGTACAGATTCTAAGCGCAGAAGGTTTTCGGCTGGATGTTGCAGAAGATGGCGAGAAAGGGCGCTACCTGGGAATGGAGTATACCTTTGATCTGGCGGTTATTGATTTGGGTTTACCCAAAGTAACGGGGATAGAGCTTATCAAAGAGTTCCGCAATGCTGGGAAAACTTTCCCCATTCTCGTGCTTACCGCCCGCTCAGACTGGAAAACCAAGGTCGAGGCCTTGAATCTGGGGGCAGATGACTACCTGGTGAAGCCTTTTCAGGTGGAAGAGCTTCAAGCGCGACTGCAAGCGCTTATTCGCCGCAGCGCCGGTTTCTCCAGCTCCGAAATGCAAGTGGGCGGTTTGTGTCTTGATACAAAAACACAGCAAGTGACCATGAATGAGCGCCCCCTGGAGCTAACCGCATACGAATACAAAATTCTTGAGTATATGATGTTGCACTCTACCGAGGTGATTACCAAAGCATCTCTGATCGACTATCTTTATGATCAGGATTATGACCGTGACAGCAATGTCATAGAAGTTTTTATGGCGCGATTACGTAAGAAGCTTGATCCAGAGGGCGAATTAAAAGTGATCGAAACATTGCGTGGGCGTGGTTATCAATTTAATCTGGGGAATCTGTCGTAACTAGCAGGCTGTTGAAATTCTACTGACTTGGCCATCTCCGGCGTCGCTAAAGGCGCCTACTTTCGGTGAAATTGCGCTCAAAGTGCTCATTTACACATGTAAACTCCGCTTTTTCGCTTAATTTTTCCTTGTATCTGGCTCAACTCAGCGAATTTCAACAATCTGCTAGGCGGTGGGTTCATTGGCTTCTATCGCCTGCCCGGTTTTTTATACTATTTGAAGGCGCTTAAGTTCCCGTTCCCATGAAATTATGGACTAACTACTCCCTTAGGGCGCGCCTGTTAATGGTGAGCGCTGTTGTGCTCAGTCTTTTTTTCACAGTATTGGCTGTGATTGTCA
>Ga0209345_10006186_pt1 | contig 10927 bp, 14 predicted proteins | sample Cruoilmetagenom7_FD_187294 | JGI IMG/M metagenome (GOLD analysis project Ga0209345, IMG submission 187294) | Oil polluted marine microbial communities from Coal Oil Point, Santa Barbara, California, USA - Sample 7 (SPAdes) (version 2) | ecosystem: Environmental > Aquatic > Marine > Oil seeps ...
CAAGGTCTAGGTCTTCCCAGGCGCTGGCCGCGTCACGTCTCAAGAGCTTGGTCTGAGCATCGTAATACCACCGCCCCGTTAGGTCCGCATCATGCGCAGGCAGGTCTGCCGTCTGCCCCTTCTGACAGAGTGATGCATTCATGCGCGCTACGGTCCCTTGTAAATCAGCTTCCCAGAACCCAGCCTCAATAGCCATCTAGTTTTCCCCCAATCTGAAGGCCATCAGGCACCCCATTATGAGACTGTTACCGTCCAGTCCAAGGTAAGGTCCGCAGTCCCTCCGGAATTGTCGTAAGAAAGCAGAGCCCGAGCGTACAACTCGCCGGAGTCTGCCGCTGCTGTTGCCGACGTATGCCCGAAAATGCCCACTTCTTCTATAGCATAGGTACATATTGCCGCAGGGAAGAAGGTACTTAAGGTCGCCACGTTGGTCACTCGTGTTCGATTCGTGATTGAAGCCCGCCCGACCTCTGTCGTCAAGGTGGTTTGTCCCACTGCTGGCGCGGTGGTCCCTGTTCCTATCGCGCAGTAGGTCAGACCTACAACATAGGCTGTCTCTGCTATGAGCAGCCCAGCACCTAAATACTTGCCGGAGGTAACTAGAAGGTTTGGGGACTCTATCACCTTCAGAATCTCTCCGGTAAGCCGGTGCCTTGCCGTAAGGCGTACAGAACCCTTGAGCCTCATCGCTTCTTGCAACTCTACGCCGCACATACCCAAAACCCCGCTTTTATTTCATCACCTGATACTGCCGTCGCACAATAATAATTCGGCCCTGTAGCTGTAAAAGCTGGCGTTCCATCCGTCATAGTCATCGATTCCGCAATATCCATCAGATCGTTGACCTTCTCATCTGGCTTAGTTTCAAGATATTGTGTGCTACCTGCCTTAAGCTCCAAGAGCAAGTCTACCAAGTCCGGGTTATACTCGCCAAAATCGATGGAATAGGAAGCTACCTCGTTTCCTAGAAAGCGGGTAACAACCTTGTGGATCAAATATTTCCCGTCAATCCCTCGCAAGTCATCGCGAATACTGATATACATTCCGGAGGTGAGCCCGTCCTTTGTCAGTATCGCGGTCCCTTGCTCCTTCGCTAAGGCGTGTTGAGCTAGAACTGCTTTTCCTCGCAAACGCGCAACAGCCTTAGAATCAATGTCACTATCAACTACCTGCCCGTCATACCATCGCCCATATTTTGCGTAGGAGTCTGCCGACCTGGATCGAGCCAGAACAGGCGCTTGATATTGCCCAGTAACCTTGATTGCCCTCAGTAGGTCCGGAGGTGCAGTAGTCCAGCGTAGAAGCTTCTCACTTCGGTTGTGGTACACGTCCTTGCCTGAATCAATCCCATCTATTCCAACAGTCTTTGCAGTCCATGACGGTGTACCGTCTGAGCCGTCATTTTGCCATACAAGGATATCCGTTTCCCCGTCCGGCGGGAACATTTCATAGGGAAGCCATATCTCAGTCGTCTGGTTATTGGCTGGTAGCTCGAAGGGCGTGTCGCTGCTGAGGTAAGACCCCCCGCGAACATACACCCGATTGATTATCTTTGTCCCGTCTTTACGGTATCTACGCATGGAAAAGGGGTAGGTGGCAGCCCCATCAGGGTTATCTGATAGGTCAAAGGGCGCTGCGTTTGTTTCCCGAGCAAAGAAATGTAGACCCTTGTTATAGTCAACATACCAGTCATACCCCGCGAGCTTTGCTAGGTAATCTACTAGATACCGCAATGTCCAGCGGTTACATACCAGCCTGTCCAGGGTGTTCTTGACCTCAATGTCGGGAATAGTCCAGGTGGCGCCTATGATAGTGCCGTCGTTACCTTCGTCAGAACTATCATAGGTAGTCGATCCACTCCCCTCATTCATGGGGATATCTAATACTAGGTCTGTATCATCCACGGGTAGTTTATGAAAGGCGGCAAGAACTTCAGTAGCAGAAAGGGCTCGCCCCCAAACGCGGGCTGTATATATCGGGCCATCGAAAGTAGAGCCAGCCTCTGTTTTCCCTACTTTAAGGTCGCGGCCTGAGTCTACTCCGATATCAGTTTGAGATATGGGCGTACCTTCTTCAACCCCATCTACATACATTCGCATTGTTGAACCGTCAAAAGTCCCAACCACATGGGTTAGTTCACCATCAGTTAACGGGTCAGAATGGAGATTCTTGGAGACTCCCACTGCGTTTATTATCGAAAATCTTATAGAATTATCCGTTATTTGAACCAAGTGATAGCCTTTTGCCCCCCAATCACCGCCTTTAGCTAAGACCCCCCTCCAATTTAAGGGGTCTTTCACTCTTATGTTTATCCACGTCTCAAGGGTAATCTCATCTGTAATCTCCAAACTCCCATCATTCCCACAGTCTACATAATCATTCACCCCGTCAAAATTCAAATACGCCTTGCCTATCTCTGGCAAATACTCTTCCAGGGCACTGAGCAGTATCGCCTGGTCAGTCATGTTTTCATAGACTTCGTTAATGATGGTACTATCCAGTAAGATTGTGTAGTCTTGGGCCGCGCACTTGTAGACGCGGGTTATCCCTTCGATAGAGATATCTACTTTTACTATGTACCCGCCGAAATACCGCGTACTCCCCTCATAGATGACAACCTCATCACCCTCTTCAACGACTATAGGAACGCCTCCACCTCCTGCGTCACTCACCTTCCGGAACACAAGACTCGCTGTATCAATCCTGCTTGTGAGCACTGAGGCAATAGTAGACCCCAGGGCGTCCCATCCGTGGGTCATGTCTACCCCGCCAATTGTTATGGCCGGGTTCAATAGCCAATCCCTTGTAGTTTGACTTCTTCAGACAACAGATCGACGGTGTAGCTCGCAATCTGCTGCCCATCTAGATTGATATTGATAACGGCATTACCTCCCCCAACCCCCCCGAGCTTATCAAGGGGTATTATTGCCTCGGGTTTCCGGTTCATCGCCAGGGCGGCCAGGGTCGGCCCTGTGACAATGCCCCCTGAATCCAACTCCGGGATTCTCCATCCTATCGAGGGTAGATTAACCGCCCAGTCAACCTTTATTTTTGTGCCGATAACAGGCACTTTGAATGTCTTCTCAAGACGGAACAGTTGTATACCACTAATAGCACTTAGCATTGAGTTAAACAACCCAGTAGCCGCATTGATAGCTATCTTGAAGGGCTCAGTTATGGCGTCCTTAACTGTTGCCAACGCATCCCCTATCTTGCCTGGCAATTCCTTGAACCAGCCTAACAGGTCCTCCCATTTCTCACTGGCAAGGTCCTTGGCTGCCTTGAATGGCTCAGTTATAGTGTCCTTAACTGTTGACAACGCATCCCCTATCTTGCCTGGCAATTCCTTGAACCAGTCCACCAAGCCCTCCCATTTCTCAATGACAAAGTCCTTTGCACCCACAAAGAGGCCTTTAACATCATCAAATACCTCTGATATCTTCTCCCAAATGGTATCGCCCCACTTGACTATAACACCCGCTATTAGCGCAGGGGGAAAGATAATTCCGACGACAAACAGCCCCCACTCCTTCAAGAAGTCGAAGATCGCACCGAATGCTGTTGTTACTAATTTCCCAATTGCATCGATAGTATTGGTGAATACTAATTTGATCGTATCCCATGCCACACCAAAAAACGCTACAATCTCATCCCAATACTTCCACAAAGCCAGACCTATTGCTATCAACGCCACAACTGCTAAGACTACAAGCCCTATGGGGTTCGCAGTCATTGCCGCATTTAATAACCACTGTGCTGCTGTTACCCCCACCATTATTATCTTCCCCGCCGCCATCGCTGTCTTCTGCGCCACAAACGCCGCAGTGTTACCTATCAGCTTGAATGTGTTAGCACCGACACTCGTAGACGCCAACATTACTACAGGCCCTAGCGCCGTCATACCCGCGAAAACACCCTCAAGAGGCTCTAGTTGCGCCCCTAGCTTTACGGATAGCTCGGAGAATGAGTGCTTTAGTTTGTCCACCGTCCCGTACTGAGCGTTTGCAGCCTCCGCATACTGGTCAGTAAGCCCCGTGGAACCTGCAATCTCCGTCTGGTAGATGGCTAACTCTGCATCAGTAAGCCCTAGAGCATCGGTAAGTGACTGCTCCCCCGTGGCTGCTGCTGTGACAGCGGTCCGGAACTCCTTCGTAGCTGCTGATCCTGAGATACCTTTAGCCTCTAAGGCGGCCATAATCGCGACCGTATCATCCAGAGAGAGGCCCAGGGTATCAATGTCAGGCGCTAGATAGTTCATCGCGCTTGAGAAGTCATCTAGCTCAACCGTGGTATTCCGAGTCAGCCAAGTAAAGGCGTCTGTGTGGTCGCCTGCATCCTCCAAGCCGATCCCGAACGCCTTAAACGCTGGCACAAGAGTCTTAGCTACCTGGGAAGCAGGCTTGCCGATAGCATCCCCCAGGGTATCAAACGCCGTGGCTGATTTTGCCATCTGCTTGGCGTCCTTCATGCCAGCACGGGTCAGAGTATCAAAAGTGGTTGTTGTTTCCTCAACGGAAAAGGTAACGTTGGCTGTCTCTAACATGAGTTTGCGCAACTCATCGGTGTTGACATCCAACCCCATAGCGGTAACATTTAATTGCCCTGTGAGGTCTTTGGAATCCCCCGCAAATTTGAGACCGGCAGCGCCCGCGCCAGCCATGGCCCCGCCTATCTGCTTGCCATACTGTTGGAAATTACCAACAGTGCCCTTCATGACCTTCGACGCTTCGTCCTTGGCGTTGAGTATGATGGTGAGGTCAGTAGTTGCCACTATGCCACTCCTATGTTGTAATTAGCATTGTGAGTAATACAAAACGCACCCCAAGGAAGAAGAGTGGGGAAACAAAAACTTGCCCAATCTGTGGCGCATCTTTTTATGTATTCCCGTCTCAAAAGGGAAAACTTGTTACTTGTTCTAGTGCCTGTAAGGGGATTCGTTTCCAAGGCAGTAAACGGCCAAGAAGCTTCGAATGGGCTGCAAATATAAGCAAAGCCAAAAAAGGCAAACCCATTTTCAAGAATCGCAAAACACCTATTGTCCACACTTGCGAATTCTGCCATAAGGAGTTTGAGGTATCTCGCCGCCGCCAACTGAGAGAAACATATAAAGCTCGTTTTTGTTCGCTTAATTGCTGGTATGATTTCATACGAGCTGTGCCTGAGAATCATCCTAGTTATAAGGGTGGCTATCTGCCTTATTATGGGCCAAATTGGAACCAACAACGCAGGCTTGCACTGAAGCGCGATGGCTATCACTGCCGTTCTTGCGGCCGCAAAACCCGCTCTGTTAGATTGAACGTTCACCACATTATCCCCTTCCGTGAATTCAAAGGCGATTGGCAAAAAGCTAATTTACTAGGCAATCTCATTACTCTTTGCTCTTCCTGCCATGCAAAAGTACAGGGTAATAATGTGGAATTCCCTTTGCCACTGTTTTAGTGCTAGCCATTAACGTTTCTTCTTGGCCTTCTCATTTTCTTGGTTTTGATAGGCTGCCTCTGTCTGCATGTACCGCCAACAATCCGCTGCGACCGTGCAAGGGGTCGCCATAAGGGCACCCCACGTCCACTGCATATGTTGCATCAATAAGTAGTTTTTATACATTCGCGGAATTGTCTTTGATCTATCAGACTTGGAATTGAGCGCGGCCCATACATGCTTGTCGAAAATAGAGCCGCCTATGTAAAAGGGACACGGTCTTGGATTTCCTTTAGAAGCCGGACAGCAACCTGTATTTTAAGCGTCCTTATATTGTTAACGCATATTTCTGTCGGCTCAAGATCACTATCATTCATCTTGAAAGACCACGCCACAATGCCTAGCTTTAACAAGGGCACCATTGCCTTTCCCTCTTGCATGGCTTTGGTATCCTCAGCGCTCAGTGATTCTATTTCCCCGCAATTTATATACCGCTTAATGTCTACCCATTCACCATCTTCGAAGGTGATACGGTCCACATCATTGGTTTTTACAAAAGCTCCCATATATTACGCTCCTGCCCCTGATGCTCCTTTATGGATATTCCTGAACCTCAAAGACGCCCACGCCATCGCTGGTAAGTGCCCCATTGACGCCTACCGCCTGCCACGAGTACAACCCGTAACCCGCGTCAGTAGCTATCGTGTAATCATAGTAATGACTCCCGGTACTCTCTTCAGTCATTGCCCCACTAGAAACAAGCGCCACTCCATCCGGGTCATAGATATTCACAACCATTGATATGTCCGGGGTGGTTGCTGTTCCATCTTCATCCACCGTGGAGGTTCTGAGCCGCACGGTAATGCCTCTATGATAGGGTTTACTCATATCATCGCCTCTACTAATCCGACTCCGAGGTTACAACGTAAAGCTCTTGCTGATCCGATGGAGTAATAGTTAAAAACTTGCTTGGTAGGAAATATTTCACAGGGTTATCAAACTCAAACATGTCATAAGGCTCGCGGTAAAGCCAGCGAACTTCAGCAGCAGAAAGGGCGCCGCCCCAGATACAAACCCCATCCATAAGGCCAGAGAATGAGTACGCAGTCTGAAACCCTCCTATATTGAGGTTCGCATTAGTATTAGTCATTCCCCCCGTGAAAGCATCTGTATCATCCTGTAATACACCATCAACATACATTCTCATACCACCAGAGCCGAAGGTAACTAGGACATGATGCCATTGCCCCATTGTCATAGCGGTGTTTGATCTGATAGTGTAGCTTAGGCTAGGCGCTGCTTGCAGCCGGAGTTCGAACTTGTTAGTTGTTGGGTCTATGTGGAGAGTAAAATCACCATCGTTCTGCCCATTCGTATTTTTGTCAATGATGGTCTGTTGAGCATCTTGCGTAGTTGACTTAGCCCACACGCCCACTGCCCCAGTTGTAATCTCCAAACTCCCATCATTCCCACAGTCTACATAATCATTCACCCCGTCAAAGGCCAAGGCTGGCCCGCTATTACCCCCTTGCCAGTCTGCTTCTGTCATATTGGTCAGAGTGCCGTGATTCCCATGTCCTGAATAATCATGGGCATATAGGCCGCTCGCTTCATTAAACAACCAGCACCCCTTGAACCTGTTCCCCAAGGGGTGCGCTCTATTGAGTATGGCCCCCCGTGGAGGTTTATCCCAACCACTCATTCCCAGTAGTCTCCCTAGCTAGGCACTCGTATATTTCAACCCGGCATAATCAGCAGAGATTGTGATATCTTCGACGGCAGTATTCCCGTTATAGACTCCAACTTCAATATATGGCACATCCCGGAAAATCATAGACACATTCTTGGTTGTGCTTGCGGTGTAAGCCACTTCTTGGGCCCACAATAGGATAGTGTCCTTAGTCGTCCCGCTGTCTGGAGAACACCTCACACGGACTTCAGCATTGCCGTCTGCGCTAGCACCAAAAGCAATACGCACTTGGACGGCTACCGCGATGTACCCGCTTGCAGCTAAGTCGATGCTACCTTTACCCTCTACCGTTTTCGCAGGGGTGTCATCGTCAAAAGTTACAGCTTGGTCCTCAGTCCAACTCGATGATATTGTTGCCATAATTCCCCCTACATCCCCTTGCTTTTGGGTGGGTTTGTATCGTCTTCTTCGGTCGATAGCAGTGCTTTCAATGCCGTAGCCCTTTCTCTAGCCTCATCAATCTTTCCTTCTGCGTAGATGTATGATGCTACGCTAACACCAATCAATATGAGCCCGCCAAGGATCGTGACTGATTGCACCAAGCTGCCACTATCCATTCCAAGCCCATGGTCAACCACCGCGAGACCTACACCCCCGCCTCCTATCATCCCCCATAGTTTCGTACGGGAGACTTTTCGCCCGATATATTCCCAGTCCATCTTCATGTTTCTCTCCTACGGAAGCGTAGACACCGCGTTAATTACAACAAGCTCCAACGCCTTCGCCCAGGTCGCGTCGTATTCAGTCTCTAGTGTGACGGCTACCGTAGTTGCGCCGTCATCATCCTGCAACGTGCTCCATTTGGTATACACGCCAGACATGTCAATCCTAGCAGTCCGGTACGCAGTGGAAGCCCCCGCAAGAGTCCCCAGGGCTTCGAGCCTCACAAGCCTGTTGGTCCCCGCCACGTATTTCACCCGTTCGGCCTCCGTCGCCGTCAGGAATTCCAGGGTCATGTCTAGTGTAGCTGTGATTTTCTTTTGTCTGAGAGTATCAAAATACAGAGTAGCCCCGCCGTGCTTGCCGGGAAGGAACCCCGTACTCAGCTTGAAGGCGAAGTCAATCAAGGTTAGCGCCTTCTCAGTTCCCCCGTGAGAGCCTCCGGAGTCATCAATGTATAGCTTGGTAAGGTTCATGATCGCCGGTTCTACTGTAGGGTCTGACAATGCGCCTGTGAAGGAACTGGGGTCAAGGTTTCGCCCAAATATGTTAGCCTTTACAGCCCACACACCGTCAATAGCGCCACTGATTTCTAGCTCTTTCGTGACACAATACTCAATTTCATGTTCTTGCACGTCTTCGCCATATTCAATCGTGAAGGTTTTCGGCGTGTTGGCTGTCGTCAGATTTGGGGTGTAGGTGTAGGTGTATGCTGATGTATCCGTCACAGCGCCGCTCACGGTTCTAATAGAATTCTCTAGCCAATAGGGAAGCTGCTCAAAAGTAGCGTCCCCTGAGAAGCTACACTCTACCGCCTCGCCCACAGGTGTAGATGTATGTTTATCCGCAAGGCTCCCCCGTTCCTCATCCGGTCGGTGGAGGGTTATTATTTCCTCCATCTCCAATTTACCCATCTGCTTGGCTGTCGCGGCAACCTTTGTTCCTGCTGTCGCCTCTCGCCCGGTCTGGATCTTCGTGAAAGCACTACCGCCCAAATTGCACCTCCTCTACATTATCACGGGCGCAGGCGAGCCTCTTGTATAGCCCCGACGCCAGTAGTTCCTTTTCTGTGTAGCCTGTTGCCTCAATATCATCCTTTGTCAGCCCCCGAGCAGGCACCCCGACAATGTACCGCTTATCTTTACTAATATACTCTAGAATTATCTTATCCATACTATACCTCTCTACACTGTATCTGACTTGTTAAAGTGGGCTATTACTTGAGCATCTTGGTAGAAGCTGCTCTCACTCGTGTAAACTGGCGAATAGTCAAATCTATCGAACACTATCACGTAAGACCAACCCGCCGAGCTTCTAGCCTCCCTGAGTAGTTCCACGATTGCCCGGACATATCGGTATAACCGGCGTCTAAGCTGCTGCGCGTCCTGGTCACTCGCAAGAGCCACCACTTTCAAATAGTGCTTTGCCCGTATATAATTCGCAGCTTCCCGTTCGGGGAGGGTATACCCCCCTAGCACAAGCATCGCCGGTAGTTCAGGGATTGCGGCAAGTTCAGCAATGTAATATTGCTTGATATTGGCGAGCTCGAAGTCCCTGTATTCAGTATTGAGAGCCGTAATCTTAGTGCTCATATTGGCCTCAAGATACGACTTGACGGCATCAACCGCGCCCTCAATCAATTCCAACATAGACACCTCTCTCTAGCCCATCCCTGAAACGCAACAATCGTATTTCCTTCTTCAACTCATCAATTGACCTTTTCAATTCATTGATTTGCTCATTGTCTCTTTTCTTTTTGCCATCATAATATCCATCATTGAACCCATCTTTATACCCTTTATTATGCTGAATACTGTGAGCCCCATTAAGAGTCAATTCCAAATTCTCAATCCGATTATCATCTTTGATCCCATTCTTGTGATGAACAAGCTCCCACGGATGAAGGCACCGCCCCAAATGTTTCGCCATCACGAGGCGATGCTCTAAGACATACCCGCTCCGTAAATGTCCCATGGGCCGGAAGAAATCACCAGATGATAACTTGATTTGAACATAACCTCCGACTGCTTGTGTCCGGCCACCTTTCCAGTTAGTATTCGCCGCACCGCGCCTTACCCTCCGCTCAATGGATAGTTTGCTGGAACATCTACGGCAATAAATCGGTGTCCTTTCCCGTATTGCCACCCATCGCTCTTTGCCGCATCCATGGCAAGCAGCCCATACAAATTTGCCTCTTGCTCTATAGCCTAATTCATCGCCCTTCCTGATTTCGCCAATCGCAGGCATGTTTTTTGACTCCAGGCTCATCGCTTGGAAAACTCCTTCTTCAACTTCTTAATAACCCATTTATGGATAGTCTTCGACCAGTCCAGCTTATCCTCTTCAGTCAGATGTACGAGTTTACGTTGTGGGAGGTTGCCCCTGCCCTCTTGGTGATAGATCGCATAGGGAATCGTAGAACCCAACGTAAGCGTCTGCGCCTGAACATCCTTGAGCTTCCCCGCGCCTCCAGTCAGGGACGCTTTCAATGTTCCCTCTCTCACCATGATAGGAGCGCCGGGGTAATGTTTGGCCTTCCATGCTGCGTATTCATCACTAAGCCCTTTCCAATGCCCCCCGCGTGAACCTTCACTGGCGAATTGTGCCTCTTCAATCTCAAGGAATTTCCCCGCAATGTCCTCGAAGGGTTCATGTAGATCGCTCATATGTTCGCTGAACCGCGAGAAACTACGTTGCATCTGCTGTTCTCCGGCAATGTTGTAGGATAAAGCAAAAGACTCAGCCATATTAAAACTCTTTATCTGAGCTTTCCTTCCGAAAAGCAGGAGCAGGATACGTATCATAATCGGTCTGAACCGTCGCATAGCTGGCAGCAGATATTCTCGACGTAGAGCCCGCCAAGTCAAGCGGCACTTCACCCTTCCGAAGCGCGTTTAGGCCCTCTTGGTACAGCTTCAGCAGGAAACTACCGTGAGATGATTTCCCTATACCGTTAGTTGCAGGGAACATTCCTCCCTCAGTAAGCGCCCCGGCTCCCAGCGCGTTCAAATATCCCAGATGCGATAGAAAATAGGCAGGCGCAGTGATAGGCACGGTGTACCCCTGAGCGCCTAGCACGTTGTCTATCAGGGGTACACC
>Ga0209345_10006187_pt1 | contig 10926 bp, 8 predicted proteins | sample Cruoilmetagenom7_FD_187294 | JGI IMG/M metagenome (GOLD analysis project Ga0209345, IMG submission 187294) | Oil polluted marine microbial communities from Coal Oil Point, Santa Barbara, California, USA - Sample 7 (SPAdes) (version 2) | ecosystem: Environmental > Aquatic > Marine > Oil seeps ...
CGACTAATTATTTATGCATTTTTCGAATAAACCTGACCGAAAACTACCTTAAAAATACGCACTGTTTATGCAAATCCACGAATGGCACCCCAACTTCTTAATATATGTACCATCTGGGTGTTGCAATAGATTATTATAGTGCATAGAACGGTGGAACTAAGCCGCCGTAGCGTGGCTGGGACATTGCCATTTTTTGGTTTTAGGTTCGAAACCGAAATTGCTAATTGCGCAATGTACATGCCACGCATGAGCGGTCGGCTTTAATGATTTGTTCCACAGCGTTTGCGGTTATGGATATACACTGTGTCGCCAACTGAATGTTCATTACAATGATTCCAGTATCTTCATTAAATCTTGCCGTCCTACAATTGCCATTATTTCAACAATGCCATTATTAATTCTGTAATAGATACTATCAGCACCACAAGCACAACGTCTATATCCGTTTCGAATATAATCTATTGACTCGAATGAAAATGGTTGCTGGGCGATGATATCGAAATACTCAAAAAAGGAATTGTAGTATTTATCAGCTTGAGCCATTCCGAACTTTTCAAAGCCATATTGATGTATTCTTATCAAATCTTCTTTGGCTTCATTGCTTAGCCTGTATTCAGCCATTTAGTAAAGACTTTGATTGTTTCAAAATCTGGTCTTTTGTGTCCTCTGTGAATCCGCTTCCTTCAGATTTTTCTAATTTTGCTCTAATCCAGTCAATTTGGGCTTGTTGTTTTCTAGCTTGTCTAATTAGATCGTTAATAAGTTCACTTTTGCTAGAATATTCATCATTGTCGACTTGTGCTTTTAACCACTCATCATTTGGTTTCGTGAAAGATATACTTTGTCTTGCCATAATAATTGCTTTGGTGCAAAAATACACCAATTCTGAATCAAATACAAGACGAATCTTATATTTTTGCCAACAAAAGGATAAGGACGATTTTAAGGTTTTCCAATTCGCTGTGGAACGGTGGAGCTAAGCTGCTTGTACCAGTTGGCGTGCCTTTTTGCCCTACCATCTGTCATGCTTTCGCAAAAAGCATGACAACCAGCAAGTCTGCTTCAGCGGATTGTTATACAACTTCTAGAATTATTTCAGCAACAAAAACTTTTTTATTTGAGTACAATTGCTACATTGTAATCTGTAAAAATAGACTCCACTTGGTAGTGAAGAACCATCAAATTCTACACTATGGACTCCAGCTTCCATTTGTTTATATAGTAAAGTTTCCACTTCTCCTCCTAGGATGTCAAAAATCTTAATAGCTACTTTTGATTGTTCTGGAATTGAAAAGCTAATTGTGGTAGTATGATTAAATGGATTTGGGTAGTTTTGTTCTAATCTAAAATCTGTCGGTATGTTATCTCTGTTTTCATAAATTGTGGTTATTAATTCAGTGAGAGAAGTACTCCAGACTCCATTCTGATACGTTCCAGCAAAAATTCTATCTCCTCTTGTTGCTATTGAGTAAACCCGAAAATTTTTCAAGCCTACAGCATTCCAATTTAAACCCATGTCTGTTGAAAGATATATACCACTACCCTCTGTTCCTGCAAAGATATTATCTCCGCTGATTGCAATTGATGCAATATTCAAATTTGTCAATCCATTATTAACTGCATTCCAACTTGATCCATTGTCTGTTGTAAGATATACTCCATTACCTGCGGCAAAAATATTGTTTCCCATTGCAGCTAATGATTCGACTCTTAAGTATGTTATACCATTGTTCATAGCATCCCAACTTGATCCATTATCAGTTGATCGAAATACTCCATCACTCAACGTTCCAGCAAAAATATTATCACCATTGATTACTATTGAACTAATTGTTATAGTTGTCAGCCCGTAATTTACTGTATCCCAGTTTAAACCAACATCAGTCGAGTGAAAGATTCCACCTCCTGTAGTTCCGACAAAAATATTATCTCCGTGGGTTGCTATAGCACGAATACCGTAATTTTTCAATCCAATCGCGGTCCAGTTCAATCCACTATCTGCTGAATGATATACTCCATCACCTGACGATCCGGCAAAAACATTTTCTCCGTTTGTTGTTACCACGCGAACATCGAAATCCTTCAATACAACTGAATTCCAATTGGACCCATTGTCCGTTGAGTGAAATACACCGCTATTGTTCATTCCGGCAAAAATATTATCTCCACTAATTGCTATTGAATGAACATAAGAATTCGGAAATCCAACAACATCCCAGCTTAATCCGTTATCGGCTGAATGGAATATACCGCATAAAGATCCGGCAAAAATGTTATTGCCACTGATAGCTAGTGATTCTACTAATAAATTAGTTAATCCATTATTAATATTGCTCCAGGATAAACCATCATCTTTTGAAATAAATACTCCGTCCCATGTCCCAGCAAAAATATTATTTCCGCTTATTGCTAAAGAATTAACACTTAAATATTCCAAGCCGTCATAGGCACTTTTCCAATTTGAACCATTATCTGTCGAAAGATATACGCCACCTGTTGTCCCAACAAAAATACTATCTCCGCTTATTGCCATTGATTCAATCCGCAAATTCGTCAAACCGCTATTCATAGCATTCCAACTTGATCCATTGTCTGTTGAAAGAAATACCCCACCATCTGTTCCGGCATAAACACTATCTCCACTTATTACAATTGTCTGAACACGATCATTTGTCAATCCGTTATTAATAACATTCCAACTTGACCCATTGTCTGTTGAAAGAAATACTCCACCACCAAATGTCCCTGCAAAAATATTATCCCCTTTAATTGCCATTGATTGAACATGCATAGTCGTCAATCCATTATTAATTACATTCCAACTTGATCCATTGTCTGTTGAAAGAAATACTCCACCACCAAATGTCCCTGCAAAAATATTATCACCGCTAATAGCTAATGAATTAACAGTCAAATCAGTCAATCCATTATTAATATATTCCCAGCTCGCTCCATTATTTTTAGAAAGATATACACCTGTCCATGTTCCAGCAAAAATATTATTGCCGCTAATTGCTATTGACATAACTTTCCCACCATACGGCCCATTTGTTTGCACCCATTGAGCTTGTATTAAAGAAAAATTTAGGATTAGTAACAGGGATGAATAAAAGAACACTAATTTTTTCATTTTGATCTCTTGATTAAATAATAGGTAACTAATCAGTGGGGTTCAATTTAGCGATAAGATTCAAGGCCTTTAAAACATTCTGATCGTTTTTCAAGGTGGTATCGGTAATACTTCTAAGGACCATGAAGTTTTCTACTCCTTTGGATGATTTGAATTGTCCAGAGATTTTCTGCTTCACTTTCACATTCCGGATCGCCCGTTCGCTACCATTATTATCTGGTGGGACTTTGGGATGGTATAGGAAAGTTAGGATGTAGTCTTTGTATTTGAGTATCCTTTTCTGAAAGGATACAAGCTCTTTATGTTTTTCATCCAATCGGGATGCCAGCAGTCTTTTCAGCCTGTTTTCCAGTGCTGTTCTCTTTCTGATAGGCTGATAATAATCTCCATGGTCTAATTTCTCCTTCAGCTTGATACCATCAAGGATAAATTTTCTAAACCTGACAGGCCATAGGTGGTTGTACCTTTCCTCCAGATAGTTCAGTTCTCTGAGCAGATGAGATGTGCAAAGCTGGTGTGTGTGAACCTCTGGCTGAAAATGGCTCTTCCAGCAATCATGAACAAATACAGATTTCTTAAATCCTTCAGGAAAGTTTTCTTCAATCGTTTTGTATCCCCTGTTATCTGTGCCTTTCAGCCAGGTGACGCGGTCATTCTGCCAGGTCCATATCCAGATCTTCTTGCCATTAAGCTTGGCACCTGTTTCATCTGTTCCCACCACTGAGCTATTTGTTATCATATCTCTGATTCTGTGGTAAAGAGGAAGTGCTTTGGTTGAAAGGCGATTAAGCAAACAATGGATGCCGCCTTCGCTGATGGGAACGGAAAATATATCACGGAATAACTCCTGCATTCGTAAAAAAGGTATGTACTGACGAGAATGAAAGTATCCTGTCAGACTCTCTATCATGGGGCCATAACTTACCGGGGCTTTCAGTCCACCGGGAAAAGAAGACATGGTAATATGTCCGCAACTGCATTCTTTTTTATAAACCCTGTGTTCAGTGACAATTGGCTCAATAGGCGGAAGGTCTATAACCTGCTTCCTTTCAACAAATTCTCCGTGTGTGCCTGCAAGATCTTTCCCGCAACATTCGCAATATTCCGGTGTGTGATTGAGGACCTCATTAGGATCAGATACCATTTCCAGGGTCGTTCCTTCATGGCCTTTTTGTCCACCAGGCTTGCGTCCCGTCTTCTTTCTGAGACTCTTACTCTTGAAGGGACGGTTCTCGTCCTTGGACGGAGGGACAGAACTGTTGTTGCTATTCTTTGGGTTTTCGTATTTGGCCAGCTTCTCTTTCAAACCAATATTCTCACGCCTTAGCACCTTTACCTCGCCCTCAAAGTATTCTAATTCCTTCACCTTTTTGCTTAACCGTTCTATCTTTCTTTTACTCTGCTCAGATTCCTTTTCCAACTGCCCGGCTCTCCTTTCAAGTTTCTCGTTTAGCTCCTTTAGCAGTTCATTTTTCTTTTCAAGTTGAAATAGGATGGAATATAATCCATCAAACTTTGCAACTCGTTGCTCTAATTGATCAACAAGATTGATTAGCTCTTCGTATGTAGGTGATTTTGACAAAAAAGATTTTTGTCAAAATTCATCCCTAACATTCTATTTCCCAAACATTTTGCAGGTTTATTATGATTCAAATTTGAACAACCGTTAATAAAAACTCACTTTTTGTGATTTGCAGCGTAAACACTGTCCCCTTTATCATATTTTTGTTCATAATCAGTTAATAAGCAACCTCAGATTTCGATTTTTAGAAACGGGACTGATTAGTTACAATAATAGTTGAGTTGTATAACGCTTGGAACTAAGCCGCCGTAGCGTGGCGCCTGCTTTGCCTCTTACTTCTGCAAAGGCAGTGACACGCGTTTAGCGGTCGGCTTTAGTGGATTGTTATACTTCTAATATTCAAGTCCATGTTCAGGTGACATGGGCGGTATAATGAAAATTTTATTAAAAAGGTATTTAGGCTTCGGTAAGGATTTAAGTTGCTGCATATCGTGATTATCAATAGTATAACTTATATAATCAACCAGCACAAGCCACCATTCTTGATATTTGTCTAAATAGTGCTTAACCTTTTCCTCCTTCTCCTTGATAACAAAATCGAGATTTTCATAAATATTTGCAACAGCTAGTCCTCCACTATCAAGATCGTGATCAAAACCCACGTGATAGTAGCTACCCAGGTCTCCGTCATATGGAGAAAACTTCAGGGAGAGATTTTCATTTACATTCTCCCATCGAACCTCATTAGTATCAATAGCATTTCGCTTCAAGATAACCTCCAAATCAGCCAGAAGCTCTTTTGTTTCGATTAACGGTCTTGAATAATGCAAACTAATTACAGTGGAATTTCGATAGTTGTAAACTTTGTAACTTTCGATTTTTCTTCGAACCTTCCGGATTAGACCGAACTCAAGTTCTTCAATCGGTATTTTGGTCCCACGTTGTTTGAAATGTTTGTTTAGCCGTCTGACCTCAATTGCAATTTTATTGTTAACCAGAAAATCCGGAGGTATAGAGCCATCCGGTTCATACTGAATATTACGGTAGCCCTTTGATACAAGGAATTTTGCTACTATCGTTTCCTCTCTGTTCACATCTTTTCAATCCTATTCTATTAGAGGTATATCTGTGGAACTAAGCCGCGAAAAACAGATCAAGCTAGGCGATTTCGCTAATGAACTTCCGCTGTACTCCCGGCCATCTGTCCAGTTGGCAGCTTTACGATAGTAGATTTCTTCCCCTGCGAAACGGTGATAGTTTTTTCCTTTTGCGATGGATCTGATATGAACAACTGTCCCTTCCGCTCCATTAAGAGACAAGGTTTGTCAACCCGCACCGTTGTACCATCGAAATTAATTTCACCCGAAGCATAGAAGACAGCAGAAAGATTCCCACTGAGGGCCACCGCCTGCACTGATTCGGTGTTGCTCAGGACGATCGCGGAGGTTGAATCCATCATATCCTCTGTGATCTTAGGGAAAAGGGTGTAGGCATAAGTTGCCCCTTCAGGTGACTTGCCATGATCAATCCAAATTGAGAATACCTCACCCGCAGCCTCTCCCCAAGGCCAGGTTGGAAAAACCTTCCTCCAGTTGTCTTTAACATTTTGAATAGATACGGTTGCATCGGATAACATTCGGTAGCCTACTCCCTGATGATGGACCCAGTTATTGGCTTTGATTGATGTGGCTCCCTCGGGTAAGGCCCCAGCCGAATACAGGGCTTTTGATCCATACCATCGCTGCGCCACTGACGTATAGACGGCCCCCAAACTCTCTCCCCGGATCCCCGAGCCGAGACAGACAATGCGATCATCAAAGATAAACCAGGCTTTTTTCGCGGAGAGCTTGGCACGAATATAGACTAACGCCGCGACACCGTTCTTGCCATCACCGAGGACACCAACAAATGAAGATGTGCTGGTAGGCCCATCCCCGCCTCTGGGAGGTTTTAAGGATTGCAGGCCCTGATCACAAGTCGTCCCTGGTAGACGTCGCCAATCCCATAGTGGTTGTATATCTTCGTATTCGAGTCCACTCTGATGATGAAGCAACACTCCATCTCCCTGATGGAGCCCAAGCATATTATCTGAGTTTGCGGTCTCGGCCCCTTTAGTGCGAATAGAAGACATTTTAATGGAAGCATACCACTCAGGACGACGTGCTACTGCGACATCACTTCGCCAATACCCCTTGAATCCAGTAAGTTGATAAGCATCCAGGTCATATCGTTTTGCATTTTCAGGATCTATGCCGATCATCGCTGTCGACACATTGAGGAGACGTTGGCCATGTTCTTTCTGGCAGTTTCTTCGAACCAATCGGCCAACTGAGCTTAAGTCCATGCGACCTTTCCAGTAAAACCAGGCCATTCCCTCTAGCATATAGTTTTGCAATAGCGCGAGCTTTTCACTGCTTAGGGCATAAGACGTTCCACGTAATACGCTGACCCACTGCACTATGTCCTCTGCATAGGAAAGACCATAGACTCCCATCTGAATTTGAGGACCATGCTGATGAAAAGTCCAGTCAGTCTGTATCCCCTCTTTTTTGGTGACCTTCACCTCAGCCCAGATCGCCTCACTTGCTTTTATTATCGATTGATTATCAACGGTCAGAACGCCCCGTATAAGGACTATACCAGAGCACCATATGCGATTCTGGCCCGTCATTGATATTTCAGTCCTATTGAGAACTGTCTCGAGCGACTTTTGGAGCATTGGCTCGGGAAGATCCTCCCCTAGGAGCAAGAATATCTGCGAAAACAATTTTGGCACCCTGATCCTGGCGTTAAACCAGTTTGGGTTCTGGTAGTCTTTCTGCAGCCAGTGATCCAAGCCATTTAGAATCTTCTCTTTAAGTTCCTTCTGGCCATAGTATTTCGACTTAGGATTAATATGGGCGATTGCCATAGTCTGTATCCGCCTGAGGTGATCAACCACATCCCACTTGGCTCTTCGCTTACTTTCGTAATTGATGTCCGGCCAGGCCCCATCCGCTTGAAGCGTATTCATGTAAGTAGCAACCGACATATCGTCAACCGACACATCGTCAACCCACGCATCGTCGGCCGCCTTTGCAATATAGAACTCAACAAACTGCTTTCGGATTTGCATTTTTTCCGTTCCTTTTAAGGGGACAATCGCGTTGATTTCTTCAGGCACCTCTGTTTGACTCTGCGATTCTACTGGTGTTAGCACAATGAAACCTGCACATATTAGAATCATTAATGCTGTTTTTTTCATTGTAGTGAAATATGAATTGATTTGAAACTCGATTTCTTTAATATTAAATTATCCGGTTCCTACTATCTCGCTTGATATCGAGTTCAATCACAGAGGCATATCTACTATCAGAATTAAAAAACTTAACAATCCTGTTAATTCTCATGTTCATCATAATAATTTCAAGTCTTATGATAATTAGGATCTGAGGAAACAAGATTATCCATACTGATTCTGATAAATAATGATTCCAAATCCTTGTATTTAAAGTGAAAATCAGAAGTATAACGGTGGAACTAAGCCGCCGTAGTGTGGCGCGGGCTTTGCCTTTTCTGCAAAGAGCGTGACATGCGTAAGCGGTCGGCTTCAGTGTTTTGTTCTACTTCCATTATTCCATTTTGCCAATTATTACCTAGCCTATTAAGCTTGGGCAGCTCTTCTTATTGGCCTTTATGGTTCAGTCTATATGCTGGATCACTCTTGAAAATCTGGGGGATATTGTTCATCAAATGGTGTTAATTCCTGTAAATATCTAGCTAACAAGAGGATGCTAACTTCATCAAAGTGATTCCCTATTAAAGTTATTGTTCCTGGATTATCTCCCGAATAATTTCCATCTGGTAAAACTACACACGGGTGACCGGTAATATTTGTCATTAAATTTTGATGGCCCAAAGAGGGTGCAATTAAAACATCAATGTCCTTCATTAAATCATTGAATTCAAGAATTAAATTATGCCTAAGACGATTGGCCTGAATATATTCTACGGCTGGAATAAGCCTGGAGGCGCGCAGTTCGTTGGGATATGCTCGTTTCATTTGCCTGACCATCAATGAATCTCTATTAGATCTTGTCAATTCATCGAATGCAGCACCTTCTTCAGCATTTATTATAATACTTAATGCATCAGTTTGGATATTTGAAGGAAGCTGTTTTGCAAACAACTCCATTCCATTTGTTTTTAACAGCTCGATTATACTACTGTCGTTTGAATAATTTAAACTCTCCGATTTCAACTCTTCAGTCAAAATTCCAATTCGTAACTTCTTCACGTCTCGAGAATAGTCATAGTTAAAGGGAAAATTCCTAACTGAATAATCAAATCCATCTTCTCCTCGAATAGCGTCAAACACCAGAGCACAATCAATGGCATTACGACAAATAGGTCCAATTTTGTCAAAGCTCCAGCTTAAAGTCATGGCCCCATGTCTACTAACCCTTCCAAAAGTTGGCCTCAGACCTGTTGCCCCACATCTTGTAGCTGGTGCAACTATGGAAGCCCAAGTTTCACTTCCAATTGCAAAAGGTACCAAACCTGCAACTGTCGCCGATGTGGGTCCTGCTGATGATCCATCGCTGCCAATTTTAAGATCCCATGGATTTTAAGTCTCTCCTGCATACCAAACTTCGCCCCAAGCAAGCGCGCCCATAGAAAGTTTGGCTACGAGAACTGCACCAGCATTTTCAAGCTTTTTTATAACTGTTGCATCATAGTCCAAGATTTGATCTTTATAAGGCATGGCTCCCCATGTAGTTTTATATCCTATTGTTGCCAACAAATCTTTTACTCCATAAGGTATACCATGAAGAGGGCCTCTGTAAATTCCCTGCCCCAGTTCTTTATCTGCTCTATTGGCCTGTGCGAAGGCCAAAGAATCCGTAATAGTGATCACACATTCCAATGTGTCTCCATATTTTCTTAATCGGCCAAGAAACAGCTTAGTAAGTTCTACTGAGGTGATTTTCTGAGATTTTATCAAGGATGATAACTGGTGCACAGGATAAAACGCTAATTCAGATATATCATTTGGGAGGCTAATTTCTTGCTCAATTCCCCAATTAATTTCTAACTGTTCCCTAGGGATTTTCGCTTTATTTAGTGGTGGGATGAAGACCAAGCTAAAAGGCAGATCATTTGGCAATGCTTCTTTTCTTATTTCTTTTAATATTTCCTTTTGAATACCAATAGCTGTTTTCATTGAATCTAATTCAGATTCATCAAAGGAGAGATCAATGTGATCAAGTGCAATTGATATAGAATCATTGGATTGCGCATTTGCAGAGCAACTGAACAACAGAAAGAATATGCCATGTAATATTGGTTTCACCAACGTATGGTTTTTATTATTCTACATGTTAGGTGCCAGCTCAATTATTGTTATGATTGCTTGGTGGTAATGGGGGTGGTCCATCTGGCAGCATAGACTGATATTGAAATGATCCTATTTTCTTATCAAACTCACGATTTAAATCGTCTAAAAGAGATTGCTTCAGGTACAGATCAATCATGGTCATAGCCATGGCCTTTGAAGAATAAATCATTCCTTTGTGACCAATTGACATACCACTTGAGGCTACAACGCACCACGAATGCCAGGGAACATCTTTTGGTGCAGCTGTCGTTAGCAAAGTGATCGTTGGAGTGATATAACTCACATCCCCAATGTCGCTTGCAAAGGATCGCGTATCCTTGAGGGCGTCTTCCAATGTAAATGGGATAGCATCTATTCCAGAATCTGGAATCCCAACACCCATTTGAATCTGCTGTGCAAAATCGATTTCATAATCAGAGTATTCTATAGGACCTAATATTTCAAGGTTTGACTGCAATATTTCAGCCCCTTTTTCAATAGGCAGGATATTATACATTCCACTATTGAACTTAATTTCATAATCCACTTCGGCAATAAGTGCTGCTCCCTTTGCAATCTTTTTAATTCTCTCACCTATTGGGAGTAAATCTGGCATATTATTGTCTCTTACCCATAGCCAGACTTCGGCAAAATCAGGAACGATATTTGGAGCACTCCCACCGTTAGTAATGGTGTAATGAATTCTTACAGTAGGTTTTACATGTTCTCGAAGTAAATTAACTCCATGTAAAAAGGATTCAACTCCATCCAGTGCACTTTTCCCTTCCCAGGGATCGGAATTTGCATGGGCAGTTTTTCCTTTGAACCTGAAATGGTAATCCAGAATCGCCTGGGAAGTCTTTACATAGGACTTGGTGTAAGGTTCCGGGTGCCAATTTAGACATGCGTCTAAATCAT
>Ga0209345_10006188_pt1 | contig 10925 bp, 10 predicted proteins | sample Cruoilmetagenom7_FD_187294 | JGI IMG/M metagenome (GOLD analysis project Ga0209345, IMG submission 187294) | Oil polluted marine microbial communities from Coal Oil Point, Santa Barbara, California, USA - Sample 7 (SPAdes) (version 2) | ecosystem: Environmental > Aquatic > Marine > Oil seeps ...
GGACGGCACAGAATGCCGCCCCCGTGATCAAAGCGGCAGGGTTACTGCTTCAGGCCAACTTGGTTGAAGATGTGGCCACCCAGCGGGTGCACGACATAGTTTTCAACTTCGGGGCGCATGGTCATGTAGACAACCGAATGCGCGATGGTGGCCCAAGGCGCTTGGTCCTTGAAGATCTGCTGCGCTTCTTCGTACAGCGGCGCACGCTCTTCCTGGGTCGGCAGAACCTTGGCTTTCTGGATCAGTGCGTCGAATTCCTCGTTGCACCACTGGGCGCGGTTGGATTTCTCGACACCGTCACAGCCCAGCAGAACTGCGAGGAAGTTGTCTGGGTCACCATTGTCACCAGTCCAACCCAGCAGCACGGCACCGTCACGGTCCTTGGACTTGGAGCGCTCAAGGTACTCACCCCATTCGTAGGAGACGATCTCAACATCGACCCCGATCTTGGAGAAGTCTTCCTGCATCAACTCGGCCATACGGCGCGCGTTGGGGTTGTAGGGACGCTGAACCGGCATAGCCCAGATCTTCATGGACAAGTCGGTGACGCCTTCTTCTTCCAGCATCGCTTTGGCGGCTTCTGGATCGTATTTGTCGTCTTCGATGGCGTCGTTATAGGACCACATGGTCGGCGGGATCGGATTCTTGGCGATTTCGCCGGAACCTTGGAACACCACGTCGATGATCGCCTGTTTGTCGATCGCCATGTTCAGCGCTTTGCGGACATTGGCGTTGTCATAGGGCGGCATCTGCGTGTTGTAAGCCAAGTAGCCCACGTTCAGGCCCTCTTGCTCCATCACGACGATGTCTTCGGCGTCTTTCATCGCCTGAACATCGGCAGGGTTCGGATATGCCGTCACGTGGCATTCACCCGCCTGCACCTTCTGATAGCGGACCGAAGCGTCGGGCGTGATCGCGAAGATCAGGCTTTCGACCTTGGCTTTGTCGCCCCAGTATTCGTCATTACGCAGGTAACGGATCACCGCGTCTTTCTGATAGGCTTGGAACTGGAACGGGCCGGTGCCGATGGGTGCTTGGTTCAGCATCTCGGGCGTGCCAGCCTCCAACATTGCGTCGGCATATTCTTTTGACACGATCGAAGCGAAATCCATGGCCATGTTGGCGATGAAAGGCGCTTCGGGGCGGGTCAGGTTGAAGACGACGGTGTAATCGTCGACCTTTTCGATGCTTTCGATCAGGTCAGGCATGGACATCCCGCCGTAGTATTCCCACGTGCCGCCGGACACTTTGTTGTAGGGGTTCTCTTCGTTGCCCTGACGGTCAAAGCTGAAGATCACGTCGTCGGCGTTGAAATCGCGTGTCGGCGTGAACTGGTCGTTGGAGTGGAACTTGACCCCTTCGCGCAGCTTGAAGGTGACCTTCATGCCGTCTTCGCTGACTTCCCAGCTTTCGGCCAGTGCGGGCACAACTTCGGTCGTGCCGACTTTGAACTCGGCCAGACGGTTGTAGATCGGGTGGCTGGAGGCATCAAAAGTGGTGCCAGCTGTGTAAAGCGCCGGGTCAAAACCCTCGGGCGAGCCTTCGGAGCAATAGACCAGCGATTGGGCCGATGCCGCCGAGGCACCCAGTGCCGCCAGCAGGGCCCCGGTGGCCAGTTTCGTTTTCAAAGACATAATTTCTCTCTCCTGGTTGGTTTGTTTTTTGTGGCAGCGGTTGTTCCGCCGCAGGTGATACGCCCTTACGGACGAGACGACGCGAATGCGGAGGACACTGCCCCTTCATTCGGCCGTATTCTGTTGCTCTTGGCAGTCTGGTCGTACTGCATCCGCCCAACCCAGAGCACGCGGGCGGGAACGTCAGTTTTGTTCGACCAAGAATGCGGGCGGCTGCCAAGGTAATGGAGGCTGTCTCCGGGGCGCATGATATGCTCGCCGCCATCGACGACCTGCACGATCTCGCCCTCAAGGATGTAGATGACCTCTTCACCCTCATGCACGACCTCTTCTGAGGCATAGCCGGGCGGGACGTTCATGATGTAAGACGACAGCTCGTGGCCCGGAAAGTCCGCGCCGATCTTCTCATATTCGATGGAAGAGCCTGCCACCGCGAAACGCGGGCGCTCATCGGCGCGGGTCAAACTGTCTTGGGTGCGGGGCGTGTGGATGAAATAGCTTACATCAACTTTTAAGGCGACAGCGATCTGCGACAGCGTGCCGAGCGATGGCGTCGCCAGACCGCGCTCAACCTGACTAAGATAGCCGACCGACACGCCAGAGGCATCGCTCAGCTGTTGTAAGGTCAAAGACAAGCGGTGGCGCTGCTTTCGCATACGCATACCGAGCGTAGATACACTATCGCCGTTGGCAGCTGGCAAATTCACCCTCCCCGTGAACGGCTGGCCCGATCTGACGCCAGGTTACAGCCTTTTCCTGTCTCGCTGTGTGAAATTAAAAAGGTTGAGGGTCAACAATAATTTTTTTACTCGCGCTGCGCGATTGAGCCTTGGCGGGCCACGTGCCGCCGCTAACCCACTTCAACGAAAGGACTTTACCTGCTCTCGCTCAATCAGCGCCAGTTCCCGCGCTTCCGGGTCGAGCGGCACGAAAGAGACCGTAAGCCCGCTAGGCCGCCAGTCGCACAACCCGAATCCAGTTCCTTCAACAATCCTGAGGTCACGGGTCTCGGTCAGGTCAATTGTCGAATGCAGCCCGTTTGAAATAACCAAAGGCGCGCCATGCCACTGGCTCACCCGGTTCACATGCACATGACCTGACAAAATCCCAGCAATGTGCTGGCTCTGCAAAAGGTCGGCCAGACGATCCGTGCTGCTTTGATCCAAACTTTCCCAACTCAGCGCATCGGGGTCAATGCGCGGCGGATGGTGGATGACCAGCAGTTTGGGCAACGCGCGATGTCGCTGCAGGGCGGCCTGCAAGAAGTCGAACTGCGCTTCATCCAAAGCCCCGGCCACCTTTCCCGGCACGCTGCTGTCGAGCGTGATGACATGCAAGCCGCCCCGCTGCGCATCGTGGAAATAGGGAGCATCCCCAAGCCCCGGCGCAAAGACGGTGTTGAACCCTGCGCGTTTGTCGTGATTGCCAAGCGCCATCACCAGCGGCGCATGCAACTCGTTAAGAACGTCGCGCACCAGCTCATAGCTTTGCTCATCGCCCTGATTGGTCAGATCGCCACTGGCCACCACGAAATCCGGCTGCGAGTCCATTGCGTTGATCACCTCAACCACCCGGCGTAGCGTGGCGGGCGTGTCGCTTTGCAGATGCGGATCAGCAAGGTCTGGGTGCGAGATATGCAGGTCGGTCAGATGGACGAAACGGGTCATGGGCGGGCTCCTGCGGCTTTCAGCAGAGTTTTCGTATAAGGGTGCTCGGGGCTGCGCAACACATCAGCCGCCGGGCCGCTTTCCAGCTTCTTGCCGTGCTGAAGCACCATCACCCGGTCGCAGATCGACGCCACCACCGCCAGATCATGGCTGATAAAGACCAGCCCCAGCCCCAGATCATCTTGCAGGTCCATTAGCAAATTGAGGATTTGCGCCTGCACCGAGACATCAAGCGCCGAGACCGCTTCGTCCGCGACAAGCAACGCGGGGCGGGTGATGATGGCACGGGCGATGGCGATGCGCTGTCGCTGGCCACCGGAAAACTCATGTGGATATTTGCTGGCCTCAGCAGGATGCAGCCCAACCTGCTCCAAGGCTTCGGCGACGCGCTGCGCAATGGCCGTGCCCTCTCCACTAGCCCGCAGCGGTTCTGCAATGGACCAGCCGATGATGCGACGGGGGTTGAGCGAGCCGAAGGGGTCTTGAAACACCATCTGAAAACCGCGCCGCAGCGCGCGCAAATCCTGCGCAGGCAAGCTGTGTAGATCGCGCCCGCGAAACAGCACCTGGCCCTCATCAGGCCGCTCAAAGGCCATAATCAGCCGCGCCAACGTCGACTTGCCCGAGCCGCTTTCACCCACAACGCCTAGCGTTTCGCCTGCATTAAGGGTGAACGCGCCCCCCTCCAACGCGGTCAGAACTGGCGCGCGACGCAACAGGCTTTGGCGCGGCAGTTTGTAGCGGCGGGTCAGGTCGCGGACCTGCAACAGCGGCGCGTCAGTCATGGCGCCCCTCCGACAGCAGGTGGCAGGCCGCCCCCCGGCTTGCTTCGGTTTGGGTAAAAGCAGGCCGTCGGAGAGCGCATTGAGGCAACTCAACAGGACAGCGCCCAGAGAAACGACACCCCTTTGGCAGACCATGCAAGGGCGGCACGCTGCCCGGAATGGTTGGTAAGCGCCGACGCTTTCCATTGGCATCTCGCCCCGCCATCGCCGGGTCAGGTCGCGCGCCCAAAAGCCCCTTGGTATACGGATGTTGCGGCGCGCTGAGCACCTTCGCCGTCGGGCCACGTTCAACCATGTCACCACCGTACATCACGACAATGTCCTGCGTCGCACGGGCTACGGCGGCAAGGTCATGGCTGATGAAAACCAGCGCCATATTCCGCTCCCGCGCGAGCCGTTGCAACAAGTCGGTGATCCGCAGCGCGACGTTGGCATCCAGCGCGGTCGTCGGCTCATCCGCGATCAACAGCGCCGGGTTGCAGGCCAGAGCGAGTGCGATCAACACCCGCTGCCGCTGTCCGCCCGACATCTCATGCGGGAACTGTCGCAGACGGTGCTCTGGGTCCGGGATGCCGACTTCCTCAAACAGACTTAGCGTACGCGCACGCGCCGCGCTGCGGCTCAGCCCTTCGTGCAGCAGCATTGGCTCCATCACCGTATCGCCCACCCGCCGCAGCGGGTTCAGCGCCGACATTGGCTCTTGAAACACCATCGCCACTTTACGGCTGCGCAATTGCTGCCAGTCGCGCTCAGACGCGCTGGCCATGTCGCGCCCATCGATGCTGAGCCGCCCGGTCAGCCGCGCACTGTCGGGGGCCATGCCCATCAAACAAAGCGCCAGCATCGTTTTGCCCGAGCCGCTTTCCCCCACGATGCCCAGCCGATCACCCTGCCGGATCACAAGATCGGCGTCGCGCAGCGCCGTTGCATCGCCGAAATGGGCTGAAAGCTTGGCAAGCTCGATCATCGCGCCCGCACCAATCTTGGGTCGGTGATGTCGCGCAGCCCGTCGCCCAAAAGGCCGAAGCCCAGGACCGCTGTGACAATGCACAGCCCCGGATAGATCGCCAGTTGCGGGGCAAGATACATCAGCGTTTGCGCCTCGGACAACATGCGCCCCCAGCTAGACGCAGGCGGCTGCGCGCCAAGGCCGAGATAGCTCAGCGCCGCTTCAGCCAAGATCGCCACAGCAAATTCGATGGTCGCCTGCACGATGATCGCGGCGGCGATATTGGGCAGGATATGGTCCCGACTGATCGCAAAGCGCCCCCGTCCGGCGGCGCGGGCGGCGGTGACATAGTCCCGCGTCCAGATTTGATTGGCCGAGGCGCGGGTGACGCGGGCAAAGATCGGGATATTGATGAATGAAATCGCCAACACCGCATTGGTCAGCGAGGGGCCAAAGACCGCCGCCAGCATGATCGCGAACAACAGCGCCGGGAAGGCAAAGCCCAGATCCGCGAGCCGCATGACCCCGTCCTCGATCCAGCCGCCCAAGGCCGAAGCCAATAGGCCAAGCGCCACCCCGACGCTGCCGCCCAACAGCACCGCCACCAGCGCCACGGTCATCGAGTTGCGCGCCGCCGCCATAAGCTGCGCCACCACATCGCGGCCCAACTGGTCGGTGCCGAGCCAATGGATTGCCGAGGGCGGCGCGAATTTCGTCGAGATCGACATGGTCTGCGGGTCATGCGGGGTCCAGACCAGCGACAGCGCCGCGATGCCGACCACCAGACTGACCAGCAACGCACCAAGCAGGAAGTTTGCCGGAAGCCGCCTCATGCGCGGGCCTTCAATCGCGGGTCGATCACGACATAGAGCAGGTCGACCACGAAGTTCGCCGTAACCACGATAGCAGCAAAGAGCATCACCAGCGCTTGCACGGTGGGCAGGTCTCGGTTCGCGATGGACTGAAAGATCAGCCGTCCAAGGCCCGGGAGGTAAAAGACGTTTTCAATGACAATGGTCCCGGTCACCAGCGCCGCGAACTGCATGCCGACAATGGTGACAATCGGCACCAGCGCATTGGGCAACACATGCCGCCACAGCACACGCCGCCGCGACAAACCGCTAGCCCGCGCTGTGCGCACGAAATCCTGCCGCATCACCTCAAGCGCCGAAGACCGGGTGACCCGCGCCAGCACCGCCGATTGCACCAGCGCCAGCGCCACCGTCGGTAAGATCAGTGAGCGCAGCGCGGCGAGGGGATCGGACCAACCCGCAAAGCCGCCCGGCGGCAGCCAACGCAGTTTCACGGCAAAGAGCATGACCAGCAGGATCGAGAGCCAAAAAGCAGGCACGGCGATGCCCAATTGGCTGAGAAACATCACCCCCCAGTCCCCCGCGCGCCGATGCTGTGCCGCTGCAGTGATGCCAAGGCTCAGCGCCAGTACCAGTGTTACCAGCATGCCAGCGACGGCCAGCGAAATGGTCATCGGCAACCGTTCGGCGATGAGTTCAGCCACAGGCACGCGGAAGGAATGGCTCAGGCCAAAATCCCCCTGCAACGCATTCCAGACCCAAGACAGGTAGCGCGTCACCACCGGCTCATTCAGCCCCAACTGCTCACGCAAAGCGGCCAGTGCATCGTCCGAGGCATCCATCCCGAGGATCGTCAGCGCGGGGTCGCCGGGCAGCACATTCATCACGGCAAAGACCACGACAGACACGGCCAACAGGGTCAGCACGAAACCAAGCGTGCGACGGAAGAGGAAATATGCCACGAAGTCAGATCCAAAGGCCGCGGCACCAAGAGCGCCGCAGCCGGTTCATATCAATTGGCGATGCTGACGCCTTTGAGCGGCATGTAGAGGACTGGCGAAGATGCCCAATAGCCTTCGACCCCCTGACGGAAAACGCCCAACAGTGGCAGTTGAAACAGGAAGCCATGCACCGACTGATCGGACAGCATTTGCTGGCCCTGCTTCAAAAGTTCGTCGCGCTTGGCCGGGTCCACCTCTGTCGTGATCTGCTCCCACAGGGCGGTCATTTCCGCGTTGTCATAGCCGTAAAAGTAATCCGGGCCGCGCGCAAAATTGCCCATGTCGTTGGGGCTGGTATGGGCGATGATGGTCATGTCGAAGTTCTTTTTCTTATAGACCTCATCGATCCAGAAGCCCCATTCGACATTCTCGACCTTGGCATCGATCCCGGCCTCGGACAGCTGGTTTTGAATAATCTCGGCTGAGCGGGTGGCATAGGGGAAGGGCGGCACGCGCAGGGTCATCGTTTGGCCCGCGACCCCGGCCTCCTCGAACATCGCTTTGGCCTTCTCACTGTCGTGCGGATAGGCGTCTGTCAGGTCAACATAGGCGGCGCCATGGGGTGGGTAGAAGCTGCCGATGGGCACGGCTTGGCCGTACATCGCGCCCTCGATGATCTCATCGCGGTCAATGGCCGTGGCCACGGCGCGGCGCACTTCAACATTGTCGAAAGGTGGTTTGGCGTTGTTCATCGCGAGGATGACTTCGCCCTCGGTCGAACCAACGTTGACCCGAAAGCGCGGGTCGGCCTCGAACTGGGGCAGCAGTTCCGGCGCGGGGAAGCCGGGGAAAGCGTCGAGCTCTTCGGCCATCATCGCGGCGGTGGCAGCGGCGGGGTCAGAGATGAAACGGAACACCACCTTATCGAGCGCCACATCAGCAGCGTCGCGGTGATCGGGGTTCTTGACCAGTGTCAGACGGTCGCCACGGGTCCAGCTGTCAAACTTGAACGGGCCGGAGCCGACGGGATTGGCATTGTTGGTCTCGGCACTCTCTGAGGCGACGATGGCGCTATCGCCCTGCCCCATGTTGAAGAGGAAAAACGCATCCTTGCTTGAGAGCGTGATCTCGACGGTCTGCGGGTCGACGGCGGTGACGCTCTCAATTGGCTCAAAAATGTCCTTGGAGGGGTTCACGCTGTCTTCGGCCATGGCGCGGTCAAAGGAGTAAACCACATCCTCGGCGTCCAGCGTGCTGCCGTCGTGAAAGGTCACGCCCTCGGCCAGATGAAACGTATAGGTCAGCCCGTCTTCGGAGACATCCCATTTGGTGGCGAGGTTCGGCTGCACTTCGCCGTTCTCGGCCACCGTGGTCAGCGCCTCAAAGACGTTTTGCGTCATCATACTGTCGATGGAAGCCGTGGCATCTGCTGTCGGGTCAAGCGAGGTCGGTTCCTGCTGCATGCCGATCACCAATTCGGCGGCAGAAGAGGCCGAAGCCATGAGACCGAAAGCCAGCGTAAAGGCAGACAGGGTTTTCGCGGGGGTGAGGTGGAACATAGGCAGCACTCCTGTTAGCGGAGCGCCACGCGGCCCGCATGGCCGGGCACCCCTTCCCATCAGATTGCGCCGGGTGGGGGCATGGGGTCAATCGCTTTGACCGTGGCGCGAGGAATTTCATGAGTTTGTAACGTACTGCAAGGCTGCCGGGGCTTTTGCACCCCCCGATGCGGTGCTAGCCTTTGCCCAAAAAGGGCGACAGATGACCAATTCCACCACAGGCTTTGATTGCATTGTTATCGGCGCGGGTATTGCGGGTGCCTCTGTCGCGGCGGAGCTTGCGGGCGAGCAGCGCGTGTTGCTCTTGGAGCGGGAAAGCCAGCCCGGCTATCACACCACGGGCCGTTCGGCCGCACTGTTCACGGTGACTTATGGGCCGCCGGTGATCCGCGCCCTGTCGCGTGCGTCAGCCCCCTTTTTTGAGGCACCGGCCAGCCCGCATCTGACCCACCCGCTGCTTGAGCCGCGCGGGGCTGTCTTTGTTGCCCGAGCAGATCAAAAGGCGTCGTTGTCGCGCATGGAGGAGGAGCTGGCACCGCATGTCACCCCGCTGACCGGAGCTGAAATCGAAACGCTCGTTCCGCTGCTGCGAAAGGGCTACGCCACAGGGGGGCTGCGTGATGCGTCAGCCGCCGATATCGATGTGAACGGGCTGCATCAACACTACCTCAAGACCTTTCGCGCGGCAGGCGGCGTGCTTCAGACCAAGGCCAAGGTACGCGGGCTGTCGAAACACGGCGACTGGCAGGTCGAGACCCCTCAAGGTACTTTCCATGCGCCTGTCGTCGTAAACGCTGCAGGAGCTTGGGCCGATGTGATCGCGGAACTGGCGGGGCTGCGCCCCACCGGGCTGACCCCCAAACGCCGGACGGCGCTGACGGTGGCCCCGCCCGAGGGTATGATCCCCGACCGCTGGCCGATGGTGGTCGATATCGACGAGCAGTTCTACCTTAAGGCCGACGCGGGCAAGCTGCTGATCTCCCCGGCGGATGCCACCCCCTCCCCGCCCTGCGATGCGCAGCCCGAAGAGTTGGATGTGGCGATCTGCATCGACCGGATTGAGACCGCCTTTGACCTTAGTCTGCGGCGGATCGAAAGCCGTTGGGCCGGTCTGCGCAGCTTTGTGCCCGATGGCGACCCGGTTGCGGGGTATGATCCTGAAGGGGAAGGGTTCTTCTGGCTGGCAGGGCAAGGCGGCTACGGCATTCAAACGGCCCCGGCGTTGGCCCGCGCTGCCGCAGCTTTGGTGCGGGGCGAAGAGATCCCCGGCGACATTGCCGCCGAGGGGGTGACCGCCGAAGCGCTTGCGCGCAGGCGTCCGAGGCTGGCTTAGCCGCCCATCCCGGCTTCGGCTTCGATCTGCTTGCGCGACTTGCGCGCGCGTTCGGTGGCCGACTTCAACTGACCACAGGCGGCCATGATGTCTTCGCCCCGCGGTTTGCGCACGGGCGAGGCATAGCCCGCATTATAGACGATATCGGCAAAGGCACGGATGCGGTTGTTCGACGACCGCTCATAGGGCGAACCGGGCCATTCGTTGAAGGGGATCAGGTTGATCTTGGCCGGAATGCCCTTGATCAGCTCAACCAAACGATGCGCGTCTTCGTCGCTGTCGTTCACGCCTTTCAGCATGACATATTCAAAGGTGATCCGCTCGGAGTTGCTCACCTTGGGATAGGCGCGCAGGGCGTCGAGCAGTTCTTCGATGTTCCAACGCTTGTTGATCGGCACCAGCTTGTTGCGGACCTCATCCGTGGTGGCGTGGAAAGACACGGCCAACTGGCAACCGATCTCAGCCGCCGTGCGGTGGATTTCGGGCACAACACCAGAGGTCGACAGCGTAATCCGACGGCGCGACAGTTGAATCCCCTCAGGGTCCATGGCGATTTTCATCGCGTCGCGCACGTTCTCGAAGTTATAAAGCGGCTCGCCCATGCCCATCAGCACGATATTGCTCAAAAGCCGGACATCATCGGTGCGGGTGCCGGTTTCGGGCCATTCGTCGAGATCATCGCGCGCCACCATGACCTGACCGATGATCTCAGCCGCGGTGAGGTTGCGCACCAGTTTTTGCGTGCCCGTGTGGCAGAAGGAACAGGTCAGCGTGCAGCCGACTTGGCTGGACACACAGAGCGTGCCGCGGCCCTCTTCGGGGATATAGACGACCTCAACCTCATGGCCGCCTGCGATGCGCACGAGATACTTGCGGGTGCCGTCTTCGCTTTCCTGCCGGGTGACGACCTCAGGCACTTCGATCACGAATTTCTCTGCCAGTTCAGCGCGGTAGCCTTTGGAAAGGTTGGTCATGGAGTCGAAATCACGCACGCCCCATTGGTAAATCCACTGCCAGATCTGCCCCACCCGCATCTTCGCCTGTTTCTCAGGCGTGCCATGGGCGATCAGCACGTCACGCATGGCGTCACGGGTCAGGCCGACAAGGTTGATCGGCCCCTCGGGCATCTTGCGGGGAAGGGTCATCACGTCTTGGGTGATGGGCGCGGAAGCGGACATTGCAAAGACTCACAGGCTAGGGATGGGTCTCTATATAGGGAATGACGCGATTTGCAAAAGGGTTTGC
>Ga0209345_10006190_pt1 | contig 10923 bp, 12 predicted proteins | sample Cruoilmetagenom7_FD_187294 | JGI IMG/M metagenome (GOLD analysis project Ga0209345, IMG submission 187294) | Oil polluted marine microbial communities from Coal Oil Point, Santa Barbara, California, USA - Sample 7 (SPAdes) (version 2) | ecosystem: Environmental > Aquatic > Marine > Oil seeps ...
TCCATTTACTGCCAATCAGACTGGGCAACCCCCATGTCCAGCTCTCCGGCACGGATCGTATTCAGGTTGTAAATGGAGCCACCTGTACTTTCGACCGAACAGCGAATGCCGTGATCGGCACGATCCTTGTTAACCAGACGGCAGATGGCACCGCCGGTGGGATAGTAGACTCCCGTCACCCCGCCGGTACCGATGGTAATGAAGCTTTCCGCACTCGCCGTTGCTGGTGCGGTCAGTCCTGCAGCCATTACACCTGCCGCCATCGCGGCTGAGATCAGTGTTTTTTTCAACGCCATGTTCAACTCTCCTGTTTGATCGGAAATCTGCGGTCACTCACCCGTGCCGGGTCGGACTCAGAGTTTTCAGTATTGGCCAGCATTGCGCTGGCATCAACCTGTAACACACAATTTTTACTGCAAAAACCGTAACATGGATCGTTTCTACTTCTCTCACGATAGCGCAGTAATTCAGTTATAGTGTCAACAGGCCCAATAACCGGGGAGTCGCTTATGTATAGTCTGCCTGATCTTGAACCCATACGTGATTTCGATGCCATTGCGGTGCTGACCAGCGGTGGAGACTCACCCGGCATGAACCCGGCCGTTCGAGGTGTCGTACGAGCGGCCCTGAACAGCGGCGTGCAGGTGTACGGTATTCAGAAGGGGTACAGTGGGCTGGTTGCCGGAGATCTGCGCGTGATGACGTCATCCTCTGTTCGTAACATCGTGCAGCGCGGTGGCACCATTTTGAAAAGTGACCGCTGTGAGGCGTTCAAGGACCCGGAAATACGGCAGAAGGCCGCAGCCAATCTGAAGGCCGCCGGCGTTGGTGCATTGATCGTCATTGGTGGCGACGGCTCGCTGACAGGTGCACATCTGCTGGCTGAAGAAAGCGATATCGCCGTTATCGGACTGCCCGGCACCATCGACAACGACATTTTCGGCACTGAAGACACCATCGGTTTTGATACCGCCGTCAATACCGCCCTGGATGCCATCGACAAGATTCGCGATACCGCCTCCTCCCATGAGCGTTACTTCCTGGTAGAGGTCATGGGCCGCAATTCCGGCTTTCTGGCCACTCATGTGGGCATTGCCGCCGGTGCCGAGATGGTGATAGTGCCTGAGTATCAAGTGGATATTGAAGAGCTCGGGCGCCAGCTGTGTGAAAATCGTCGAACGGGAAAGGGCTCCAGTGGCATTATTGTTGTCGCCGAAGGGCGTGAGCCCGGTCTTACCTACCGATTGGCTCAACAACTGCAGCAACAGGGCGAAGACCCAAGAGTCTGTATTCTCGGTCACATCCAGCGCGGAGGGCATCCCAGTGGACATGATCGGGTGCTGGCATCGGGTCTTGGCGCCATGGCCGTGAGTTACCTGCTGGCAGGCTATAACGACATTATGGTAGGTGTGGCTGAAGGTGCCATACTGGATATCCCACTCGACAGCGTGATCCGCTATCGCAAGGGGCTCGACCCTCAGCTGTTCGAGCTGGCCCTGCTGCTTCATAAATAAAAGGGATATCCATGAATACTCTTATTCGGCTGTTTTTCAAGGGACTGCTGGTACTGCTGCCGGCTGTCATCACCTTTTATCTGGTGTATGCCATTTTCATGGCGCTTAACAACACCCTGTTTTCGGCTCTTGGCCGGCTGTTTCAGCAGCTGCTGCCCCAGCTTGAGCCAGGCTGGCCCACCACCCTTTTGGCTATCGCCTCGACTCTGACGTTGATCACGATGGTGGGCATACTGGCCAATAACTATCTTGGTCGTTATCTGGTCAGGCAATTTGAGCTACTGATGAAACGAATACCGCTGGTGAAGCTGCTCTACAACGCTGTAGGTGATCTGTTCAATGCCTTTCTGGGAGATGACAAGCGCTTTAACAAGCCGGTACTGGTCTGCTTGAGCGAAGAGGCTGGTATACGTGTTGCCGGATTCATCACGGCTGAGGATCTGTCACACTGGGGACTGAATGACGAGGTGGCTGTATATCTGCCACAGTCATACAACTTTGCCGGAAACCTGATTATCGTCCCTGCCAACCGGGTTACAACTCTGAACCACCCGGCTGGGGACGTTACCACCTTCATCGTCAGTGGCGGCGTTTCTTCAAAGAGTCGGGAGCATTAGCCAAACCGACTGGCAATGAACGGGTTGGTCAGCCGTTCCTGACCGAAGGTCGACATAGGACCGTGCCCGGGTATGAAGCGTATTTCATCGCCCAATGGCAAAAGCTTTTCCTTGATTGAGCGGATAAGGGTGGCATGATCCCCCCGCGGGAAGTCGGTGCGGCCAATGGAGCCTTGAAACAGAACATCACCCACCAGTGCCAGTGACGAGTCTGCATGGTAAAACACGACGTGGCCGGGCGTATGTCCCGGGCAGTGAATCACCTGCAGTTCAACCTCACCGAAGCGGACACGGTCACCATCTTCCAGCCAACGGTCCGGCGTGAACACATCCACATTCGGAAAACCGAACATCTGACTTTGCTTGGGCAATCCCTCAATCCAGAACTCATCCTCGTGACCCGGCCCTTCAATGGTCAGGCCCAGCTCATGTGACAGCGCAGCGGTACCGCCGGCATGGTCTATATGAGCGTGAGTCAGCAGAATCTTTTCCAGCGTCACCCCTTCTTCGGCAATCGCAGCCTTGATAAGGGGCAGGTCTCCACCGGGGTCGACCACGGCTGCCTTGCCGGTCTTCTCACACCAGAGCAAGGTACAGTTCTGCTGGAACGGGGTTACCGGGATGATGCGATATTTCATAATTCTCCGCGCATGTTCATACATTTCGTCCCAGTATATCCCCCCGTTAGCGACAGGCCCAGATCAGGTACTGAAGCGATTGATCTGCTGCTGCAGACTGCGTGACAGCTGCTGCAGCTGTTCACCACTTGCCGCAACGGTATTCGCGGCTGCAACCGTGCTTTCAGAAGCCTGGGTGATACGCAGCAGATTGGAGTTCATCTCTTCCGATACCTGACTTTGCTCTTCGGCCGCCGCCGCCACCTGTACACCCATATCACGAATATGTGCCATCTGTTCCACGATACGGCTCAGTTCCTTGCCTGCATGCTGGGCTGTTGTGACACTGGCCTCCGCACGCTCCTTGGAACGCTCCATCACTTCAACAGCCCTCTGCGCAGCCGAACGCAGACGATCGTTCATGCTGCGAATCTCTTCGGTAGACCCCTGGGTCCGCTGTGCCAGCTGACGTACTTCATCAGCAACCACCGCAAAGCCTCTGCCGGACTCACCGGCTCGAGCCGCCTCAATCGCCGCATTCAGGGCCAGCAGATTGGTCTGTTCGGAAATGGCCTGTATCTGACCCAGCACCTGACCGATCTGGACCGTATCTCCTTCCAGAGCCTGAATTACTTCAGCCGCCGCATCGACCTCGCGTGCCAGCGCCTGGATACGTTCAACGGTATCTTCAACATCATGGTTGCCTTCATCGGCTTCATGGTCAGCACTTTCAATCGCGGCTGCCGTCTCACCGGCACTGCGGGCAACCTCATGCACACTGGCGGCCATCTCGTTCATGGCGGTGGACAGTAGCTCAGCTTCCTGCGCCTGTGCATCCAGCGCGGTGCTGGTTTCCTCGGCACTACGGGCCAGCTCCTCAGCGCTGGCTGATACCTGGGTCGCCGAGCCGGCAATCTGATGCACCAGATCCTGGAACACGCCCAAGGTCTCATCAATACGCCGACCCACCTTGCCCAGCTCATCCCGGCTGGTCAGCTCGGTACGCACCCGAAGATCACCGTTGGCAGCACGCTTCATCACGTCACTTATGGTTTCAAGCGGACGCGTGATGGTTCGGCCCAGGGGAACGGCAACCAGTATCAGAATAAACAAGGCACCGAGCAGAGCAGCACCGATGCGCAGCACATCCTGCATGAAAGAGGCGTTCAGATCGTCCATATAGACCCCGGTACCAACCACCCAGCCCCAAGGCTCAAACGGCTTGGCCAGCGTCAGCTTCGGCTGCGGCTCTGTGCTGCCGGCCTTGGGCCAGAGATAGCTGAACTCCTGTACCTGAGTGCCGCTGCCGATCATCGCCGCCATCTGGGCAAATACAGGCACTCCATCCGGCGTTTTGGCTGATTTCAGATTGCGGCCGACCTGAGATGCGTCACCCCCATGTACCAGAATGTCGGCGTTGGAATTGAGGACAAAGAAATACTCATTACCGGCATAACGCATGTTTTCCAGCAAGGTACGCGCCTGCTGCCGTGCTTCATCATTGCTCAGCTCGCCCGTATCCACGCGTGTCTGCAGGGAAGCGGTCAGGCTCAGAGTGGTATCCAGTAATGCACTTAATTGAGCCTTGCGCTCCTGCTGCAGTGAGTGGCGCATATCCAGCAACGCTGCCGATGTCAGGAACAGCAGCATCAAACCGGCAATACTGATCAACAGCCATAACTTGGCACGAACACTGAGGTTTTTGAAAAACATGGGGGCATACCTGCTTGATTCATAATTTGCGCAACTTCCGTCGCCTGATGCCCACAGATTAACACAGTGTCTATCGAGGTAAAGGCTCCTTAAATCATATGCTTATATACGAACTGTCTAATTTTTGAACGGCTAATGCTGCCAGCGGCGATACAACTGTTTTGCACGCTTGCCGGCCCCCTTTGCGTAGACCTCGTCGGCAAGGGCGTCAATCTCGGCAAGCGCTTTTTGACGGGCGGCCTCAATGCCAGTGTTCACTTGATCCATATCCTCTTGCCAGAAACAGGCACGAGCATGTTCCATCTGTTCAGCCAGTACGTCCAGATCATGCAATCGCCCCAATGCACTGCCGAGTGTCTTAAGTCGAGGGGTCCATTTGGGCGCGGCCTCATCCAGCAACCAGCCACTCTGGAACAATAACAACTTGACCCACTTTCTCCAGCGATGCATCGGCTCCATGGCATGCTTTTGCAGTGCTTCGTGGGCAATGTTGTCGCCCTTGCGGCAGGTTTGCTTCAGCCCCTTGTGCAGATGCCGTTTACGGATCGAACCCAGCTCAACGGCCACAACAGCCTGCTCCAGCCGAAGCAGGGATTGCACCACCTGCAACAAAGCCGGCTCATCAGCCGCCATACCCTGTTCAAGCACCTGTGCCAGCCCCGGCAACAGCCGTTGGCGAACATCAGGCGCAAGGTCTGCACTCACCCAATCCAGCGTTTCCTGCATGACCTGCGCATCACGACTGGACGCGAGCGGTTTGGCCAGTCCCTTGCTCAACCGCTCGAGCCTGCGGTAGTCAACGGTTTTCAACCCGGGTTTCAACAGGCGCCAGAGCGCGCGCAGGCGCTTACTGTCTACGCGTGTCTGGTGCACGATCTCTGTCAGCGATGCGGTATCGGCATCAGCCCGCAGCGCAAGTCGGTCACGCATATTTGCCAGCAGTTGCAGAGCACTGCAACGTATTTCAACGTCCAGCGGCTGACTCGAATCCAGCAACCTCTGCCGGCTCTTTTCAATTTCAGGTTCCATAACGACTCCCTGTTACTAGCCACCTTCCCGCTCAACCCTGACCTCGGGGCTCTCCTGATCACCTATGCTGACCTGAACCAGAATCGGACTACAGCAAACCGGGCAATCTTCTGTGTATTCCTGCTCAGGCTCAGTCACTTCGATCATCAGGCTGATCGGCTCACTGCACCAGGGGCACAACAGGTCGACATTCTCCAGCGGATTCATGACATCTACTCCTGCTCATAAAGCGCCGGTCTGATCTGAAAGCAGCCGGCATCTGGTTACAGCATAGACAGTGGTAGCGCTTGTGCCTAAACTAGCGACTGATTCTTGGTCGGGGTGCCCACACTGAATGGGCTGAGATGAGACCCGCAGAACCTGATCCGGCTTGTACCGGCGTAGGAAATCGAGATGACCGTTACTATCACTCCATGCATGCGCATGGCTGGTGCGGTTCTCTCCCGTACTGGAGCGTCCGCATGACACAGACACTTACCCCCATTGCCCTCACTATTGCCGGTTCCGACAGCGGCGGCGGTGCCGGTATTCAGGCGGATCTGAAAACCTTTTCCGCGCTCGGCGTATTCGGCACCTCGGTGATCACCGCCCTGACGGCACAAAACACCCGTGAAGTGCGTGCCATCCACGACGTTCCGCCCGCCTTTATCGCCGATCAGCTCAATACCGTGCTGGATGATATTCACGTCGATGCGATCAAGATCGGCATGCTCAGCCGCCCGGAAACCATTACGGCCATCGCGACCATTCTGCGTGACCGTGGTCTTGGCAATATCGTGCTTGACCCGGTCATGGTCGCCAAGAGCGGCGACAAGCTGCTGGCGGACGAGTCGGTTGAGGCGCTGCGCAGCGTGTTGCTGCCGCTGGCGACCCTGATCACCCCCAACCTGCCGGAAGCCGCCGTACTGCTGAGTGCGCCGGAAGCGACCGATACTGATGCGATGCTTTCACAAGCAAGACAGCTGCTGGCTCTGGGCCCTCACGCGGTACTGATCAAGGGCGGTCACCTGGCCAACTCTGCCAGTGACGACAGTATTGATCTGCTGCTGATGGAAGGGCAGGCCCACTGGTTGCCGGCAAGTCGGATTCCGACCGCCAACACCCATGGCACCGGCTGTACCCTCTCGTCCGCGATCGCGGCGGGACTGGCCAGGGGGCTGGATATTCACACTGCCGTGACCGAGGCCAAGACCTATATCACGGCAGCCATCGCCGCAGCCGATCGGCTGCAGGTCGGCTCGGGGCACGGCCCCACCCACCACTTTCACGCCTGGTGGTAAGCCTTGGATATTAAACTGCGTCAGGCCAGCCTGCACTGGCAGCAGCACTGCGTTTTCAACAATCTGGATCTGACCCTGCCCGGCGGTGAGTGGACCTCTATCCTGGGCCAGTCCGGTGTCGGCAAAAGTTCGCTGCTGCAGCTGCTCTGTGGCATTGCCGACGAGGCCAGCATCAGTGGCGATATTCACTGCAGTGATGGCCTGCCGCTGGCCGGTCGTGTGGCCTGGATGTCCCAGCAGGACCTGCTGTTGCCCTGGCTGAGCCTGCTGGACAACGTGCTGCTCGGCGCCAGGCTGCAACAGGGCCGCAGACCCTCAGGCGAACAGCGTGAGTTGGCTCATTACCTGTTGCAGCAGGTCGGTCTGAGTGATCGCACCGATGCCCTGCCGGCGCAGCTTTCCGGTGGCCAGCGTCAGCGTGCCGCACTGGCCCGGACCCTGTTTCAGGATCAGCCACTGGTCTGCATGGATGAGCCCTTCTCTGCGCTGGATGCAATCAATCGGCTCAAACTGCAGGACTTGGCCGCCGAGCTGCTGGCTGATCGAACCGTGCTGATGATCACCCATGACCCGCTGGAAGCCCTGCGCCTGTCGGATCGTGTACTGGTGCTGCAAGGCTCCCCAGCACGTCTGTCGGATCCGATAGTACCGACCGGCAACACACCAAGACCTGTCACCGACCCTGCCCTGCTTGAGCTGCAGGCACAGCTGCTGCAACTGCTGATGGAAGGTGCCGCATGATGCGGGTTCTGCGCCCACTGATCATCACCGCCGGTTTGCTGCTGATCTGGCAACTGATCGTCTGGCTGACCGATGCTCCAACGTTCATTTTGCCCGGCCCCTTGCGGGTGCTGGAGACCCTGTTGAGTCAGTTTCCGCTGCTGATGAAGCACGCAGGTGTCACCCTGATCGAGATCCTGCTGGGCCTGTTCCTCGGCGTGCTGCTGGGGTTGGCGAGCGCCCTTTCACTGGTGACCTGGGGTGGCCTGGGCCGCTGGCTGCTGCCGGTGCTGGTAGTCAGCCAGGCAATCCCGGTGTTTGCACTGGCCCCGGTGCTGATGCTCTGGCTCGGTTACGGCATGGCCTCCAAGGTCGCCATGGCCACGCTGATCATCTATTTTCCGGTCACCGCCGCCTGCTTCGATGGCCTGCGCCAGACGCCCACCGGCTATCTGCAGCTGGCGCGTACCCTCGGCGCCAGCCGACGTGCCCAGTTGTTGCAGATCCGCCTGCCTGCGGCCCTACCCGCCCTTGGCTCCGGCCTGCGGGTCGCCGCATCGGTCGCACCCATTGGTGCCATCGTCGGTGAGTGGGTCGGCTCTTCCAGTGGGCTGGGATATCTGATGCTGAATGCCAATGCGCGCATGCAGGTAGACCTGATGTTCGCGGCCCTGCTGGTACTCGCCGTAATGGCGCTTGGACTCTATTTTTCCGTCAACCTGATCGCACGACGCCTCACTCCCTGGGTGAGCGAATCCACGTCGTCCGTACCCCGAGGTGATTCCCCATGAAACGATTGACTGCATTGCTCTGTGGCTGCCTGCTCTCGACCCAGCTGCTGGCGGCCGACAAGGTCGAACTTCTGCTCGACTGGTTCATCAACCCTGATCACGGCCCGCTGATCATTGCCCAACAGAACGGCTACTTCGCCGAGCAGGGGTTGGAGGTCAAACTGGTCGAGCCCGCCGACCCCTCCATGCCACCCAAGCTGGTCGCTGCCGGCAAGGCTGACATGGCGATCAGCTATCAACCCCAGCTGCACCTTCAGGTGGACCAGGGGTTGCCGCTGGTCCGAGTGGGCACGCTCGTCGCTACACCGTTGAACTCACTGGTGGTACTGAAAGACGGCCCGATCAACTCCATCGCAGACCTGAAAGGCAAGAAAGTGGGCTTCTCCGTCAGCGGTTTTGAAGACGCCCTGCTAAGCGCCATGCTTAACCGGCACGGACTGACGCCTGAGGATATCGAGCTGATCAACGTCAACTGGTCGCTGTCGCCCTCACTGATCAGTGGGCAGGTAGATGCCGTGATCGGTGCCTTCCGCAACTTCGAGCTCAACCAGATGGATATCGAAGGCCACCCGGGCCGTGCCTTTTTCGTGGAAGAGGAAGGTGTCCCCGCCTATGACGAGCTGATTCTTGTGGTCAACCGCCAGCAGCGGGACGATGATCGCTGGCACCGGGTACTGACGGCGCTTGAACAGGCGACCCAGTACATCATCAATCACCCAGAGGCTGCCTGGGGAAGCTTTGTCAGCTACAAGCCAGATGAACTCAACACCGAACTGAACCGTCGAGCCTGGCGCGATACCCTCACCCGCTTCGCCCTGCGCCCTGCCGCGATGGACGAAGGCCGCTACCAACGCTTTGGCGCCTTCATGCAGGCTCAGGGCCTGACCACAACGAACCCAGCGGTCGACACCTACGCCATCAGCCCTTGAGGAGAGGCCATGTCCCTGTATGAACAGTTGAAGGCCCAATGCATTGACGACTGGAAGGCCTATATAGAACACGACTTTGTACGCCAGCTGGGTCAGGGAACCTTGCCCAGGGAATGTTTCCAGCATTACCTGAAGCAGGATTACCTGTTTCTGATCCAGTTCAGCCGTGCCTGGGGCCTGGCGGTGTTCAAGAGTGAAGACCTGGCCAGCATGCGCTACGCCCAGTCCGGCCTTAACGCCATGCTGGATACCGAGATCGGCCTGCACGTAGACTACTGTCGCGACTGGGGCATCAGCGAAGAACAGTTGCAGGCACTGCCGGAGGCCTCAGCCACCGTGGCCTACACCCGTTATGTACTGGATGCCGGATTCTCCGGCGATCTGCTCGACCTGCATGTGGCGCTGGCGCCCTGCATCATCGGCTATGCGGAGATCGCCAACTGGCTGGCCGAACAGCCGGATACCCTGCGCGAAGGCAACCCGTACACCCCCTGGATCGAGATGTACCTGAGCGAGGAATATCAGCAGGCGGCCGCCACCGAACGTGAGCTGCTGGACAGGCTGGGGCAGGATCTTCCCGCCAGCCGTCTGACCGCACTGGAAAAGCGCTTTAGCACCGCCACCCGCATGGAAGTTAGTTTCTGGCAGATGGGCCTGGGTTTGGCCGATTAAGCCCCCCTGACACGCACAATAAAACGATAAAACCGGAGAGTGAGATGAGTACCCAACAGCCGAGTTCAATGCCCCTCAACCAGAGCGCACAGGTCGACAGGGACTCCGTGCAGCCCTTCCCTCGATCACGCAAGGTCTATGTTGAAGGCAGTCGCCCCGATATCCGCGTCCCCATGCGCGAGATCACCCTGGACGATACACCGACCGATATGGGCGGCGAAAAGAACGATCCGCTGTATGTCTACGACACCTCTGGTCCCTACACCGATCCGGACGCGACCATCGACGTGCGCAAGGGCCTGGCGCCGCTGCGTGAAAACTGGATTCTGGAGCGTGACGACACCGAACAGTTGGACGGTCTGACTTCCGAATACGGCCGCGCCCGTGCCGCCGACCTGCGTCTGGACGAGCTGCGCTTTGAGCTGACCCGCCAGCCGCGCCGCGCCAAGCCCGGAAAGAACGTGACCCAGCTGCACTACGCGCGCCAGGGGATCATCACCCCGGAGATGGAATACATCGCCATCCGCGAGAATATGAAGCTGGCCAAGGCCAAAGCCGAGGGCAACATCGTTGCCGAGCAGCACCCGGGCCACAACTTCGGTGCCTACCTGCCGGAAGAGATCACACCGGAATTCGTGCGTCAGGAAGTGGCAGAAGGCCGCGCCATCATCCCGTGCAACATCAACCACCCGGAGCTGGAGCCGATGATCATCGGCCGCAACTTCCTGGTGAAGATCAACGGCAATATCGGCAACTCGGCACTGGGATCTTCCATCGAGGAAGAGGTCGCCAAAATGACCTGGGGCACCCGCTGGGGCTCAGACACCATCATGGACCTGTCCACCGGCAAGAACATCCATGAGACCCGCGAATGGATCCTGCGCAACTCGCCGGTGCCGATCGGTACTGTGCCGATCTACCAGGCGCTGGAGAAGGTTAACGGCATCGCCGAAGACCTGAATTGGGAGGTGTTCCGCGACACCCTGATCGAGCAAGCGGAACAGGGCGTGGACTACTTCACCATCCACGCCGGCGAAGTAG